>Ga0209987_10000434_pt1 | contig 21777 bp, 18 predicted proteins | sample N074metaG_FD_182134 | JGI IMG/M metagenome (GOLD analysis project Ga0209987, IMG submission 182134) | Deep subsurface microbial communities from Kermadec Trench to uncover new lineages of life (NeLLi) - N074 metaG (SPAdes) (version 2) | ecosystem: Environmental > Aquatic > Marine > Ocean trench...
GAACTTGTCCCCGACCGGGTGGTAGCGATTGGCGCTGCGATACAGGCCGATGTGCTGGCTGGTAACAAGCCTGACAGTGAAATGTTATTACTGGATGTACTGCCACTGTCTTTGGGCATCGAAACCATGGGCGGGCTGAGTGAAAAAATTATCTCGCGCAATACACCCATTCCAGTAACCAGGGCCCAGGAGTTCACTACCTACAAAGACGGACAGACATCGATGTCGATCCACGTCGTTCAGGGAGAAAGGGAACTGATATCTGACTGTCGATCGCTAGCAAGATTTGAACTGAGTGGATTCCCGCCGATGACTGCGGGCGCCGCGCGTATCAAGGTTAGCTACCAGGTGGATGCAGATGGATTAATGTCGGTCAGGGCTGAGGAGAAAAAAAGTGGCGTCGCTGCCGATATTGTCGTCAAGCCGTCCTATGGTTTATCCGATCGTGAAATTGAAAAGATGTTAAGAGATTCAATGGATTACGCACGTGATGATATATCTGCGCGAATGCTCATAGAGCAACAGGTGGCGGCGGAAAGGGTGATAGAGGCGATTGACGCTGCGCTCGCGAGTGACGGCGATAGCCTGCTCAGCAAGCCAGAATTCAGGAAAATAAAACAGGCCAGGGACAAACTGCAAAAGGAGATCCCGACAGCCTGTGCCGACAAACTAAAAAAATCAATCAGGGCAATGGAAAAAGTGAGCGAAACTTACGTCGCCCGGCGCATGAATGCCAGTGTTAAACAGGCGCTAACGGGCAAGCAAATAGACCAGGTAAAAATATAACATGCCAGAAATCATCATCCTTCCCCACCAGGAAATTTGCCCCGAAGGTGCAGTAATCAATGCCGAACCAGGTACCAGCCTGTGTAACGCAATGCTGGATAACGGTATAGAAATAGAACACGCCTGTGAAAAATCGTGTGCTTGCACCACTTGCCACGTTCATGTACGCGAGGGTTTCGACTCGCTGGAAGAATCAAACGAGATTGAGGACGATTATCTTGACAAGGCCTGGGGGCTGGACATGGATTCGAGATTGAGTTGCCAGGCTTTGGTTGGCGAAGAATCGTTGGTCATCGAAATCCCGAAATATACGATTAATATGGTTTCTGAAAGTCAGTAGTTAATCAAATGTTGCCGTTAATGAAGAGGAGCCGAGCATGAGTTTAAAATGGATCGATACACTGGAAATAGCGATCGAGTTATCTGAAATTCACACCAATATTGATCCCCAATATATCCGCTTTACCGATTTACACGCGTGGATCTGCGCGCTGGAAGAATTTGACGACGACCCGCAAAGATCGAACGAACAAATCCTCGAAGCCGTGCAAATGGCATGGATCGAAGAAATGGATTAGGGAAACCTAAGGCTCGCAGGTAACCCCGGTAAGACATCTCCGGGGGCAGCATAGCTGGTGCTGAGAATTAAGGTTTCAAAAGCCGGAAAATATTGAATTTCATATTTTGTAAATAGAACAAAATCAATAACTTCAATAGCTTATTTAAGGCAGTTTGGCCAGATTTAGGGCAGTTCTCAAAAATTAATTTTATTTTTTTAAAATTAGCTTCTGACAATTTTTATTCAAATTATTCAACAGTTTATAATAACTATTTAAAGTAAATTCTTATAAGTAGAGTGTGATGTGGGTCACACTAAGCTTGCATTCCAAATTCTATCCGTTAAATTAGGTTCCAGACTTAAAGTAAAGTATTAACATTAGGGGTTAAAAAAGAACAGATAAATGGTTCGAAAAGCTCATCACTGCAGCAATAAAATATTGATAAAAGTCAGACATAAGAGCTGAATTCAAAAACAAAAAGATAGTCGGAGAGAGAAGTATGAGTAACGTAGCAACTATAAGAGATTTCAGCAGAGAAAATCTCAATATCCATCCACAGTCTCAATTAAGAACGCATTACGACGAAAAAAATAAAATAGGCTGGTTTCTAATGCGGGGTTCTCCGACGCCGTGTTTTACCCTCAAGTTATTGAGCGAGATAAATACTTACCTGGACGGTGTCAAACTTGACATGCAAAAGACCAACGGTAAGAAGTATAAATATCTCGTAGTCGGGTCGGACGTTGAAGGTGTATTCAATCTTGGTGGGGACCTGGAATTATTTAGTCGATATATTGACGATAGAGATCGTGAGAGTTTGCTATCTTATGCGTTGAAATGTATCGATATACTGTATCGGAATATTTATCATTATAATCTCGATTTAACCACAATTTCCCTGATACAGGGTGATGCTTTGGGCGGTGGTTTCGAGGCAGCGTTATCAAGCAACATAATAATTGCTGAATGTGGTGTAAAAATTGGATTCCCGGAGGTTCTCTTCAACCTGTTTCCTGGCATGGGGGCTTACTCGTTATTGTCCCGCAAAATAGGCTTTACCGCCGCCGAAAAAATGATATTAAGCGGGGAGATCTTTTCATCCGAACAGTTACACGATATGGGGGTAATAGATATCCTTGCCAATAAAGGCGAGGGCGAGGTTGCTGTGTATCGATACATCAAGGCAGTTAAAAGAGCTGAGAATACCTATAATTCAATGCGAAAAATAAAAGATATTTGCAATCCGGTGAATTATCAGGAATTGACTGAAATAGCTACGCTATGGGCCGATGCTGCACTAAAATTATCTCCCAGGGATATACGAATGATGCATCGCCTGATACGTCGTCAAAATACCAGGGTGACTAGCAGTCAAAAAATCTGGTAGCGTATCATACCGTTATCGACCGGTGATTTGCTTTTGATCCGGTGATACAGCCTTATTAAGCGCCAACACGGTATTGTAAAAGAAGTCTTCAAGCTTATGGGACAGTGCATGAATTTCGGCTGATCCAATATCATAAGGTTTTAATGCCTCGCATTGCAGACATATTTCAACAAGCTTACCCGCCCCAAGTTCAGTAGCAGAACCCTTTAGCGAGTGTAGTCTTTCACGATATTCTAAATAGTCATCTTGCATGGCGCTATTGATACCGGCTATGTGCTTTTCTCCGTCTTTGATAAAGTTGGTTACCAGTGAATGAATAAACGAAGAGTCATCACCGAGCATCGATAATTCGTGGATAACCTTTTCGTCATACCAGGGGGATTCAGAAGCATGATTGTCGGATATTACAGTTAAAGGGCCCCGGTCCTGTTGATCGAGTTTTACCGTATCCAATTTTCGTGACAACGAAGCGATTTTTTCCAGCAGTCCTCTTGCTTCGATTGGTTTGGTCAAAAAAGCATTAACCCCCGCCTTGAGCGACGCTTCTTTTGCTTCGGGGGTGGCATCGGCAGTTAACATAATTACCGGTAATGATGCGCTGGTGTCCATAAATCGAAGCGATTTGACTACCTCGATTCCAGAAACTTCAGGCATATTCATATCCAGTATTAGCATATCAATATTATTAAGATCTTCACTCAGAATATCTAATGCTTTCTCACCGGTATCAGTGACCTGAACCTTGTGACCGGCGTGCCGAAGAATTCCTTCAATGACCTGCTGATTCACTAAATTGTCCTCGGCAACAAGGATATTTAGTATTTTCGAGCCTGTCTGTTTAGCATAGTACTCGGCTAAAGAGATTATATTGTTGTCGTTAATGTTGACACTTTGAGCGGCATGCAAAACATTGAATAGCAGGCGCCTATCTTTCGGGTTTTCTAAAGTCGAAATATAGTAATGATTGGATTTATTAGCATTGATCATTGTTTCCGATGAATTAACCAATACCAGGGAGGTATTATCTAACAGGCCCCTGGATTTTATATCCTGGGCAAACTGCACCGCATTAATATCGGTTAAACTACCCTGATCTACAATAACCGTTTCATAAAGATTATCCTTCAGTTTGGCTAGCTCGAGTTGTGATATTGCCTGGGTTGAGGTTCTTACCCAGTCGAAATCGATAGACCAGGAATTTAATCTCGGCCTGATAATCGAAGCAGTTTCTTCTCTCGATAATAGTAGAATATGATTGTCTGAAATTGATGTGTAATCACTGTCTGTAGTGATAAATGGCAACACAAACCAAAATTTGGAACCCTTATTAAGCTTGCTTTCGACCCCAATTTCACCACCCATCAATTCAACCAGTTCCTTAGATATGGTGGTGCCAAGTCCGGTACCACTGATAGATCGATTATTACTGTTTCCCACCTGGGTAAAATCGTGAAATATTTTGTCCAGGAATATTTCGGCAATACCAATACCGGTATCGGAAATTTCAAATAGAATTCTCGGATTTTTTTCTGTGCCACCTGCCAGCCTGACATTTAAATTAACCTGACCTTTTTCAGTAAATTTTATCGCATTGTTAATCAGGTTGATTAACACCTGTCGAATGTGTTGATTGTCTCCCTTCAATGCAAACGGGGTTTCAGGATCGATATTACAGGACAATGATATGCCCTTTGCTTCTGCCATCGGAGTAAGCATATAAATAACGGAATTGATAACTGCATGGAGGTCGATGCCCCTCGACTCGATATTTATTTTTCCGGCTTCTATTTTTGCGATATCAAGAACATTCTCGATAAGCTCAAGCAGGGTGTTGGCAGAACTATGTAAGGTTCCTACTAATTCGCGCTGCTCATAACTAAGATTAGTTTCTCTTAGTAAATCGCCCATACCGATGACACCGTTTAGCGGAGTTCGAAGTTCATGAGACATATTGGCTAAAAATCTGCTTTTAGCCTCATTTGCCTGCTTCGCCATGTCAATTGCGGCATGCAGTTTTTTTAACAGGAAGGCAAAATATAAAGGTAGCAGGCTGAGCATCATCAGTAAGCTGACAGCAAATGATTTATTCTCAAGCCAATAGCTGCCGAAAAAAACAGCGGTTGAGAAACCAACGATTGCGATACCCTGTGAAATAAATAAATATCCGGTTCCAAATCGAAATCCATTGCCCAGTATTACCCACAAGTAAAGTAAAAAAAGAGGCACGCTGTCGCCGCCAGAGTGATACATAACTATTGAAAGCGAGATCATGTCAAGAGTGGCCCCACAAACTCTTCTAACCGGTGAAGCGACCGGTTTTCTAATTACTGCGAGGAAAATTAAAAGGGCAAAACTGTAGTAGGCGATAGTGATTAAACTTGGTAATGATGCGAGAGATTCGGAAAAAGTTTCATTTCCAGTCCAGGGAAAGCAAAAATAAAGGACAAGAAAAATACCGATAGCGAGTCTAAGCTTTGCCTGTTCGGGTTCAGAATCGCCAGTTTTCGATAACCTTTGATTCAGCCTGATATACCAGTTAGTTTTTTTCTCTGTTAATTTCATTGAGAGGTATCAGCGGCAATTAATTATTGTCGCTAAAATTAGCGTGGATGCTTTTGATTGTATCGATGCGTTCGAAAAAGGCTTCGACGCAGATTGGATCGAACTGCGTGCCTGAGTGTTTTTCGAGATAATCCTGTGCATCAGTCTCAGACCAGGGTTGCTTATAGGGACGGTTCGAAACCAGTGCATCGTAAACGTCGGCTACCGCAACAATGCGCGCTACCAGCGGGATATCTATACCGACAATACCATGCGGATATCCTGTCCCGTCAAATTTTTCGTGGTGGCTAAGCGCAATGATCGAGCCTGTCTGGATGTAGCGAGACTGGCTGTTCGATAAAATGGCATGCCCAATCGTCGTATGCTGTTGCATGGTAAGCCACTCCTGTGGCTCGAATTTACCCGGTTTCAGGAGTACATCGTCATGAATACCAATTTTGCCAATATCATGCATTGGTGCCGCATATTCTATTTCGTCGCATTCCATGTCACTCAATCCGAGTGCCTCGGCTATTTGGCGCGAGTACTTTGCCATTCGAATTACATGGTATCCGGTTTCCTGGTCCCGATACTCGCCAGCTTTCGCCAGGCGCAACAGGGTTTCCTTTTCTCGCGATACAACCTGCTGTGTCGCGACCTCGACCTGTCGGGCCAGCCAGTCGGCACGGTCTTGAATGATCGATTGCTGCTCGTGCAGTTTTAACAAATTGCGACAACTAGTCCGGCATTCAATTTGATCGATAGGGCGTGTCAAGAATGCAGTGGCGCCAGCTTCGAGTGCATCGTAGCGAACAGACTTTTCGCTGACGACTGTAATCACCATAATAGGGATGTCCTGCATACCCGGTCTTTCGCGAATTTTTCTAGTCAATTCGATGCCGGTCATCTCGGGCATCCGGTAATCGGTTATAATTAAATCAGGATGGTTATCGTCTAACCATTTTAGAGCTTCCAACGGATTGTCAAATGCCTCGACACCAATATCATCTTCGACCTGTTGAATGATTTTGGATAAAATTGTGCGACCAGTGGACTCGTCATCGACGATTAAGACCTTTCGTTGACGGCGCAACACGCTAAGTCGGTGGGCGTTATCGTATGGCTCTATATCTGAGCTGCATTTTATATCGGTGGTATTATCTTTATTCGAAATCAATTAAAACCTCACATTGACTCTATTAAAGTTAAGGCGGACTATTTTATGTAGATGTATATTAATAAAAAGTTAAATACACCTAAAGATTGAACCAGGTCACAGAATTTACCACTGTTATATAGAAATTGTCAATAAAATCATGTTTTTGGGCAATATTTATCAGATTAAAGGTTAAATAATCGACATAAGTGTTTGTTAAAAGTTTACAAACCTGTGCAAAGTTAACTTAATTTACCTCCTGGTATAGTTACTCTAGACGGCTATTTAAGTCACCAGAAGTTGCGATCAAGTCTGTTGATCTACTGGGTTATAATTGGGTAGGAAATTACCGGAATAATTGTTTCTTTTGAATTTATGCTTATCAGGATCCCCAGATTAATTATTTTCATAATTTCTCTATTGAATATCGAAGTCATTATCTCTAGTGATATTGCTTTTGAACAGAAATTGCTTGTTTTGGCTGGAGAGGAATATTTACTGGAAATCGCCAGATCTGCAACACAACGCAATCATGGCCTGATGTTTCGTGATCGACTGGAAAAAAGGCGTGGTATGCTGTTTATATATCCGCGTCCTGGCAACCACCGGATCTGGATGAAAAATACCCTGATACCATTAACAGTGGTCTGGGTGGATGAAGGCAATAAAGTGATTGGCGTTCAAAAATTGCATCCTTGCGCTAATGATCCCTGTCCTAGTTACGGGGTATCGGAGCCATCAAAATATATTCTTGAATTGAGTAGTGGGGAACATCACCTGGAACCAGGACTCAGGATTAGCGGGTTAGACCAGCTTAAGTAATATAAATGCGTTTAGGGTTCCACTGAAACTGTTTCATTCGGAAGCCTGTCACCGGGGAAAGTGCATTAGAACAATCCTGTACTCGGCTCCCTGAGGTAACTCGATCATTCTGAGCCTTCCGCCTGCACATTTCAAGGGTGGCTCCGATTAAATCAGGTATCCCAGTTGTGCATGGATAAAAAATTAAACAGGATTAGTAGCGATCGGGGGTTCTATTTCTGCAACAGGGCGACTTGCCTTGCCTGCCCAGGCAGTTTTAGCAGTATCTCCCATGACTTCTGTATTTCACTACTCGGTTCCGGGCAGAGCGATCGCATAAAATACTCGGGAATATTATCGGGGTTCAACACCTGGTCAGGATGTCCTTTTGGGAATTGGGCACTATGGTCAAAAAATAACACACCGCGAACCAGTACATTGGGGATGATGTTCTTTATCGCGGTGACCTGATTTTCAAGCTCGAAAAGCGGGTTGGCAAATTTAAAGCTTTTCTGACCGACCACCTGGGTCCACTCGGGTATGCTGTCAGCGCAATATATATTTCCTGAATAGGGCTTGAATGCGATTAGCAGGATAGAATCCTGAAGCATAACCAGTCGATCAATTTTGAAGCTACCATCGAGTTCATCGAAGCAGACAAAATTCTTCATCTGTTTGATACCGATTTGATTCAGGCATCTCCGGGTACTCCATTCGAGCCAGTGATGACGTAATTTGCGCCAGTTGATGATCAGTATCATAATAAAAACCAGCAATGTTAAAGCAACCGGCAGGGTGAATTCGCTTGCCCATAGCTGGTCTATGTAGTATTCAATATTCATCGGGCGGGATAATATAGATTCGATAATAAAATGCCACGCAAATAAGTCATTATCAATATACTAGTTCAATTTAGTATAAATTAACGGTTCAGCCGTTTAACCAATGTGGCCGACAGTCGTCGGTACCGGTATCATCGCAAGATGTCTGACGCCTGGTATCACATCAAGAGGAGCTTTGAATAACATGACGATATCTAATACACGGCCATCCCTGATGTTGAAACAGCTTTTCGACCGGGAGAGCTGTACTTACAGTTATTTACTGGTAGATGCGGAATCCCAGGAAGGAGCGATCATCGATCCTGTGCGCGAATTGTTTGATCGGGATATCGAGATAATCAACGAGCTGGGCATTGAGTTGCTCTATTCGATAGAAACTCACGCTCATGCCGACCATGTAACATCGGCAGGAAAGATTCGCCAGACGACCGGTGCCAGAATAGTGTTTGGAGAAGCATCGGGAATCCAGGCCATCGATATATCGATAAAAGACGGTGAAGAACTTGCTCTCGGAAATTACAAAATTAAAGCCATTGCAACACCAGGGCACACCGCCGCCTGTACCAGTTACTTCGTAGACGGTATGGTGTTCACCGGTGACACGCTGTTAATAAGAGGCTGCGGGAGAACTGATTTTCAGGGTGGTGATCCAGCGGTTTTGTACGATAGTATCACCGATAGGTTATTCCCCCTCGGGGATCAAGTACGAGTTTATCCCGCGCACGACTATAACGGCAGGATATCCTCCACTATAGGAGAAGAGAAACGCTGGAATTCCCGCCTCGGGGGAAATCGCCCCAAACAGGAATTTATCGACCTGATGAATAATTTGAACCTGGACTTGCCGAAAAAAATTAACGAAGCAGTACCAGCCAACATGAGTATTGGGGTTAACTTCGATCCAAATCGTTATTTGCTGCATGAATTTGATATGAATAACTTGCATGACGTATGGCAGTCACTCCCGGAGCAAAGTCTGATTGTGGATAACCGAACCCCGGAAGAGTATGCAAAGGCGCATGTTCCAGGTAGTCGAAATATTCCGTTTGGCACCGAAAACGAGCATATTGATTTATTGAATCAATACCAGCAGGTTTATGTTTACTGTCGGTCAGGGCGTCGTGCCCAGACCGCGTTTACTAGCTTGAGCATGCAAGGGCTGGATCACCTGGTTTGTATTAGTCACAGTGGTATGCCAAACTGGATCGATGCGGGTTATCCGGTGGAAACGTGACATAATATTAAGCAGTTAATTTGGCCTCGAATCATTAATTATCCACCCTGAAATATAATGCAGGTTCTATAATTACTGCTGGTTTAGCAAGTAGATAAATTACGGTTGACCTGATCGTATCAGCCAGGAATTGAATACTGCCTCCAGGCCAATAATGGCGATAAAGCGATAGTAGTTAGATATTCACTTGCCTGCTACAAGCCAGCTTTATTTAATAGTGAATAAAGACCACCTCCGCTCATCGTGATACCTTCTGATTGCGCTTCACTGACACTCATATTTGTTACACCATTTCTGACCGTATTTACCTGATACCGCTAGGCCTGGATAGATATCTTAATTTTTTATTAATTAAAGAAACGATAACACAAGCCTTGCCATTTGGGCTGAACCGCCGCCTTCACCCAGATTTTCGCGGACTGTCAAAAGGCCGTTCGTTATTCGTTTACGATAATCCCTGTCATCGATAATTTTGATCATTTCCCGACTGACATTATCAACTGTTGCGTCATTTTGCAGAAACTCCTGGACCACGGATTTTTCCGCAACGATATTGACCAGTCCTACATGTGGAATCGTAATTAGGCGGCTTATTACCGCGTACGATATCCCCGACATTTTATAGACAATACACATCGGTACCCCGAGTAACGCTATTTGGAGAGTTACAGTGCCAGAGCAGGAAATAATACTGTCACAGCAGGTGATCAGGTCGTAGATATTATCCCGGCTAACCTTGATATCAAGCTGTGACTGATCGCAGCGCCGTTTAATAACATCAAGGTCTAATGCCGCGGCGACGGGAAGCACAAATTGCAGTTGTTGTTTTGTCTCTGACATTTGCCTGGCTGTAGCAAGCATCAATGGTAAGAGTCGGTCAATTTCGCTATTTCGGCTTCCGGGAAACAGACCAATCACTGTTGTGTCTTGACCCAATCCCAATTGTGGCCTGACCACATCAGGTGAACGAGAACTAGTAACCTTATCCACCAGTGGATGTCCGACAAAACTTACCGGAATATTGGCCCGTTCGTAGTAGGCCTTTTCAAATTTGAATATCACCGCCATATGATCGATCAGGCGTCCAATTTTATGGATTCGCCTGGGGCGCCATGCCCATACCTGGGGACTGATATAAAATAAAACCCTGATGCCAAGCTCGCGGGCGTGACGCGCCATTTTCAGATTAAATTCTGGATAGTCGACCAACACCAGTAGATCGGGGCGCGTTTTGTCAAGCTGCTGTTTGACTATCGCCATCGCGCGTTTGATATCACTCCAGTGTTTTAGCACCTCGATCAAACCCATTACCGCGATTGTCGATGAGTCGAAAAACACCTCGACACCCGCTTTCTGCATTTCGGTAGTGCCCATGCCGCTGATGAAAATATCCGGGTTTAATTGTCTGATGTGGCTAACGAATTCGGCCGCATGAGCATCGCCGGAAGCTTCGCCGACCAGTATCATAATGTGTGGGTCAGGCACAGGCGTTCAATATCGCTTCACAAACGGTCTCGACCTGTTGTTCGGCCATCTCGGGGAATATCGGAAACGATAGACAACGCTGAGAGATATCATCGGTAACCGGTAGTGCCGGGGTATTGGTATCGGTAAATGCCTGCTGTCGGTGCAATGGGATCGGGTAATAGATGGCGCAGGCAATTTTTTGGGAGAGTACCGAATCTCGTAGTTGATCACGATTGTCAGCTAATAATGTGTATTGACAAAACACATGATCCCGGTCATCAGGAATCGCTGGAAGCTCTAGTTCAGTATCCGCTAGCAGCCGATTATAAGTCTGTGCTACTCGTAAGCGATTTTGATTGAATTCATCAATATGCTTCAGTTTAATACGCAGAATCACCGCCTGCAATTCATCCAGCCTGCTGTTGTAACCGATTACATCGTGGTGGTATCGGTGGCTGCTGCCGTGATTACGATAAATTCGAATTTGCTCAGCAACTTCATCATCATTTGTGGATATCAGCCCCCCGTCGCCATAACAGCCAAGATTCTTGCTAGGGTAAAAACTAAACGCCCCCGCTTGGCCAAGGGCGCCGGTCATTCGTCCACGGTATCGACTGCCAAACGATTGAGCACAATCTTCTATGATCAGCAAGTCATGTTGCTCCGCAATAGCCAGTAATTCATCCATGTCTGTGGCCCGGCCAAACAGATGTACTGGCAGTATTCCCCGGGTCCTGTCAGTAACAGCGGCGTTAACTTTCTGTGGATCGATATTCAAAGTATCGGCCTGAATATCGACAAATACCGGTCTTGCGCCGAGGTATCGAATGGCTTCGCCGGTGGCGGCAAATGTGAATGCCGTGGTAATAATTTCGTCACCGGGTTTAATTCCCGCGGTAAGCAAGGCCAGGTGTAATGCATCGGTACCAGACGCGCAGCCAAGCGCGTGCCTGACTTCGAGGTAGTCAGCCGTTTCCTGCTCAAAGGCCTCGACATTTGGGCCAAGTATAAAACATGACTCGGATAGCGATTGTAGTATTGCAGGGTCAATTTCAGATTTCAGATTTTCGTATTGACTCTTCAAATCAACCATGGGTATGTTCATATTGCGGCCTTAATTTGAGAAGTTATCTCTATCGCGGTTTCCAGGGCTCGTTTGCCGTCTTCGCCATTTACCTTTGGGCGTCCCCCGATCTTAATTGCCGCAATAAAATCCAGTATTTCGAGGTTCAACGCGTCATTATCGCCATAGCTGCGTTCTTCATGGGTGATATTCTTAAACCCGGCCTCGTTATCGGTTTTCCCCTTGCGGTTTATCGATAATATTTTCTGCAGGAGATCGGCTGAAATATACATATCTTTTTGGAATATGCGTAGTTTTTGCTCATGTTTCTGGCTGATTCGACTCGCGGTAACATTTGCTACACAATCGTTTTCGAATTCTATACGCGCATTTGCTATATCGATGCTATCTGATAATACCGAAAGCCCACTGGCGGAAATATGCTTAACAGGACTGTCAATCAGGTTCAGGATGATGTCGATATCATGAATCATTAAATCCAGGATTACGCTAATATCGGTCGACCTCGAGGTAAAAGGAGCAAGACGCGTGGACTCGATAAACTGTGGTTCCTTTAGCAATTCGCCTATATCCATCATCACACTGTTGAATCTTACGATATGTCCGACCTGTAGCACGAGCCGATTTTTTTGGGCGATTTCGATCAGTGTGGATGCTTCCTCGATCGTTTCAGTGATCGGTTTTTCTATCAAACAGTGAATTCCTGCTTCCAGAATATCTCGTGCAATTTTATAATGCAGGCTGGTTGGGACAGTGAGACTGACCGCGTCGACCTGGGACAGTATGTCATGGTAGTCGCTAACTGCTCGAGCCCCATGTTTTTGAGCGATTTGCTCTGCGTTTTCCGGGTTGTTGTCGACGACCGCCAGCAATTTGCAATCGGCTGAGGCAGCATATTTGTCAGCATGCCATTTTCCTAAATGGCCAACACCGATAACAGCGATCTTGAGTGTCTGAGACATAGCGAAATTGATAATTATTATTCTGCACATTATATATGGGTGATATGATAGATGTGAAGCTCATCGCCGGCGTTGATGAAGCCGGGAGAGGGCCGCTTGCCGGTTCAGTAGTCGCCGCCGCGGTAATACTGGATTACCCTCATTCAATTATCGGGCTCACCGATTCCAAGAAGCTATCTGCGGCAAAACGAGGCACACTCGAAAAGCAAATTAAACAAAGTGCGATTGCCTGGGCAATCGGTGAAGCCAGTTGTACCGAAATCGATAAGATCAATATTTTACAGGCAAGTTTGCTGGCGATGAAAAGGGCGATCTTACAGTTGAGTCCAATGCCAGGGCAGGCATTGATTGATGGTAATCGAGTACCCGATATTCCTGGTTTAGCAATGCGGGCTATCGTTAAGGGAGACCTGTATGAACCCTGTATTTCAGCTGCATCGATACTCGCGAAACAATATCGAGATCGCCAAATGGTGAAACTTCACCAGCAATATCCTCAGTATCAGTTTGCCCAACACAAGGGTTACCCGACACGATTACATCGTTCTTTACTCAAACAATATGGAGCTTCACCAGTGCATCGTGTCAGCTTTAAGCCGGTTCGAGACCTGTCATAAATGGCAAACCAGTTTGTCCATTTGCACCTGCACTCCGAGTATTCGTTACTCGATAGCACCTTGCGACTCAAACCCCTGGTAACCGAAACCAGAAACCGGGGCATGGGAGCGATTGCGCTCACTGACCAGTCGAACTTATTTGCGTTGGTTAAATTGTTCAAGGCCGCAACCAGCGGTGGCTTGAAACCAATTTTTGGCGCAGACGTCTGGATCCGTCATCCAGATCGCAGGGATTCCCTCAGTCGACTGGTTTTATTATGTCAGAATGATATCGGCTACCTGAATTTGAAACGCCTGGTGTCGCGCTCTTACCTGGAGGGTCAGCTAGTCGACCGACCGACGATTGATATCGAGTGGCTGGAACATGCTTCTGAAGGACTCATTGCGCTCTCGGCCTGTCTCGATGGTGATATTGGCCGGGCGCTAAAAATGCAGAACCAGACCCTGGCGAGTAACTGTTTGCAGCAATGGGTTGGTGTATTCGGTGATCGCTTTTTTCTCGAGCTGCAACGTACCGGACGCCCATATGAAGAAGATTATATTCATCTGGCAATAGAATTTTCGACACAGTATCAGGTACCGGTAGTCGCGACCAACGAGGTCTGTTTTCTTGATGCCAGCGATTTCGATGCGCATGAAGTCCGGGTCTGCATCTGTACCGGGTTCACCCTCGCGGACGAACGACGCCCGAAAAACTACTCGCCGCAGCAGTATTTGCGCAGCAGCGATGAAATGATCGAACTATTTACCGATATTCCCGAGGCAATCGAAAATACGGTCAATATAGCAAAAGCCTGCAATGTCAGGTTGCGGTTGGATGAGAACTTTCTACCCGAATTTCCAGTACCCGAGGGGCATACTACCGATAGCTTTTTCCGTCTTGTCTCGGAGCAGGGACTGGAGAGACGCCTGGCATTTTTGCAGGAACAGTGTGTCGAGGGCGAGTCGATCGATGGTAAAACCTATCTGGACAGGCTTAACTTCGAACTCGATGTCATCATTCAGATGGGGTTTCCCGGTTATTTTTTGATCGTCATGGACTTCATCGACTGGGCCAAAAAACACGATATACCGGTGGGCCCTGGGCGTGGCTCCGGTGCAGGTTCCCTGGTGGCTTACGCGCTCAATATCACCGACCTGGATCCACTCGAATACGAACTACTGTTCGAAAGGTTTCTGAATCCGGAACGTGTCTCCATGCCCGATTTTGATATCGATTTCTGTATGGATAGACGCGATGAAGTGATCGAGTACGTTGTCGATCACTATGGAAGAAACCAGGTTTCGCAAATTATTACCTATGGCACGATGGCTGCAAAAGCGGTTATTCGAGACGTCGGACGAGTAATGTCCCATCCCTACGGTTTCGTTGACCGAATCGCCAAGCTCATTCCATTCGAGGTCGGGATTACACTGGAAAAAGCGCTCGACCAGGAAGAAGTGCTGCGTGAACTCTATGAGCAGGATGAAGAAGTGACGATGTTAATTGACATGGCATTGTCACTCGAAGGCTTAACCCGTAATGTCGGTAAACATGCCGGGGGTGTGGTGATAGCGCCGAGTGATCTGACCGATTTCACACCGATATACTGTGAACAGGGAGGCTCGGGCCTGGTCTCCCAGTTCGATAAGGATGATGTTGAAGCAATCGGCCTGGTCAAATTTGATTTCCTTGGCTTGCGAACACTGACCATCATCGACTGGGCGGTAAAATCGATCAACCAACGAAGACCATCACAATCACTGGATATAAAGAGAATCCCGCTGGACGACGAGGCAACTTTTAAGCTATTGCGGGCTTACCAGACTACCGCAGTATTTCAGCTTGAATCCCGGGGTATGAAAGACCTGATTCGACGCCTTGGGCCGGACACCTTCGAGGAGATAATCGCGCTGGTGGCACTGTTCAGACCTGGGCCATTGCAGTCTGGAATGGTCGACGATTTTGTCAACCGTAAGCACGGTCGCTCAGTAGTCGAATATCCACACCCGGCCCTGGAAGCGATCCTGAAACCTACTTATGGCGTCATCCTGTATCAGGAACAGGTGATGCAGATTGCGCAGGTGCTGGCCGGCTACACGCTCGGAGGCGCAGACATGCTGCGTCGTGCGATGGGTAAGAAAAAGCCGGAGGAAATGGAAAAGCAACGGGTGATATTTATCGAGGGTGCAGTCGCGAATGATGTCAATCGAGGTAACGCTACCTATATTTTCGATCTGATGGAGAAATTCGCAGGCTATGGATTTAACAAGTCCCACTCCGCCGCCTATGCGCTGATATCCTATCAAACCGCGTGGCTAAAGACACATCACCCGGCAGAATTTATGGCAGCTGTATTATCCGCCGACCTCGATAATACTGACAAAATAGTTACCCTGATCGATGAGTGTCGAAATATGCAGCTCACCATTTTACCGCCCGATATCAACCAGTCAGATTACCGCTTTACGCCCGGCGACGACGGCCTGATATTCTACGGGCTGGGCGCGATCAAAGGCGTCGGGCAGGCAGCGATTGAGACCATAATCGACAACAGGAAAGACCGGGCATATCAATCGCTCGATGATTTCTGTGCGCGGGTTGACTCGACGCGTTCCAACCGAAAAGTAATCGAGGCGTTAATCAAGGCAGGGGCAATGGATTGTTTTTCGGACAACCGCGCAGCACTGATGGATCACCTGCATTACGCATTGCAATCAGCGGAACAGCAGCAGCATAACCTCGATGCTGGCATGACCGATATGTTTGCCTCGATCTCTACCGACGAACTAGTCAAACCCCTGCCGGAATACGAAGCCTGGGATGAAAAGACTCGGCTGATACTGGAAAAAGAGGCACTGGGGTTATTTCTCACCGGGCATCCCTTATTGCTGGTTGAAAGAGAGGTTCAACAAATATCGCCCACCAATCTCGCCCATTGGCTGGATAAACTAAATACCGGCGTATCATCGACCGGCAACTATCGGCAAAAAGTACAGCAGACGCGGATATGCGGCCTGTTGGTCGACATTCGCTATAAAAATGGGCCCAATGGGCGCGAAGCCTTTGTCACGCTCGATGATCGAAGCGCCAGAATTGAAGTTCGAGTGGTTTCCAAAATGCTTCAGGAAATTGAAGATATTGTGCAAAAAGATTTGATCTGGGTAGTCGATGGGGGAATAGCTTACGACGATTTTAACAACGGTATCAAAATTCGAGCGGCCAGAGTACAGCTGCTGGAAAACTATCGATTCGCGCATGCCAGCGCACTGCATATTACATTGAATGGAAGCATCACTAAGGAGCTCGAGGCATTGATCAGCGATCTCGATAGCTACCGCTCACAAAATGCGCTGCCGGTAGTATTTCATCTTCAACATGAGGATTACCTTTTCGAGCTCAAAACCAACGGTCAATGGTCAGTGGCGCCTTCGGAGCAATGCCTGTTATCGCTGGAAAAGTACCTGGACAAGAGCGACTTTTATCTCGAGTATCGCTAGGGTCCGGCGGCATTGCACGGTAATCGATGGCCGGGTTAATTTAGATTTTCATAGCGGGCGTTAATAATCTGAATAATATGCCCGGCCTCGGCTTCATCTAACCCCAATCCAATTTTCGCAATGCCTGGTTCATAGTCAAAGGTAATAGTGCCCCCGGACAATCCCCAAAATTCCATGCCACCACCCACTTCAAGCGATGTGGGAGAAAGGTCACTGACGCGTAAATTACTGATATATTTAGTCTGGTAGATTTTTGACCTTGAAAACAGACCATATTCTCTGGAGCGCTTCAGCTCACTGTCACTAATTCTGATAATTTCCCGACCCTTGTTGTTCCATAGCCATACCAGGATTGCGAGCATTCCACTGAAGGTCCATCCGCAGGCAAAAAAAACAATATAAGCGTCCGGAGTTTGGCCATCGATACTTAAAAGCCTGCTGATGATTACTGCTTCACCGTATACCCAGGCTAGTAGCCAAAATGCCAGGAAATAGTTGACAAAAAGACTCTTCTTCGCGGGGATAATTACCTCTATCCCCTCAGGATATACACTAATTATCGAACGGCCTTTTATCAGGCTTACTATCCTCGCAAAAAGTAAAGACCCGGCTCCATTGTGCCATAAACCTGATGTACATGGGTCAAAATTGGCCAGGTCAGCCCCCGGCGCTAGCCCGCATATTGCATGATGGGAACGAAGCTCAGGGGAAATATGGCAAACAATGTTGGTTGATCGCCCGCCGATGCATAGCCGTAGCTACGCATCAAGGGGGATCGATCAAGATTGACAGCCAGATTTTTCCTGACTTTGTTCAGGTACAAACCGTAATTTCCGTTTCTTACAATTTTTGTGTCCAGTTATTTGCATTACTAATAAAAGAAATAAGTTGTCACCGCCTTCGTGCAATATGCGGGCTGGTTTAAAGAATTTCGTCTGCAATAACCTCGGCGATACGGTGAGTCCATCTTAGGGGAATAAGATTTTTCAACTCCGTCGACATTGCGAAGTCGGGAATAAAAACCCGATCGAGTAACCTTTGTACCGTTTCGGGGTGTGAAGTACCAATGTTGATTTCCTGGTTGATATGCAAGCTTATTTTATCAAAGTTAGCCGATCCCAGGCAGGCCCATCCGTCGTATACTGCTGCCTTGAGATGCGTCATGCCCGGGTAGGAATATACACGAATACCATTCTTTAGCATGGTATTGATAGTCGATTCGTTACTCAGTTTCATCGCGGCGTTATCATTACCTGAGGAAACGATTACACGAACGTCAACACCACGGCGACGGGCTTTAGCGAGTTCGTAGAGAATAATGTCGTCAGAGAAATAGGCGTTTTGTATGTAGATACGGTTTCTCGCGCGCCGGATCGCTGCAATCTGGGTACGATTTATTTCCGAGTTCTGGATGGATGTTGAAATTACTCTGACTGGATATCCAGGTGAATCGGATTCGCGTTTATATCCACGTAACGCGCGGGCGGCCATTGCAAAATCACCCAAAACGCCTGACTTGGCCCAGGTTTTATCAAATTCATACTGGAGTTTGTTGACGACCGGTCCGGAAACTTCCATCATCATATCGTGCCAATCGTAACGGTATTCGCGGCCGATATTCATACCACCGAGAAATGCCAGTTTATCGTCGATGATAGTGGTTTTAACATGGTCACCGGTGAACCAGGGATTGCTTTGAATTCGTACCCGGACTTTCGACTCGTGCTTCAAATATTCAGTGATTGACGATGGCAATTTGATGTCGTTCGGCATCGATTCGGAGTCGACGTGGGTTGCGACGAGATCACCCAGTCCGTCTATCAGTATCTTGATCTCCACTTGCTGCGATTTTTGTTTGAGAATATTCGCAAATTCAAGGCCAACATCATCATTGTCAAAAATGTAAGTACGGATATCGATCGTGTTTTCAGCCTCGTCGAAAGCGTCCGCTAATCGGGAAAAATATTCTTCTCCGTCGATCAGGAATTTAATTTTTCCGAGGCTAGATTTAGATCCGGTGATTTCGTCGAGTTCGCGCTCCCAGTTTTCCAGATCCATGGCTGGTACATCAGCGACTGGCGGAATTGGCTTGAGTTCGAGGGTTGGAAACTGGACCCTATTAATAGCAGAACGGTGGAGAAAGCCTCCAACAGACTTAATCGCCAATCCATAGTAGGCTTTGGTAAATGAAAAAGGTCGAATAATCGGGTCGATCAATGTTGTCTCCACGAGTAGAGTTGCTCCCTGGACCAGGAATGTACCTGGTCGCGAGACGGTTAAAATTTTATTCGAATTTGTATGTTTTTCGTACTGTGGCTGATTCGATGACTCGAACTGGATCTCAGGCTGAATCTGGGTTTCCTTCAGCGAAGTGGCACCCACACCAGGTTTTAGTGTGCCACAGGCTGTGAGCATAAACGGTAGTACAAGTAGTAATGCTACCGATAATATAATTCTTATTTGATCCTTCATAACAACCCCTATCTGTCCGTAATATAGTCTGGTGAGAAATACTGCAACCTGTCCATGTAGGCGACAGGCGTGATAACAAGAATGGTCAAGCTTTCTATAACTTGCAACAAGTTATTGAAAAGTATCAGGATATTAACCTGCAGGGATCGTATATTAATACCGGGACTCGATTTCAGGCCAGGTTTATACAGCACTGTTACAAAAAGGGACTAAAAATGCTGCTCTCAACACTGCTAGGAGATGCTGGGCGGGGCCACTTGTAAGCCTACACCTACACAACTAAGCGGCCTGGTCTATATCGATTTATGCGATGAACCGGTATGGTTATTACTAAGGAACCTCTGATCAATTCATGAATGAACGCGTTGTGCCCAAAATGACCAATTCCCATGTTGTGAAACTTAGCAATAGCCCTGCTATTACTTGCGTTCCACGCCTTGAACTTGATCATTTTGAATCACAACCCGATTCACCCAGAATTAATCAGAGGTTCCCTAACTAATATGGAAATCGATAGGTTAAACATGAAATACAAATTGACTCTACACTCATTCATGCTTGCGGCCCTTCTTTTCGGAACCCCGGGTATTGCTAAGGCCAGCGAATCTGATCCATGGACCTATGCCTATATTCCACTAGCAGATTCTGCGACCCTGATCAACGATAAACTTGGAGACCTGATTCAGACAGTTATCGATAAAACCAATTCCAGGTATTCGAATAGCCTGCCGCCCGAAGATACGGAATTAGAGTTCAGGTTTTTTACCGAGTTTAGATCAAGCCATATTCGTGATGTAGCCTGGGGGGTATTTGAACGTTGCATCGGCACCAATAGTTGTCCAGGGTGGCCTCATTTCGAACGTATCCAGATGTACCCCGAAGAGAGCGTCTATCATGAGGGTAATTGGCGCTATATACCCTCGCGGTTCCATCTCGCCTCGATTATCAAGGTATGTGGTATACGCATGGGTGCTGACAAGATCACCCATCTATTCGACGATGGATTTCATTACTTCAATGCGATTCGAAGCAAGCGCAAAAATTATGATCTGGAAGATATAAAGAACCTGTCGCTGGCTTTCGAGCGCAGCTATATGGGAACACGGCTGACAGGTATCTTCAGCTATGCAGACGTCGAGGCGAATCTGGCAGGCGTCCAGTTTTATAGAGACTTTTTCGGTGGACCGACTCCGATGATAGGGCGTAATGCAAATGGCTTCCTGACGCTGATGAGAAGCCCTGATATCTGCGATTATGTCTCGGACCAGTTCGACGAACGCAATCTACCAAACGAATATACCTATAGCCTGATCAAAACAGCTAAAGCTCGTAACCGCTCCCTCGGTCTGATTAAAATTATTGAACAACGAGAGAATCAATCTGAAGCCTTGGCGTTGAAACTAAATCAACAGGAGTTGGCCATACAAACCGAGTCGATTTTGGCAAGGCGTATACCTATGACCCGTTGGCAAACGGATTTTCCAAAACTACGTTTGGTTGGGCACGCTACCGGATATATGACTCAATTCATGTTTGACCCGGATTTCCGTCGTGCTTCGATAATTTTTGGCTTTAACCCGCTTAAACCTGGAAATTTAAATGACCGAAAACCAATAGTAATGCAGCGTGTCGGAATTAACCCGGATGCACCTTCGAGGTCCGAAATATGATAGTCAGCAGGATTTTTTGCGATACTAATAGCCCCCTGCAGCAGAGTGAGCCAGTTGTAATCCGGGTATTTGTAGTCAATCGCGGTTAATTTCTTTGTTCCACTACCGGGTTGACAATTTTTGGCAATTTTATGATAATTCATATTGGGAGAGTCTCACTAATAACCAATCACGAAGACAATTTAGTTATCATAAGCTAATGGATTTTCGATGGGAGGATATAATGAAAAATAGATTCCGCATTGCACACAAACCGAAGTTCACCGATCAGCGGGATATCGATACCTGGCATAGACTGAAAATTTATCTGGATAAACATGGAGATGCGATCTTTTTTGATATAGTAATACGTTGCAGCACGCATGATCACCCATCGGGTGGTGAAGGATTTGTTAAATATTGCATCAAGAATGGCTGGCTGGTAAAAGTAAAACTTGATAACAATATGTATTCACCCTGGAGAGCGCTCGAAGGAAATCAGGTAGTTGAAAATAGTGATATAACCCTGAATCGAGGAATCTCGTAGATCGATCTTGGATACAGGCTAGCTTGTCAATAAAATCAAGACGGAGCTGATCCTAGATTAAAAACCTGACCCTGACAGGAGTGTTAGGGAATCAACTGCGGGGTTAGCTCAGTTGGCAGAGCGTCAGCTTCCCAAGCTGAATGTCGCGAGTTCGATTCTCGTACCCCGCTCCATTTATCAAATAATAGAGTG
>Ga0209987_10000435_pt1 | contig 21775 bp, 34 predicted proteins | sample N074metaG_FD_182134 | JGI IMG/M metagenome (GOLD analysis project Ga0209987, IMG submission 182134) | Deep subsurface microbial communities from Kermadec Trench to uncover new lineages of life (NeLLi) - N074 metaG (SPAdes) (version 2) | ecosystem: Environmental > Aquatic > Marine > Ocean trench...
CGTACTTCTTCCGTGACATCATGCACCACCGCGTTGGTTGAAACAGGAGGCCATCGAATCATCGATCCGCTACCACTTCAATCTATCGCGCGGAAAACCACTTAAATTAGATGATGCAGACTACTAGTTCAGGGCCGCCAAGTTAGACGGCAATTCGGGAAATGATTCGACGACGTGGGCCGCGCCGCTGGCGCGTAGCTCCTCGGCACCGTGATAGCCCCAATCGACGCCCAGCGCGGCGACGCCGGCGTTAACCGCCATCTCCATATCATAGCTGGTGTCGCCGATCATGACAGTCTCCTCCGGCTCGGTACCAGCCTCGGCCATGGCGCGGTGGAGGATTTCCGGATGCGGTTTGCCGGGTCCGTCGTCGGAAGTCTGCAGGGTGACGAAGAACGCGCTCAGATCGTGACGTTCCAGGCTGGAAACCAGGCCGCGGCGGCTCTTGCCGGTCGCGATGCCCAAGCAGACGTGGGGTTCGTCGAGATTCGCCAGCGCCGCGCGCGCGCCGGGGAACAGCGGCTCGTCGACGAGATTGCGCGCGCGCATGTCTTGGAACGCGATCCGGTAGGCGGCGGCGACGCGCTCGGCGGTCTCCATTTCGTCCGGGCCAGGATCTTGCGAGCCGAACAGCAGGCGCGCCGCTGCGGTCTCGAGCCGCAGCCCGATGATGCGGCGGACCGCCTCCGGTGCGGGCGCGGGGAATCCCTGGTCCTCGAAGGCGCGCGCCATGGCGGTCGCGATGAACCGCTGGCTGTCGACCAGGGTGCCGTCGAAATCGAACACGATCAGCCGGAATGGATGAGTCATCTCATTGCCCCTACCAGCCGTTGACCCGCGGCCATTCGGCTTCCACCTCGTGACCGCCGGCGACCACGTGGTAGCCCTCGTAGGCGGCAGCAGTGAAGCAGGCGTGGTTGGGCAGCACCCGCACCCGGGTGCCCGGCGGCAGAGCGTCGAACGGCAAATCGCCGCCCGGGGCGGTCACCACGCCGTGCTCTTGGGACACGCGGGCGACGTGAAGCTCCGGCAAGCTGGCGCCGCCGGCGGCATCGACCACCAAGCCGTAACCGACGTCGCGCGGGCCGTTCTGGGTACTGCGATCCTTGGATAGCGCCAGCCCGCCCGCGTCGATCACGATTTCGCCGCGTTCCCGGTGGTGGCCGGTGACGGTCGCGAGCACGGTGACCGCAATATCCTCCAGCGCGCAGGAATGGATGTCGGCCTGAAACACGTCGTTGAACACGTAGACCCCGGGACGCATCTCGGTCACGCCGTCGAGGTTCTTGGCGTGCAAGGCGGTCGGGGTCGAACCGACGCTGACTACTGGACACGGCAAACCGGCGGCGCGCAGGCGATCGGCGCCGGCCACCGCGCCGGCGCGTTCGGATTCGGCGACCGCCTCGATAGCCGCGATCTCCTGACAGCCATAGGACTGGCCGGCGTGAGTCAACACGCCGCGCAGATCGGCGTCCGCGGCAGCATCGAGCGCCCTGCCGATCTCGATCAGGGTCTCGGAGTCCGCCGTCAGTCCGGCCCGGCCGTCGCCGGTGTCGAGCTCGATCAGCACCTCGAAGCGCGCGCCCAACTCGGCCGCGCGCGCGCCGATGCCGCGTGCCACCTCGAGGTTGTCCGTGACCACCGCGACCCGGGCGCCGCCGGCCTGGAGCCGCGCCACCCGCGCCAGCTTGTCGAGCGAAATGCCGACCCCGTAGACGATATCGGTGAAGCCGTGCCCGGCGAAATACTCGGCTTCCTTCAGCGTGGACACCGTGATGCCACCGAAATGGCCCGCGGTCGCGAGCCGGCCGACCTCGGCAGACTTGGCGGTTTTCATATGCGGCCTCAGGTCGACGCCAAGCTCGCGGGCGCGCGCGCTCATGCGCGCGACGTTGGCCTCGAGGCGGTTCCGGTCGAGGATCAGGGTGGGGGTATCCAACTCGGACAGCTTCATGTTTTTTTCTTTCTTCCCGCCGTGCGTTGCTTGCTTCCCGCCGTGCGTTGCTTGCGATCCTTCCTGGGACCGGGCCGGGCGCCGGGCGGCGAATGCGCCAGGCCCTCGGCATAGCCTAACAGGTCATCGGCCGCGGGTTCACCCCTGGCGGCCTGAAAACCGAGCGCGGCGAAGGCCGCTTCCATATGGGCGGGCGGCGGCGCCTCGATTCGCAGCGTGGTTTCATGCTCGGGGTGGGGCACGGCGATCTCGCGCGCGTGCAACATCAGCCGCTTCGGAATTCGCGCCGCGCCGTCAAACGCCAACCCCTCGGGGAAGGCCGCGCGGCCGCCGTATTTGCCGTCGCAGAGGATCGGCGCGCCGAGCGCCGCGCAGTGGGCGCGTAGTTGGTGGGTGCGGCCGGTGAGCGGCATCAGCACCAGCCAAGAGACAGTGGCGCCCGTGATTTTTCGGGTCTGGGCCACTTGATAAAGGGTCATCGCCGGCTTGCCGTCCACCCCGGCGCCCATCTTCTCGTTACCGGCTCCGCCGGCCTTGGCAAGCGGCAGGTCGATACGTCCGCGCGGCTCCGGCGGCATGCCGGCCACCAGCGCCCAGTAGACCTTCCGGGCCGACTTGCCCTTGAATGCCGCGCTCAGCTTGCGCGCCGCTGACGCGGTCCGGGCCAGGAGCAGGACGCCGCTGGTATCCTTATCCAGGCGATGGACCAGGCGCGGCCGTTCGTCCGCGCCGAACCTGAGGCCGTCGAGCATGGCATCGAGATGGCGATGCTGGCCGCTGCCGCCTTGGACCGCGAGGCCCGGGGCCTTGTCGATGGCGATCACGGCCTGGTCCCGGAACAGGACCGCCGCGCGCAAGGCTTCCAATTCGCGCGCATCCAGCGCCGGCGCCGCCCGCTTCGCCGCTGGGCCGGGGCCTGGCGCCGGCAGCGGCGGCACGCGCACCACTTGGCCGGCGGCGAGCCGGGTCCCCGACTTGGCGCGTTTGCCGTCGATCCGGACCTGACCGGTGCGCAGCAGCTTCTCCAGGCGGCCGTGGCCGAGGTCGGGGTAGTGCTGGCGGAACCAGCGGTCGAGGCGCAGCTCCGCCTCCTCCGGCGCGACGGTGACGGCGCGCACCGCGGTCATCGCCGGGCGACCCGAAACAGCCGCATGCCGCCGTAGATGCCGATCAGCGACAGCGCCACCGAGGCGACGGCATAGAGCGCGGCCTGACCCGGCACCCCGGACTCGAACAGCATCAGGGTCTCGACGGAGAGCGCGGAAAAGGTGGTGAAGGAGCCGAGCAGGCCCACGGTAAGCAGCGCGCGCAGCGCCTCCGAGGGCGACCACGCAAGCGCCATGAGCTCGATCAACACGCCCATCAGGAACGAACCCAGGACGTTGGCGGCCAAGGTTCCGAAGGGGAATTCGGCGCCGAGCCAGTGCTCGATTCGGCCGACCATCAGATAGCGCGCCAATGCGCCGAGAGCACCGCCCAGGGCCACTGCGATGGGAATCCTCATGCGCCGCCCGATCTCGCCTCCGCTATCCCGCACCCGGGCGCCTTATAGCGCGGATTTGGCGCCGGGAACAGGCGCCCTCGGGCCACCATTCCCCTCAGACCGTTCCCCTCAGGCCGTTCCCCTCAGGCCGCCACCGAGGTGCCGCCGGCAAGCCAGTCGAGGCAGGAGGAACTGGGCATGAGGTAGACCCCGATCCGGGCCAGTTCCTCGATCGCCGCCGCACTACCGCCGCCAACCGCGTCGCTGACCACGACGATGCGTAGGTCGCGCGCGCTGGCCTCGTAAATCGTCGCGCGCATGGCGGTGGTAAAGTTGAAACCGCAGAGCACCAGGGTGGTGACCCCGAGGTCGTTCAGGCGGGCCTCCAACCCGGTGTCGTGAAACGCGCCCCAGCGCGGCCGGTAAAAAGCCCATTCCGCTTCCCCAAGCGCCTGAAACCCGCCGTCGAACAGCTCGTGCGCGTCGAGCCGCGGCGCGTTAGCGGGACCGACTTCATCGATCAGTTCCGCGCCCATGGTGCCGGGCATGAACACCCGCAGGCCCTCTTCGACGGCCTGGCGGCGGCAGGCATCGACGTTGGAGCCATCGGGACGGTAGAGCCGCAGTGCGTGAAACAGTGGCGCACCCTGGGCCCGGAAGCCGCGCACCGTGCGCGCCAGAGCGGGCAGCACCCGCTGGGCGCCGGAAACCCGGTAAGGCGAGCCGGGGCTCACAAAATCTTGCTGCGCGGAGAGGGTGAGAAGAGCCGCCGTGCCTTTTTGGGGAACGCAATAGTATGCCATGCCTAGATTCCTGTGTCCGGGAGGTCCTCGGGCTTGGCCCGGGCCTCTGCCCGGCTTGTCCGGGCGGGGTTAACCATCGCCATGGAACATATACCGCGCCGCGCCCGGAACAAGCGGCAACCAGGAATGGCTGATTCGCAGGAATCGCAAGGCTCGGTCAGGTTTCGCCTTTGCGCCGCTGGGAGCGCAATTTATCCCAATAATCCAGGCGCTTGGCGATCTCGCGCTCGAATCCGCGCGGAGCCGGGCGGTAGTAGCGGCCGCGCGCCATGCCCTCGGGGAAGTAGTCCTGACCGGAGAACCCCTCGGGCGCGTCGTGATCGTACTCATAGCCCTCGCCATAACCGAGCTCCTTCATGAGCTTGGTCGGCGCGTTGAGAATGTGCTTGGGCGGCGCCAGCGAGCCGCTCTCCCGGGCCGCCCGCCAAGCTTGGTTGAAGCCTTTGTAGGCGGCGTTCGACTTGGGCGCGCTGCCCAGATAGATCACCGCCTGGGCCAGCGCCAGCTCGCCTTCCGGCGTGCCGAGGCGCTCGTAGGCCTCCCAGGCGGCCAGGGTCTGAGTCAGGGCCTGGGGATCGGCCAGGCCGACGTCCTCGGAGGCGAAGCGCAACAGGCGGCGGGCGATGTAGCGCGGATCCTCGCCACCGACCAGCATGCGCGACAGCCAGTAGAGCGCCGCATCGGTGTCGGAGCCGCGCAGCGACTTGTGCAGCGCCGAAATCAGGTTGTAGTGGCCTTCCTGGGCCTTGTCGTAGAGCGGCGCGCGCTTCTGCACGAGCGTGACCAGGCCCTGGGTGTCGAGTGGGCTGGCCTCCGGGCGAGCGAACACCTCCTCGGCCAGGTTGAGCAGATAGCGGCCGTCGCCATCGGCCATGGCGACAAGTGCGGTGCGCGCCTCGACGTCGAGAGCCAGCGCCCGGCCGACGGCGGCCTCGGCGCGGCGCAGCAGCTCGGCCATGGCGGCCTCGTCCAGGCGCTTGAGCACGAACACCTGGCTACGCGACAGCAACGCCGCATTGAGCTCGAACGAGGGGTTCTCGGTGGTGGCGCCGACCAGGATCACGGTGCCATCCTCGACATAGGGCAGGAAGCCGTCCTGCTGGGCCCGGTTGAAGCGGTGAACCTCGTCGATGAATAGCAGCGTGCCCTGCCCGGCCAGGCGGCGCTCCTTGGCGCGCGCGAAGACCTTGCGCAGATCGGCAACGCCGGAGAACACCGCCGACAGCGGCTCGAAGGCGAGATCGGTGGATTCCGCCAGCAGTCGCGCGATCGTGGTCTTGCCCGTGCCCGGCGGGCCCCAGAGGATCATCGAGGCCAAGCGCCCGGCGGCCAGCATGCGCCCGATCGGCCCTTCGGCGCCGACCAAGTGGTTCTGGCCCAGGACCTCGCCGAGCGCCGTCGGGCGCAGTCGGTCGGCCAGCGGCCGCGGCGCCTGACCCTCGAACAGTCCGGTCACCGGTATGATACTCCGGAGCTACAAGTTAAACTCGGCATGGCGCAGCTTTCCCTTGCGGCTGAAACTGATGCGCCAGGAGCCCTTGGCCTGCTTCAGCGCCGCGTCCAGGGCCGTCACATCCCGGACCTCCTTCCGGTTTACCGCTTCTATAATGTCTCCCGGTTTGAAACGCAGGCGGGCCGCGACACTGCGGCGCGCCACCTTGAGAATGATAACGCCGTCCCAAGCGCCCGGCAGATCCAGCTCCTCGGCGAGCGCCGGGGACAGATTGGCGACCACCGCGCCGATCAGCGGGTGCTGGCCGCTCAATTGAATCTCGTTGCGCGGTGGGTTCTCTGGCGCCGCGATCGGCACCAGGGTCAGGGTCCGGGTGGCACGGTCGCGCCAGACCTCGATCAAAATCCTGTCGCCCGGTTCGCGAGTCGCGATGCGGTAGCGGAACGACTCCACGTCGGCAACCGCGCGGCCTTCCAGGTTGAGGATGACGTCGCCCGGCTTGGCCCCGGCGCGATCGGCCGGACCGCCGGGATAGACCCGCTTGACGATCACCCCGCCCGGGGTCTCCAGGCCGAACGCCTCGGCCAAGTCCGGGGTCAGGTTCTGGCCGATCAGTCCGCTCCAGGCGCGCACCAGCTCGCCGCCGCGCAGCGCGCTGGCGACCACGGTCTCGACCATGTTGGCCGGAATTGCGAAGCCGATCCCCACCGAACCGCCGTTGCGCGAGTAGATCGCGGTGTTGATGCCGAGCAGCTTGCCGTCGAGGGTGACCAGCGCCCCGCCGGAATTGCCCGGGTTGATCGCGGCGTCGGTCTGGATGAAAAAGGAGAAGTCCGAGATCCCGGCCTGGGTGCGGGCGGTCGCCGAGACGATGCCGCTGGTCACGGTCTGGCCGACGCCGAAGGGGTTGCCGATGGCGAGCACCAGGTCGCCGACTTCGACCTCGTCGGAGTCCCGGAACGTCAAGTAGGGCAGCTTCCTGCCGTTGGGGTCGATGCGCAGCACCGCCAGATCGGTGCTTTCGTCGTCGAGCACCAGCTCGGCCGCGAACTCGCGCCGGTCGGACAACACCACGATAATCTCGGTCGACCCCTCGATGACATGGTGGTTGGTGACGATCAGGCCATCCTCCGAAACAATCACGCCGGAGCCGAGCGATTTCTGAATGCGCTCGCGCGGCAGGCCGAACATGCCGAAATCCTTGCCGAAAAAGCGCTTGAAGAAGGGATCGTTGAAGAACGGCGAGACGCTGCGCTGGCGTATCACGCGCTTGGAGAAGATGTTGACAACCGCCGGCGCCACCTTCTTGACCACCGGGGCGAAAGACAGCTCGATCTGGGTCTTGGTCTCCGGCGCGGTCTTGCTTTGAGCCCAGGCGGGGCCCCAAGCCGGGACCCAGACCGCCACCGGCGCCGCAAGCGCGATCAGCAGTCCCAAGCAAACCGGCCGCAAGCGATATCTCATGACCGAAACGTCCTCGTCATCTGTGATGGGTGGGCCGCGGCGCCAACCCTCTTGATGTCTTACCATAACGACAATATTGGCAGGATCTCATGGCGATACCAGGGCGGACAGACGCCGAAACGCAAACGGGCAGCCCTGGCCGGGCTGCCCTATGTTTCAAAGGAGTCTTTCACCCCACCATTTGTGGCGGCTAGTCGCCCCCCTCGTCGTCGTCGTCTTCGTCCATGGTCGGGCCCGAATTCTGGCCCTTGGCATCGGGGTCGCGGTCGACCAGCTCGATGAGCGCCATGGGCGCCATGTCGCCGTAACGGAAGCCCGCCTTGATGACCCGGGTGTAGCCACCCTGGCGTTCCTTGTAGCGCGGGCCCAGGTCGTCGAATAGCTTGGCGGCGATGGTGGTGTCGCGCAGCGTGGAGAGCGCTTGGCGCCGGGCGTGTAGATCGCCCCGCTTGCCGAGCGTGATGAGCCGGTCGACGACGCGCCGCAGGTCCTTGGCCTTGGGCAAGGTGGTTTTGATCTGTTCGTGTTTGATCAGCGCCACCGCCATGTTCGCGAACATGGCTTTGCGGTGGCTGGCGGTCCGGTTTAATTTCCGGCCGCTTCTTGCGTGTCGCATTGCGCCTCCTCCTACTCTATCGTGGCCTCGCGCGCGAGGCCGCTGTCTCCGTCCCGCCGCCGCGCGTTCCCATTTGCCGAGGGGATCGTGTACGGCGGGTGGGGACCCGTAAGGCCCCCGGCCTGCCCCAGATTAAGGGCCGTCTAGAAAGGTTCCTCGAGCTTCTTGGCGAGGTCCTCGATATTCTCCGGCGGCCAGTTGGGAACTTCCATGCCCAAATGCAGTCCCATGACCGAGAGCACTTCCTTGATCTCGTTCAGCGACTTGCGGCCGAAGTTCGGGGTCCGCAACATCTCCGCCTCGCTCTTCTGGACCAGATCGCCGATGTAGACGATGTTGTCGTTCTTGAGGCAATTCGCCGAACGCACCGAGAGTTCGAGCTCGTCCACCTTGCGCAGCAGGTTCTTGTTGAACGGCGGCTCGGCCGCACGCTCCTCGAACTCGCGCGTCTGCGGCTCTTCGAAGTTGATGAACAGCTGGAGCTGATCCTGAAGGATGCGCGCGGCCAGCGCGACCGCGTCCTCGGGCGTGACCGAACCGTCGGTTTCGATCTCCATGGTCAGCTTGTCGTAGTCGGTGACTTGACCGACGCGGGTGTTCTCCACCTTGTAGGAGACTTTGCGCACCGGCGAGAACATGGCGTCGACCGGGATCAGGCCGATCGGTGCGTCCTCGGGCCGGTTCTGGGAGCCGGGAATGTAGCCCTTGCCGGATTCGACGGTCAGCTCCATGTCGATGCGTGCGCCATCGTCCAGGGTGCAGATCACCATGTCCGGGTTCATGACCTCGATGTCGGGGCCGGTTTCGATCTGCCCGGCGGTGACCTCGCCCGGTCCCTCGGCGCGCAGGCGCGTGCGCTTAGGCCCGTCGCCAAACATGCGCAAGCCCACTAACTTGATGTTGAGCACCATGTCGGTCAGGTCCTCCCGGACGCCCGGGATAGACGAGAACTCGTGCAAAATGCCGTCGACATGGATGCTGGTCACGGCCGCACCCTGCAGCGACGACAGCAGCACCCGCCGAAGCGCATTGCCGAGCGTCAGTCCAAAGCCGCGTTCCAGTGGCTCGGCGACTACCTTGGCCAAGCGCGCTGCGTCCTGACCCGGTTGGATGTCGAGCTTGTTCGGCTTGATCATTTCTGTCCAGTTTTTCTGAAGCACTATCGCGTCCTCGCCGCTTGCGAGCCGATCCGCATTCTCATGAAGGGTTCATGAATGGGATCGAGCTGCCATTTTCACTGAAATGCCGTCAAATCTTTGCGCCAGGACCGGCCTGGCGATGTCTACCGGCGCCACCCCCGGAACGCGTGATTCGCGCTGCGGGCGGCGGGCCGTCTCAAAAAATTCTTTACACGCGCCGCCGCTTTGGTGGCCGGCATCCGTTGTGCGGAATCGGCGTCACGTCCCGGATCGCGGTGATCGTGAAACCCACTGCCTGAAGCGCCCGCAACGCGGATTCCCGACCCGATCCGGGTCCCTTGACGTTGACCTCCAGGGTGCGCACGCCGTGCTCCTGCGCCTTGCGCCCGGCGTCCTCGGCCGCCAGCTGCGCGGCATAGGGGGTCGACTTGCGCGAGCCCTTGAAGCCCTGACCGCCAGCGGAAGCCCAGGCGATGGTATTGCCTTGGACATCCGTGATGGTGATCTTGGTGTTGTTAAACGTCGCGCTCACATGCGCGATGCCGGAAGTGATGTTCTTCTTCTCCCGGCGGCGCAGGCGCGCCTGAGGTTTGGCCATCCGCGTTCCTATCCGTTCCTATTTGGCAACTTTTTTCTTGCCGGCGATCGCCCGCGCGGGGCCCTTGCGGGTGCGCGCATTGGTGCTAGTGCGCTGCCCGCGCACCGGCAATCCCTTGCGGTGGCGCAGCCCGCGATAGCAGCCGAGATCCATCAGGCGCTTGATGTTCATCGCCACCTCGCGCCGCAAATCGCCCTCGACGATGTATTCGCGATCGATGGATTCGCGGATACGCACCACCTCGTCGTCGGTCAGATCGTTGACCCGGCGCTCTCTAGGAATGCCGACCCTGGTACAGATCTCGGTCGCCTTGGTGCGGCCGATGCCGTGGATATAGGTCAGCGCGATCTCGACGCGCTTCTGAGTCGGTATGTTGACGCCAGCGATTCGTGCCACGTCGCAGTCTCCTTAAGCCTCTAGTTAAGCCTCTGGGGCCAATTCAAAATGGGGACAGCCGCAACCGCCCGGTCGCAGCGGCGCCGGAAGCGCGGGGATTATAGGCGCCGGTCGCGCCGAGTCAACTCTCATACCGCACCTAGGGTGGCTTCGATACGGCCGGCAATCTCCTCGATGGAAGCCATGCCGTCGATCGAGCTCAGAATGCCCTTTTCGCCGTAATAGGGCAGGAGTGGGGCGGTTTGGTTTTTGTAAGCTTCCATGCGCGCGCGCACCGTTTCCTCGTTATCGTCGGCGCGGCGGACGAATTCGGTCCCACCGCAGACATCGCAGACGCCGTCCACCGCGGGGCGCTGAAACTCGTCGTGGTAGCCGGCGCCGCAGGTGTTACAGGAAAATCGTCCGGTGGTGCGCGCGATCAGCGCCTTCTCGTCGACCTTCATTTCGATTACCGCGTCCAGCTTTACGCCCTTTTCCGCCAGCATTCGGTCCAGGCCTTCGGCTTGGCGGACCGTGCGCGGGAAGCCGTCGAGTATAAAACCGCCGCTACAATCCTGATCGATCCGATCGGAAATCAACTGGATCATCAACTCGTCCGGCATGAGCTGGCCGGCATCCATGACCCTCTTGGCCTCCAGGCCCAGCTCGCTGCCCGTCGCAACCACTTGGCGAAGCATATCGCCGGTCGAAAGCTGAACCATGTTGTGTTTCTTTTCGAGCCGCTTTGCCTGGGTTCCCTTGCCCGCACCCGGCGGCCCCAAGAGAACGATTTTCACCCACGTCTCCCCTTTAATTTAGTCTTTTTGATCAGACCTTCGTACTGGTGCGCGAGAAGATGCGAGTGGACCTGGCCGACCGTGTCCATGGTCACCGAAACGACGATGAGCAGGCTCGTGCCCCCGAAATAGAACGGCACCGCGAAGCGTGAGATCAGAAGCTCCGGCAGCAGAGCGACCAGCGAGAGATAGAGCGCGCCGACCGCGGTCAGACGCAACAGAATGAACCGCAGGTGCTCCTCGGTGTTGCGCCCGGGCCGGATACCGGGGATGAAACCGCCGTGCTTTTTCAGGTTGTCCGCGGTATCGGCCGGATTGAACACGATGGTGGTGTAGAAAAACGTGAAAAACACGATCAGGCCGATGTAGACCGCCAGGTAAAGCGGCTGGCCGCGCCCAAGCAGCGAGGTCACCCAGGTCAGCCACTCCGGCCCGCTGGCACTGGAAAAGCTGGCCACGGTAAGCGGCATGAGCAGCAGCGAAGAAGCGAAGATCAGCGGGATCACGCCCGAGGGATTGACCTTCATCGGCAGGTGCGTGGACTCGCCGCCGAACATCTTGTTGCCGACCTGGCGCTTGGGATACTGGATGATGATCCGGCGCTGAGCCCGCTCCATGAACACGATGAAGGCAATCACGGCGACCGCCATGATTAGCAGCACGACGATGAACACCGCCGACAACGCCCCGGTCCGCCCCAACTCCAACGTGCTGACCAGCGCCAGCGGCAGGTTGGCGACGATGCCCGAGAAGATAATCAGCGAAATGCCATTGCCGACGCCGCGTTGGGTGATCTGCTCGCCCAACCACATCAGGAAAATCGTGCCGCCGGTCAGCGTCACCACCATGGTGAAACGGAAATAGGGCCCCGGATCGAGCACCGCCGAACCGCTGCCGGTAACCGTGCTCTCCAATCCGACCGCAATACCGTAAGCCTGGACCGAGGCCAGCAGTACCGTGCCGTAGCGGGTGTACTGGTTGATCTTCTTGCGCCCGGACTCGCCTTCTTTCTTCAGCGCTTCCAGGGTCGGCGAGACAGCGGTCAGGAGCTGCATGATGATCGCCGCCGAGATGTACGGCATGATGTTGAGCGCGAAGATCGTCATGCGCCCGAGTGCGCCGCCGGCGAACATGTTGAACATGCCCAGAATGCCGCCGGACTGCTGCTCGAAGATCTGCTGCATGACCAACGGGTCGATGCCCGGCGCCGGGATGTAGGTCCCGAGGCGGTAAATGATCAGCGCGCCCAGCGTGAACCAGATACGCTTTTTGAGCTCCGTCGCCTTGGAAAGGGCGCCGAAGTTCATGCTGGCGGCGAGTTGTTCGGCGGCGGAAGCCATTTAGTCGTCCTTGCCTATTAGGCCTCCGGGCCCTTGGTGGCGGCTGCCGCCGCACGTTCCTTGTCGGCCCTGCCGGCCTTGCCGGCCTTGCCGGCCTTGCCAGCCTTGTCGACCTTGTCGGCCTTGCCGGCCACGACGAGCAGCGTCAGGCTGCCGCCGACCTTCTCGACCGCCGCCGCCGCCGCCTTCGAGGCGCCGGCCACGGTGATATCTACTTTGGTCTTCAGCGCGCCCTTTGCAAGCAGGCGTACGCCGTCGCGCGTGTTTTTGAACACGCCGGCGGCCTGCAAGGCGGCCGCATCGACCGGCTTCTTGGGGTCGAGCTTGCCGGCATCGATCGCGGTCTGCAACCGGTCCAGATTGATGGCTACGAAATCCTTGCGGAAGATGTTCTTGAAGCCGCGTTTGGGCAAGCGTCGATGGAGCGGCATCTGGCCGCCCTCGAAGCCTTTGATCGACACGCCGCTGCGCGATTTCTGGCCTTTGTGACCGCGCCCGGAGGTCTTGCCGGTTCCGGACCCGATTCCGCGGCCGACGCGCTTGCGGTCCTGGCGCGCCTGCGGGTTGTCGGAGAGTTGGTTCAGCTTCATCGTATTTGGTTCCTGTTAACCGGCTCCGGCGCCGCCCTCGGGCCCGCCGAAACGTGGCTCATCCTTCGCCTTCGACGCGCACCAGGTGGTCAACCTTGAGGATCATGCCACGCACCGCCGGCGTATCCTCGAGCTCGCTGGTTCGATTCATCTTATTCAGCCCGAGTCCGATCAACGTCGCCCGCTGATCCTTGGGGCGCCCGATCGGGCTATGGACCTGGGTAACCTTGACAGTCTTGCGTTGCGCGTTCATGGCCGCCTACTCCCCCACTCAAGTTTCCGCGGCTTCCGCGGTCACGTCCCGGCGCTCGCCGAGCAGTTCCGAAACTTTCTTGCCGCGCCGCTGCGCGACCATGCGCGGGCTGGAGCTGCGCTGCAGACCCTCGAAAGTGGCTTTGATCATGTTGTAGGGGTTGGAGGTGCCGACCGACTTGGCGACCACGTCCTGGATGCCGAGAGATTCGAAGATCGCACGCATCGGGCCGCCAGCGATGATTCCGGTGCCCTGCCCGGCCGGGAGCATCACGACAAGGCCGGCGCCGAAGTGGCCCTTGATGTCGTGATGCAGAGTGCGGCCCTCGCGCAATGGTACGCGGATCATGCCGCGCTTGGCCTGCTCGGTCGCCTTGCGGATCGCCTCGGGCACCTCGCGCGCCTTGCCGTGGCCATAGCCGACCCGGCCGCGGCCATCGCCGACGATCACCAGCGCCGCGAAGCCGAAGCGCCGGCCGCCCTTGACCACCTTGGCGACGCGATTGATCCCGACCAACTTCTCGATCAGATCGGGTTCGTCGCGCGAACCACGATCGTCGCGGCCGCGGCCGCCGCGCCGCCCGTCCTTCCGGGGACCGCCGCCTCTGGGGCCTTCACGTCTCTGTTGTGCCATTACTTATTTCCTCAGAACGACAGGCCGCCTTCGCGCGCGGCCTCCGCCAGGGCCTTGACCCGGCCATGATAGAGATATCCGCCGCGGTCGAAGACCACGTCCTTGACGCCCGCCGTCGACGCCCGTTCGGCGATCAGCTTGCCGACCTCGGTGGCCGCCGCCGTGTCGGTGCCCTTGGCGAGCTTGCCCTTGAGCGCCTTGTCGATGCTCGAGGCAGCGGCCAGGGTCCGGCCCTGATCGTCATCGATGATCTGGGCGTATATATGTTTGCTCGATCGGAACACGGACAGCCGCGGGCGGTCCTTGCTCTTGCGCTGGAGGGCGGCGCGAACCCTGCGCGTACGACGCGCGTGCATGTCCTTAGCGGTCTGCATGGCCTTACTTCTTCTTGCCTTCCTTGCGCAGAATGATCTCGTCCGAATACTTGATGCCCTTGCCCTTGTATGGCTCGGGCGGACGGTAGGCGCGGATTTCGGCGGCGACCTGCCCGACTTGCTGCTTGTCGGCGCCCGAAATGGTGATGAGGGTTGGCCGCTCGCACTTGATCTCGATGCCCTCGGGAATCGAATGGTTGATCTCGTGACTGAAGCCGAGCTGCAGAACTAGGGACTGGCCCTGAACCGCCGCGCGGTATCCGACGCCGTTGATCTCGAGGATCTTGGTGAAGCCATCCGCAACCCCACTCACCATCGACTGGATGCGCGAGCGCGCCGTGCCCCACATCGAGCGGGCACGCTTGGATTTATCGACCGGTTTAACCACGATCTTGCCGTTATCCAGCGTGACGGTGACTTCGCGAGTCGCCTCGTAGGCGAGCTGCCCCCGGCTACCCTTGGCGGTCACGACGCGGCCGTTTATCGCGACTTCGACGCCGCTCGGCACTTCCACGGGATTTTTTCCAACGCGAGACATCGTTCCGTCCTCTAGAACACTCGGCACAGCACCTCACCGCCAACATTGGCGGCGCGCGCTTCTTGATCCGACATCACGCCCCGGGGGGTGGACAGGATTGTTATGCCTAAGCCGTTGTAATAAACAGGCAATTCTCTGATTTTCGAGTACACTCTCTGGCCCGGCCGAGAGACCCGCGAGATTTCCTGGATGACCGGATTACCGTCGTGATACTTGAGTTCGATCTCCAGCTCGGCCAAGCCGGGGCGCAGGTCCTGACGACTGTAGCCGCGGATGTAACCCTCGCGCTTCAAAACGTCGAGCACGTTAAGCCGCAGCCTGGAGGCCGGTGCCGTGATCTTGGACTTGCCGACCCGCTGGCCGTTGCGGATGCGGGTTAGCATGTCCCCCAATGGATCGCTCATCGCCATCGCGCGCTATCTCCTTACCAGCTCGACTTGACCATGCCCGGGATCTGGCCGATCGACGCCAGATCGCGCAGGGCAATTCGCGAGAGCTTGAATTTGCGATAGTTGCCGCGCGGCCGGCCGCTGATCTTGCAGCGGTTCCGGACGCGCACGGCGGCACCGTCGCGCGGCAGTTCGGCCAGCTTGAGATAGGCCCGGAACCGCTCCTCCGGCGGCAGCTCGCGATCGCGCGCGATCGCGCGCAGGCGGGCACGCTTGTCCGCGTCTCGCTTCACAATCTTCCTGCGTCGCTCGTTTTTGTTAATGGCGCTCTTCTTAGCCATGTTCGTTCGTTCCCTTGGTTTGCCGTTCAATCGGTAAACGGCATGTCGAAGCCCTTGAGCAGGGCCCGCGCCTCGTCGTCGGTCTTGGCCGTGGTGCAGATCGCGATATGCAGGCCCCGAATCTCGCCGACCTGGTCGTAGTCGATTTCGGGAAACACGATCTGCTCCTTGAGGCCCATCGCGAAGTTGCCGCGCCCGTCGAAACTCTTGGGCGAGATGCCGCGAAAGTCCCGCACCCGCGGCAGCGCCACGGTAACCAGCCGGTCCAGAAACTCGTACATGCGGGTGCGGCGCAGGGTCACTTTGCAGCCGATCGGCATGCCCTCGCGCAGCTTGAACGCCGCAATCGATTTCTTGGCTTTGGTGATGACCGGCCGCTGGCCGGCGATCAGCGCCAGCTCCTCGGCCGCCGAGGTCACCTTCTTCGCATCCAGCACGCCTCCGCCGACGCCCATGTTCAGCACGATTTTGTCGAGCCGCGGTACTTCCATCGCGCTCGCGTACTTAAACTCGGCCAACAGGCTCGACTTGAGCGCCGTGTTGTAACGTTCTTTCAAACGCGGGGTCATCTGTCCCACCTCGCCTAGAGATCGATGAGCTCGCCGGAACGCTTGGCAAAGCGCACCTTGCGGCCACCCGTATCGATCCGGTAGCCGACCCGGGTCGGCTGGTTGCTCTTGGGGTCAACGTGGGCGACGTTGGACACGTGCAACGTCGCCTCCTTTTCGATGATGCCGCCCGGCGTGGTCTGGCTCGGACCCTGATGGCGCTTGACCATATTGACGCCTTGAACCAACACGCGGCCGCGCTTCGGATCGACGCGCAGGACCTCGCCGGTCCGGCCCTTGTCGCGGCCGGTGATCACAGTCACCTTGTCGCCCTTCCGGATCTTGAGCTTGGCGCCCTTGGTTGGTGTCGTCTTGGCCATCACAGAACCTCGGGGGCGAGCGAAATGATCTTCATGAACTTGCGGGCGCGCAACTCGCGGGTCACCGGACCGAAGATCCGGGTTCCGATCGGCTCGCCCTGGGTGCTGATCAGCACGGCGGCGTTGCTGTCGAAACGGATCGTGGTGCCGTCGTCGCGCCGGATCTCCTTGGCGGTACGTACGATGACCGCGCGGTGCATGTCGCCCTTCTTCACGCGGCCGCGTGGAATCGCCTCCTTGACGCTAACCACGATGACGTCGCCGACGCCCGCGGTCTTGCGCTTGGAACCGCCGAGCACCTTGATGCACTGCACCCGCCGGGCGCCGGAGTTGTCGGCAACGTCTAGCTGAGTCTGCATCTGAATCATGGGTTCAACTCCTCTCGTGGCTCAAGCCGACGCCGCGCCGGCGTCGATCACTCGCCAGGTTTTCGACTTGGCGATCGGCCGGCATTCCTCGATCTGCACCAGATCGCCGGCCTTGCAATGGTTGTTCTCGTCGTGGGCGCGGTACTTTTTGGTGCGCCTGATAATCTTCTTGTAGAGCGGATGCATGACCCGGCGCTCGACCAAGACGGTGATCGTCTTGTCGGCCTTGTCGCTCACCACCACTCCCTGCAACACTCGACGCGGCATGACTTTCTATACTCCTAGGAAGCGGCTTGCTGCAGGTTCTGCAGCACCGTTTTAATGCGTGCGATATCGCGGCGCACCTGGCGCGCACGCGCGGTGTTCTCCAATTGCCCACTGGCCTTCTGGAAGCGCAGGTTGAACTGCTCCTTGCGCAAATCCATGAGCGAGTCCTTGAGCTCGTCGGCGGTCTTGGTACGGAGGTCGGCGGCTTTCATGGCCTAGACCCCATCGCCGATGCGAGTGACGAACTTGGTCTTGATCGGCAGCTTGGCGGAGGCCAGCACGAAGGCCTCGCGGGCCACATCTCGCGGCACGCCATCGAGCTCGAACATGATCCGTCCCGGCTTGACCCTTGCGGCCCACCACTCCGGCGAGCCCTTGCCCTTGCCCTGGCGCACCTCGGCTGGCTTCTGGGACACCGGCACGTCCGGAAACACCCGGATCCACAGCTTGCCGACGCGCTTCATATGGCGCGTGATGGCCCGCCGCGCGGCCTCGATCTGGCGCGAGGAGATGCGCCCCGGGGTCAGCGCCTTCATCCCGTAAGCGCCGAAGGTCAGCGTATAGCCACCCTTGGCCTTGCCGTGGATGCGCCCCTTGTGGGCCTTGCGGTATTTAGTTCGCTTTGGCTGCAACATGACTTAAGTTTCCTCGAAGCGCGGCCGCCGAATTAACGCGGCTGCTGCGTCTCCTGCATCTTTTTTTCATGGGCCATGGGGTCGTGGGCCATGATCTCGCCCTTGAACACCCAGACCTTGACCCCGCAACTGCCGTAGGTGGTTCGTCCCGTCGCCTCGCCGTAGTCGATGTCGGCGCGCAGCGTGTGCAGCGGCACCCGGCCCTCGCGGTACCATTCCGTGCGCGCGATCTCGGCACCGCCCAGGCGGCCGCCGCACTGAATCCGGATGCCCTGGGCGCCCAGGCGCATGGCCGACTGCACGGCCCGCTTCATGGCCCGGCGGAAGGCAACGCGGCGCTCGAGCTGGTTGGCGATGTTTTCGGCCACCAGGGTGGCATCGATCTCCGGCTTGCGGATCTCGACGATGTTCAGGTGCACCTCGCTGCCGGTCATCTTCTGCAGATCGCCGCGCAGCCGCTCGATGTCCGCGCCCTTCTTGCCGATGACCACCCCGGGACGGGCGGTATGAATGGTGATTCGCGCCTTCTTGGCGGGCCGCTCGATGATGATCCGGGACACTCCGGCCTGCTGCAGGCGCTTGCGCAGAAAATTGCGAATGCGCAGATCCTCGTGCAGAAGATCGGCATAATCCGCGTCGGCATACCAGCGGGAATCCCAGGTCCGGTTGATGCCGAGCCGCAGCCCGATCGGATTGACTTTTTGGCCCATTACGCCGTTTCCTCGCGTTCGCGCACTATTACGGTCAAATTGCTGAACGGTTTTATGATGCGCCCGGCCCGGCCGCGCGCGCGTGGTCGAAACCGCTTCATCACGATGCTTTTTCCCACCGTCGCCTCGGCCACGAACAGGCGGTCGACGTCGAGCTGATGGTTGTTCTCGGCGTTCGCGATCGCTGACTGCAGCGTCTTCCTGACGTCGCCGGCAATCCGCCGCTTGGAGAAAGTCAACTCCGAGAGCGCGGCCTCCGCGCTTTTGCCACGGATGGACTCGGCAACCAGGTTCAGTTTCTGCGGGCTGACGCGCAGGTTCCGGGCCACCGCCAAGGCCTCGGAGTCGCTCAGGCGCCGTTCGTGTTTTGGCTTACCCATGGCGCCTTACCCTCTCCTCGCCTTTTTGTCCGCGGCGTGGCCGTGGAAGGTCCGGGTCGGGGCGAACTCGCCGAATTTGTGCCCGACCATGTTTTCGGTGACCAGGACCGGCACGAACTTTCTGCCGTTGTGCACGCCAAAGGTCAGGCCGACGAACTGCGGCATGACGGTCGAACGCCGCGACCAGGTCTTGATGATTTCGTTGCGTCCCGACGCACGCGACTTCTCTGCTTTTCTGAGCAGATAGCCGTCGACGAACGGACCTTTCCAAACCGAACGAGCCACGAAAAGCCCTCCGCTAACGCTTTTTATGACGACGGCGCACGATCAGCCGATCCGTCTTCTTGTTGTGGCGCGTCTTGGCGCCCTTGGTCGGCCGCCCCCAAGGGGTGACCGGATGGCGGCCGCCCGAGGTGCGGCCCTCGCCGCCGCCATGGGGATGATCGACCGGGTTCATGGCCACGCCGCGCACCGAGGGGCGCCTGCCCAACCAGCGCGAGCGGCCGGCCTTGCCGAGCTTGATGTTGCCTTGGTCGGAGTTGGACACGGCGCCGATGGTGGCCATGCATTCGGCACGCACCATGCGCACTTCGCCCGAGCCCAACCGCAACAAGGCGTGGCCGGCATCGCGTCCGACCAGTTGCACGTAGGTGCCGGCCGAGCGTGCGATCTGCCCGCCCTTGCCCGGCTTCATCTCGACATTGTGCACGATGGTGCCGACCGGGATCGAGGCCAACGGCATCGCGTTGCCCGGCTTGATGTCCGCCTTCTCGCCCGAGACCACGGAATCGCCAGCCTCCAGCCGCTGCGGCGCCAGGATGTAACTGACCTCGCCGTCGTCGTATTCGATAAGCGCGATGAAGGCGGTCCGGTTCGGATCGTACTCCAGGCGCACGACCTTGGCCGGCACGTCGAACTTGCGCCGCTTGAAGTCGACCATGCGGTACAGCCGCTTGTGGCCGCCGCCGCGGCGGCGCGCGGTGATCCGGCCGGCGTTGTTGCGGCCGCCCGACTTGGTCAGGCCCTCGCTAAGCGCCTTGACCGGGCCGCCCTTCCACAGGCCGGCGCGGTTGACCAGCACCAAGCCACGGCGTCCGGGCGTCGTCGGTTTGAATTTCTTCAGAGCCATGGCGTCAAATCCCCGTGGTCACGTCGATGCTGTGCCCCTCTTCGAGAGTCACGTAGGCCTTCTTGGTCGCGGCGCGCTTGCCGAGGTGACCGCGAAAGCGCTTCACCTTGCCCTTCTGACGCAGCGTGTTGACGGCCTTGACCTTGACCGAGAACAGACCCTCCACGGCGGTCTTGATCTCGGGCTTGCTGGCATCCAAGGGCACCTGGAAGGTGACCTGGTTGTGCTCCGAGCCAAGCGTCGATTTCTCGGTCACGAACGGTCGGCGGATCAGCTCGTAAAGCCGCTCTTTGGAGACAGTCACGTCCCGTTTTCTATAGGGTCTCGGCCCGCTCATTTTAGCCGCGCCTCCAAGGCCTCGACCGCGTCCTTGGTCAGAACCAAGGTGTCGCGGCGCAGAATGTCATAGACGTTGGCGCCCTGCTCCGGCAGCACGTCGACGCCCGGAATGTTGCCGGCCGCGCGCCGGAAGCTTTCGTCCAGCGCCGCGCCGCCGATCACCAGCACCGAGGACCAGCCGAGTGCACCGAGCTTCTTGGCCAGATCACCGGTCTTGGGCGTGTCCGTCTTGGCCGCCTCCAGTACCACCAGCTTGCCGTCGGCCGCCTTGGCCGAGAGCGCGCTCTTGAGCGCCAGCTTGCGCACCTTCTTGGGCAGCTTGTGGGAATGGCTCCGCAGCACCGGTCCAAAGGCCCGGCCGCCGCTGCGGAACTGAGATACCTTGGGCGGACCGTGCCGCGCCCGGCCGGTGCCCTTCTGGCGGTACATCCTCTGAGTCGTACCCTTGACGTCGCTGCGCCCCTGGACCTTGTGAGTCCCGGCCCGGCGCTTGGCGAGCTGCCAATTGACCATGCGCGCGAGCAGGTCGGGCCGCGGGTCGAGGCCGAAGATCCCGTCGTCGAGATCGATCTCGCCCGCCTTCTTGTTGTCCAGCGTTGTGACCGCGCACTTCATGGCCGCTATTCCTTCCCGTCCACGGCGCCATCGGCGGCCGGCGTTTCCGCGGGCGCCTCGGCCTCCGGCGCAACCTCGGCCTCCGGCGCCCCCTCTGGGCCGCTCGCGAGCAGGCCGGCGGGGAACGGCGCGTCTTCGGGCACCGAATGCTTGACCGCATCGATGATCCGAACCCAGCCACCCTTGGCCCCAGGCACCGCGCCGCGCACCAGGATCAGCCCTTCCTCGGCATCGGTCGAGACGATCCGGAGGTTCTGCTGGGTGGCGCGGCGGTCGCCCATGTGGCCGGCCATTTTCTTGCCCTTGAAGACCTTGCCCGGGTCTTGGCTATTGCCGGTCGAGCCGAGAGAGCGATGGGAAACCGAGACGCCGTGGCTGGCACGCAGGCCGCTGAAGTGGTGCCGCTTCATGGCACCGGCGAATCCCTTGCCGATGGTGATCCCGGCCACGTCCACGTACTGACCCGGCACGAAATGATCGGGCGACAGCTCCTGGCCGACTTCCAGCAGGGCATCGGCGGAGACCCGAAATTCAATTAGCTTGCGCTTCGGCTCCACCTTGGCCTTGGCGAAATGGCCACGCATGGCTTTGCCGACGTTCTTGACCTTGGCCACACCGTTGCCGAGCTGGACCGCGTCGTAGCCGTCACTGTCCTGGCGGCGAACCGCGACGACATGGCAGTTGTCGACCTTGAGCACGGTGACGGGCACGTGTTCCCCGTCCGCGGTGAAGATCCGCGTCATGCCGAGTTTCTGAGCGAGCAAACCGGTGCGCATGGTCCTAGCCCTTGAGCTTGATCTCGACATCGACGCCGGCCGCCAAGTCAAGTTTCATCAAGGCGTCCACTGTCTGTGGGGTCGGGTCGACGATATCGAGCAGCCGCTTGTGGGTGCGGATCTCGAACTGCTCGCGCGACTTTTTGTCGATGTGCGGCCCACGCAGCACCGTGTATTTTTCGATCCGGGTCGGCAACGGGATCGGGCCGCGCACTTGGGCGCCGGTCCGCTTTGCCGTGCTGACGATTTCCGCGGCCGACACGTCGAGCACCCGGTGGTCGAACGCCTTAAGGCGAATGCGTATGTTTTGACTATCCATCTTCGGTCCAATTCGATGCCTGTTGGCGTCCCGTCAATCGTTGCTATTCGATAATTCCGGCGACGACGCCGGCGCCGACCGTGCGGCCGCCTTCGCGGATCGCGAAGCGCAGGCCCTCGTCCATCGCAATCGGCGCGATCAGCTCGACTTCCATCGAGATGTTGTCGCC
>Ga0209987_10000442_pt1 | contig 21585 bp, 24 predicted proteins | sample N074metaG_FD_182134 | JGI IMG/M metagenome (GOLD analysis project Ga0209987, IMG submission 182134) | Deep subsurface microbial communities from Kermadec Trench to uncover new lineages of life (NeLLi) - N074 metaG (SPAdes) (version 2) | ecosystem: Environmental > Aquatic > Marine > Ocean trench...
GCACCCGCTGCGGGAGAAGGCTTTCAGAAACCATCGTCAAAATCATGTCTCTGAGGACCGAAAGTAACCTGAACCTCAGGCTGCCACCTCACTCGACGGCATCGCTACCAGAGTTTATGGGACAGCATGTGGTGCGGGATTCATTTCGCATAATTCCAGGAACCGATGATTCTCGTCTGCGCCTTGTGGCCCGGCAGGTTCGTGCGCCGCCAGTTATTGAACTCAGCGATGTTGAGGTCCTTTGGCAACTCCCAGTGCCGCTTCCTGAAATTCCTTGCAACGTACTCCTTAAGGTAGCCGGCGGTTTGTACGCTGGACAATTCGTCCAGGTATTCATCGTGCAGACCGGGATTCTCAGCCTGCTGTTCAAGCCAGGTATCCAGCAGCAGGCGCCGTGCGGTTATTTCGCATGCAAACGAGCTTTCCCGGGCAGGATTCTCGCCGCCGATTTGCAACTGGCAGGCGCTCCTGCCCAGGCTGTAGGTCACCCAGCTTTGCAGGACCGGATCGGTGTCGGTCAAGGCGCGTTCGGCCAGGTAAAAAGTGTCGCCATCTGTGACCCCATCGCGCAGGTAGACCTCGCCGCTGCAACCGGCGATGGCGAGTGTGATCGACAGTAGTATCAGTGGATAATTTCGCATCAGCCGGCTGCTTATTCGGGACGGACGGCCAGCATACGGATATATTGATTAACAGTGCCTGAAGCGCTTCTCAGTTCAGGCCTGCTTTCGCCAATCGATGCTGTATCATTCTGGCCGAATCGTCGTTCACGGACTGAATCCCCTGGATCAGGTGCAGGTAATGGGAACAAGCGACAAGAAACACGAAGCCGAAGCCGAGCGTGCACGTCAGCTGCGACTGGTTGAAGCACTGATGGAACAAGGTGTCAGCTTCGCTGATCCGGGGCGAGTGGATATTCGGGGCGAGCTGAGATGTGGCAAAGACGTATTCATAGATATCAATGCCGTGTTCGAAGGCGAAGTCAGCCTGGGCGACAACACGCGGATCGAACCCAACAACGTGATTCGTGACAGCGAAATCGGCAGCGGTACCGTTATTCATCCGAATTGCCATATTGAAAAATCCAAAACAGGTAGTGACTGCGAAATCGGTCCATTCTCGAGATTGCGGCCGGGCGCTGAACTGGCCGACCGCGTAAAGATCGGAAATTTCGTCGAGGTTAAAAAAAGCACCATCGCCGAGGGCAGCAAGGTTAATCACCTGGCCTATATCGGTGATACAACGATCGGAACCGGCGTAAACATTGGCGCTGGCACGATCACCTGCAACTATGACGGCGCGAACAAGTACCGGACAATCATCGGTGATAACGCCTTCATCGGATCGGGTGTGGAACTGGTCGCACCGGTAGAAATCGGTGAGGGTGCGACGATCGGCGCGGGCTCGACTATTTCCAAATCTGCCCCGGCCGGCAAACTGACCCTCGAACGTGCCCAACAGGCGACCATATCGAGCTGGAAGCGCTCGACAAAGAAGACATAAAGCATAATAAAAACAAACAGTTACTAGGACACACTTCGAGATGTGACCGGTTGCTTGCTCAATTGTGCGAACTCATGCAATCTGGCCGGTCGCAAAAACTGCGACAATCAAGCGGTCACGATCACTGGCCGCCGATCTTGAACGGCCAGGATCATCCTGGGAGAGTAATCAATGTGTGGAATCGTCGGCGCGGTCGCCGAGAGAAATGTTGTCCCGATACTCATGGAGGGCCTTCGCAGGCTCGAGTATCGTGGTTACGATTCCGCCGGTATCGCGATCTACGATGGCCAATCGATAAAGCGGGTCCGCAGGGTTGGCAAAGTTCAGGAGTTGCAAAACGCGCTTGATGCAGATCCGTTGCGGGGTGTTATTGGAATTTCGCACACGCGGTGGGCAACCCACGGCGTGCCGAACGAATCCAACGCGCACCCGCATATGTCGGAGGACGACATTGCGATCGTGCACAACGGCATCATCGAAAACTACGAGGAATTGCGTGACGACCTGCTGGAGAATGGGTTCGAGTTTGAATCACAGACCGATACCGAAGTCGTTGCACATAGAATCAAACACCAACTGAAGGAAACCGGAGAACTATCGACGGCAGTAAGGGCCACTGTGGCGGAACTTGAGGGTGCTTATGCGCTCGCGGTAATGAGTGCCAGCGATCCCGATAAACTGATCGTCGCGAGAGCCGGTTGCCCGGTCGTCATCGGTCTCGGCATTGGAGAAAATTTCGTTGCCAGTGACGTTGCCGCGCTGCTTCCCGTAACACGTAAGTTCATGTTCCTGGAAGAGGGTGATATCGCTGTCATACGGAGGGAGGACGTTACGGTTTACGACGCGAACGGCAACGAGGTGGCGCGTCCGGTCAAAGAAAGCAAATTGTCGGCAGATGCTGCGGAGCGGGGTGAATACCGGCATTACATGCAGAAGGAAATTCACGAACAGGCACAGGCAGTCCGCTCGACGATCGAAGAGCGAATCGCAAACGGGCGGGTTCTCGATGCTGCGTTCGGGCCGGAAGCCAACGAGGTGTTGGACAACACCAGGTGCGTGCATATTGTTGCCTGCGGGACGAGTTATCACGCCGGATTGATTGCGAGGTACTGGATCGAACAACTGTGCAGGTTGCCCTGCACAGTTGAGATCGCGAGCGAGTATCGTTACCGCTCGCCCGTCGTACCCGAGGGCACGTTGTTCATCACGCTCAGCCAGTCCGGGGAGACCGCGGACACGCTCGCGGCGCTGCGTGCTGCGAAAGAGCTGCCTTACATTTCGTCGTTGACCATCTGCAATTCGCCTGAGAGCTCAATTGTTCGGGAGTCCACCCTGTCGCTGATGACACACGCAGGTCCGGAAATCGGTGTAGCGTCAACCAAGACGTTTACGACGCAACTGGCCGCACTCGCGCTCCTGACGATTTCCCTGGCGCGGCGTAATGGACTCGAGGAGAAACAGGAACGCATCCTGGTCGCACAGCTAGCCGAGATTCCTGGTCTGATCGATCAGGTGCTGGAGCTCGATTCGGCCATTGAGACACTTGCGGAACATTTCGTTGACAAGCAGCATGCACTGTTCCTTGGGCGCGGTGTACAGAACCCGGTGGCGATGGAAGGCGCGCTGAAGCTCAAGGAAGTTTCCTATATTCATGCTGAAGCATATGCAGCCGGAGAATTGAAGCACGGCCCCCTGGCGCTGGTGGACGAAAACATGCCGGTTATCGCGGTGGCGCCCGACGATGAACTTCTTGAGAAGCTGAAAAGCAATCTGCAGGAGGTGCGCGCGCGCGGAGGCGAGTTATACGTGTTTGCGGATCCGCGGGTGCAGTTCGGTGACAGGGTCGGCATTCACACCATGCGCATGCCTGCACTGATCCAGGATTTCCAGGCACCGATCATCTACACGATACCGCTGCAGCTTCTCGCCTACCATGTCGCCGTCCTGAAAGGCACCGACGTCGACCAGCCCAGAAACCTCGCGAAATCAGTAACGGTAGAATAGACGGATTATCACGCTACTTTCGAAAGTCAGTAATCAGTAATCAGTAATCAGCGAGCAGCTTTTCGATGGTAACGGCATCCTGGCCAACCATTTCTTTGTCAATTGTCAGAGCAGGAACAACGCGCCCTGCTTTAGCGAGAGCGTCTCTAAGAACACCGAGAAAGCGCGGCGCTGATATCAGCGCAAATTCGTCACAGGCGCCCTCATAAACTGCCTTGTTAATCCGGTTTGCTATGTCCTTGGCAAAAGCGACAGCCGCACGTTTTTTCGGGCCGGTCTGTTCTTTTACCATCGTGTGCCGTCCCTGGCCGTGACTGTCGAAACTGCGACCGCCGCGATCCGATAACAGGTCAGCGAACTTTTTTCGCCCCGTCTCATTGGTCAGGCTAAACAGTTCAGTTAACGGGCCTCGCCGGGATTTCCGGGCATAAACTGTTGCGGCAGACTCATCCGCAACGATGATCCAGGTCGTTTTCTTGGGGAGCAATAATTCAGATGTCACAATTAGCTCGCTTCGTCGTGGGTTACCTGATCATAATCATGGGGCAAGCAGCGGGTCAACGCAGCAGGTAGATATACTCATTGCACTAAGCGGTAACCTGCAGCATTAAACTGATTGAATGACTATGTCTCCGACATCGGCAGGCGGGGTTGGCTGTGATACCGCCTGGACCAAAAGCGTAGCCGAGGCGCTGGCAGACCTTCGGGTCGACCCCTTGCTCGGCCTGAAAACCAGCGAAGTCGAGTCTCGCCGGCGCCAATTCGGCGAAAACCAGCTGAAAGCGGCGAAACGCTGCAACGTACTGTCCATACTGGCCGACCAGTTCAAAAGTGCAGAAAGTTCAGCCAGCGTCAGCGCGCCGCACAGGGTAATAAATCCACAGAGCGCCCAGAAAAAATAAACCTGCCACTCACTTGTCGCGACCACTGCGAGTTCCCCCGGGGTGAAAAATATCCCGGAGCCGATCATGTCCCCGATAACGACCGTAAGGATCGCGGAGAGACCCAGTTTTTTTTCCAGTGACATAAAATTTGTCGTCGGCGCGACCAGCAAGTGGCGACAACGCATGATATTACAGGTCTTGTGAGAGTCGTGGAAGTGCTATCCTCGCCGCATTTCGTGTCCCTGGACGGACGATGTATTCATACACGTCGAATCATTCTTGCTAACGCTCGACGCAAACGCAGTCGCCGAGGCACTCCCCTACGATCAGCTGATCGACGCACTGGCAACCGCGTTCGGCGGTGAATTCGAAGTGCCACCTCGCGCAAGTCATGAGATACCGCTGGCAGACGGTAACGCGGGAACTTTGCTGTTGATGCCGGCGTGGCAGTCGGGTGGCAGCATGGGAGTAAAGATTGCCACCGTCTTTCCGGATAATGCGGCGCAGCGCTATCCGGCCGTTTCCGCCAGTTACATCCTGATGAGCGCGCAGACCGGTGTTCCGATCGCCGTCCTTGATGGCACGGAGATTACACTTCGCAGAACAGCGGCTGCATCTGCACTTGCATCGACCTGCTTGTCGAGAAGTAATTCGACAAGACTGTTGATGGTGGGAACCGGAAACCTTGCACCGCATCTCATTGCTGCACACGTGAGTGCCCGGCCAATCACTGAAATCTGCATCTGGGGACGGCGCAAGGAGGCTGCCGGGAAGCTGGCAGCCACGCTTGCCACATCGTCATTTTCGGTCACTTTATCTGGCGATCTCGAAGAAGCCGTCAATCGGGCGGATATCATCAGTTGCGCGACGCTTGCAATCGATCCACTGATTCGGGGCGCATGGTTGAAGCCAGGTCAACATCTCGATTTGGTAGGCTCGTTTAAGCCGGACATGCGGGAAGCGGATAGCGAGGCCCTGTCGCGTGCAGATGTTTACGTCGACACAAGGGCTGGTGCGATGTCAGAGGCGGGTGAAATTGTGCAGGCTGTCAATGACGGCTCGTTCCATGCGTCGGATATCAAGGGTGAGCTTCGGGATCTTGTTACTGGAAATGCCGGCGGGCGTACATCCGACGACTCGATCACGCTGTTTAAGTCGGTGGGTACCGCGCTCGAAGATCTGGTTGCCGCAGAACTGGCAATAAAGAATCGCGGCTGAAGCCACGCCTACAAATTTGCAATTGGCGCTGCAATTCGCGGCGGGACGCCGCTCCTACGGTGGGAGCGGCTTCAGCCGCGATTCTTTATTGCCGAACCAGGCCATCCTTCAGAATTTCGGCAGAGATGGCGACCGCCTGTTCCGAGACTACGGATGCGACAGTCTTGCTGTCAAAAATCAACGACTCGATCGCCCAGACTTTTTTCTCAGCACGTGCATCGTAGACTTCGACGATAAAGGAAACGGTCGATCCGGTCTTGATGCTTGTGGGGATATTCAGCTCTTCATAGTCGTAGCCATACCAGTCAAATAGCCCGCCGGTCGGTCGATTCACTGCCAGGCCTGCCCGTTCCTGCCCCTGCATGCGCGTCAGAATAATTGCATCAAAATCCCTGGCCCTCACTACGTTGCTCAGGATGTTGCGGGTCAATTGTGGTTGGCGGCCGACAACAGTGTAATAAGGAGTAGCCAGGGCTTCGTCACTGGAAATCGCTGCTGCAACCGCTTGTTCGAACTGTGCTCTTGTCCGGAGGTCACCGGCCACGCTGATTACCAGCAGGTTGCCGAATGGCGCCGCGCCTTCGATGTCGTGGACGGTTTTAATGATGTTGCCGCCTGACGTTGTTCCGCAGGCGCCGGCCATCGCCATCACAGCAAAGAGGGAAAGCAGGTTGACGCGGTTTGGTTTCTGCACTCTGGTTTACTCATGACGATAAGAAATCGAGGCTTCTTCGTTGCCCGCACATCCATGTGCGCAGCGACATAAGTACATCCATGTACAAAGAAGGCGTCCCGTGAGGGAAAATATACCATTACTGGAGAAGGTCCTTCCGTGACGCCGGTAACAAGCTGTTACCGTGTAATATACTGCGCTGACTGAAGCGGCAGAGTGGCTTTGCCGCCAACCGTGCATGTTCCGACTACAACAAAAACACTCACGAAAACAACCTGATACAGGACCCAAACCCGATGCCATGCTTATCCTGGCACAACAGTCCGTCGGTCGGGCAGTTGCGGGCGGAATTGCGGTCGTGCTGATATTTGGCTGGATCTGGACGATGCTATCCATGGAAACAGGGCGGGTCCTGCCCTGGTTCTCCATCCTGATCGGGTTGATCGTCGGCCTGGTGGTACAAATATCTGGTCGTGGACTCGACTGGCGATTTCCCGTGATTGCTGCGGTCCTCGCATGGGCCGGCGCCTACGTGGGCAACCTGATGATTGGCATCGTCGAGACCGGGCGTTACATCGAGGCCCGTCCGGTTAGTGTGCTTGCCGGACTGTCGAGGGACACGATGGAGAACTTTTTCGCGCTTACAGTCAGTCCAATTGATCATATTTACGCGTTTTGTGCAGCAGGTGTTGCCTCCTTCCTGGCCAAGCGGCGGCTGAACAGGCGTGAGGTTCTGGCAATCAGGACATTGAACAGAGAAAACAGGTGACGGCAGGCAAGCTCAAAATTTACGGCGACTCCCGATCCGGCAACTGTTACAAGATTCAGTTGCTATGTTCGGAGATGGGCATCGAATACGATTGGGAAGAAGTCGATATATTGGCGGGAGATACGCGCACGCCACAATTTCTGGCGATCAATGCAAACGGCAGGATCCCACTGCTTGCGTTACCGGACGGCCGCTACCTGCCAGAGTCCAATGCGATACTGTTTTACCTGGCGGAGGGAAGCGAATTCTTCGCAGGCGACGCGTACTCACGCGCAGAAATCCTGCAGTGGATGTTCTTTGAGCAATACAGCCTCGAACCGAATATCGGGACATCAAGATTCATCATCAAATACCTCGGAAATCCGCCGGGTTCTCTGGCAAGCCTGGCGGAAAAGAAGGCCGGTGGCCATCAGGCGCTTAAGGTCCTGGAACAGCAATTCCTGCGTCATCTGTTCGTCACCGGAGATTGCTACAATATCGCTGATATCGCACTGTTCGCGTATACGCACATTGCTGATGAAGGCGGTTTCGATCTTGAAGACTATCCTGCGACTCGAGAATGGATCGAACGCATTGCAGGGCGTTCGAATTATGTGCCGATGACGAAAACATGAGTACGAAAATTGAATTTTTCTACGACTACGTCAGTGTGTATTCCTACCTGGCAGACAGCCAGTTGAGTCAGTTGACCAGTGCAGAAATTGTGTACCGGCCGATGTTTCTCGGCGCCGTCATGGAGGCTACCGGCAACCGGCCACCCGGGACCGTCAAAGCGAAGGGAAAATACCTGCGGACGGATATCGAGCGCTGGGTAAAGCGTTATTCACTGGCATTTAATATGAACCCGCTATTTCCGCAAAATACTCTGAAGGCGCTGCGGCTGGCGTTAGTAGCCCAGAAACACGGCACGTTCGAGCCCGTTCACCGGGCCTTGTTCGATGCGATGTGGGTACATGAAAAGGACCTCAGCGACGAAAATGTACTCGCAGAGATTGCAGCAAAGGCCGGTGTGCCGCTCGCAGAAATCGCAGATGCGGCAATCAAGGATGAGTTGAAGGCAAACAGCGGGGAAGCCGTCGATCGAGGTGCGTTCGGTGCACCGACATTTTTCGTCGGCGATCAAATGTTTTTCGGCAATGATCGCTTTGAATTTATCGAAGAGGCAATAGGGTATCGTGGCGGGACGCCGCTCCTACGGTAGGAGCGGCGTCCCGCCGCGATTCCTTACTACGCGGTCACATACCCCGGCGCTGCGGCATGTTCGGCTGGGATCATCGCGAGTTGTTTGTGCACCAGGTATTCCACATTCTCAACGGCGTCGCTCACCCCAAGAAAATACGGGGGACTCCGTCGCAACAATCGCCAGTCACTCGTTTTCACGACTCGCAGCAGATGCATGAGATTCATCTTGATGGCTTCGACGTAGGGATTGCTGCCATCATAGAGAACCTCGACATAGCGATACGCCCGATTGAATTTCAGTTCCAGCCGTTCTTTCGAAACCTGCTGATAAAAGCCGGGTGTCTTTCTCAGTAAATCAATACCAGACTCATAACGAACCACGTATTCACCGGGGCCTGCGCTTTCAACGGCGATACCACCCAGGACGAATTCCTTGTAGAGCCGGTCACGACACTTTTCCAGGTAGCAGCGATCTGCCATTTGTGCGATCAGATCCGCGGTGCCGAGCAGGTGCCCGCATATTGCGTCACGCGGATCGTCGAGTTCTATTTCGTCGAGATCGAGTTCAAATCCTGTGAAGTGAACGATCATGCTGCTGACGCCGACGTCCCGCGACATGCCAAGCCCGGGTAAATAGCGGCGCAGAAAATCTGCACTTCTTGATACGTGATACAAGGTGAACTCGGCACCATTGTGGAATTCGCTGTCGCGTTCCTCATGCCGTATATAGCCGGAATCATGAAACAGCGATGTGACGATCGCCATCTGCACCCGCTGCGCGCCAAGGCGCTCGGCGGCGTCAACGCTGCGTTCATAGCCGACCACGAGCCGGGCCAGTGCCAGCGTCATGTCGAGGGTATGCTGCATGTCGTGATAGGTCGTGTCGCAGCCAAAGTAGCCGGGATACTGGCCAGAGAAGAGCCGATCGAAGTCGTGAAAAGCAAGCCACAGCGTGTCGAATGAGGCGCCGGGGAAGGTAGCGGCGAACAGTTCATGGACAGCGTCGCGTACCGCGGCAGGTTTACTCACCTGCACGACATTGGTCACATCAAAGTCATTGCGCCGATCCTGGGACACCATTCTTTTCTTTTTTTTGCCGGGGGTCAGGGTAGCCGTGCTGCGATAGCCGGGTTTCTTGTAAGTTTTCATGTGTTGACCCGTTGCGCTTAGCTTAACGGAAAGCCACCCCTGATTCGGCCAATAGTTGGCTCAATGGCGAGAAATGATACACGCTGCACGGCAAATTTAGAGACATTGTTCCGGGAATATGTTAAATCGCCGGCCGCTACAGGGAGAATTCGGCGATCACTGGCGCATGGTCGGACGGGCGCTCCCAGGTCCGCGGCTCACGATCGATATAGCTGGCCTGACAGGCAGCGCTCATAGTATCGCTGGTCAGGATCAGGTCGATACGCAGGCCGGCGTTCCGTTGAAATCCGGCGCGGCGATAGTCCCACCAGCTGAAAGCTTTCTCAGGCTGCTCGAAATTACGGTAAACATCCGTCAAGCCCAGCTTCAGGAGTTTGCCCAGCGCTTCGCGCTCAAGCGGACTACATAGAATGTCATCACCCCACTTCGCGGCGTCGTACACGTCACGATCATCGGGCGCGATATTGAAGTCGCCTAGCACGACGAGCTTGTCGTGGGTTTTCAGTTCGTCTTCAAGGAAATCTTTCACGGCAGCCAGCCAGCCCAGCTTGTACTCGTATTTTTCCGAACCTACGCTTTGACCGTTGGGTACGTACAGGTTAATGACGCGCACGCCGTCGATCGTCGAAGCCAGTATGCGGCGCTGTGGATCTTCGAATCCCGGAAAATCGCTTACATGGTCTGCCGACGGCTTGCGGCTGATAACGGCCACGCCGTTATAGGTTTTCTGCCCGCTCGCGACCGCCTGGTAGCCTGTTTCCGCAAACGACTCCTCCGGGAATGCCTCGGTAAGCTGCTTGATTTCCTGCAGTACGAGTACGTCCGGCTTTGTACTGGCCAGCCATTCGAGAACGTGCGGCAGGCGGACATTCAGGGAATTTACGTTCCAGGTCGCAATTTTCATGCTGCTTTACCGATGCCGCTGTGACGCAACAACGCATCTAGCGTTGGCTTGCGGCCGCGGAATGCAACGTAGGCTTCCATGATGTCCCGGCTGCCTCCGACCTCCAGGATCTCCTTGCGAAATCGTGCAGCGGTGACCTTGTCAAATATTCCTGATTCCTCAAATGCGGAAAACGCATCGGCTGCCAGGACCTCGGCCCACTTGTAGCTGTAATAGCCGGCCGCGTAACCGCCGGCAAATATATGCGCAAAACTGTGCGGCAGACGATTGTACTCCGGGTAATTGATCAGCGCGACTTCCTTGCGAACTTCCTCGAGAACACTGAGTGTCTGTCCGCCTTCAGCGGGATCGTAATTGGCATGCAGGCGAAAATCGAACAGTGCGAATTCGATTTGACGCAACATGGCAAGTGCCTCGCCGAAATACCGGCTCCGGTGCAAGCGGGCAAAGATTTCCGCCGGTAATGATTCGCCTGAGCGGTAATGAGCCGAACACTCAACGAGTACCTCGTGATGCCAGGCAAAATTTTCCATGAACTGGCTCGGCAACTCGACCGCATCCCAGGGTACGCCATTGATTCCGGCGATGCTCGGAAAATCTACCTGGGTCAGCAGGTGATGCAGCATATGGCCGAATTCATGAAAGAATGTGAGTACGTCGTTGTGCGTCAACAGTGAAACGTCCTGCGCGTCGGGCGGCGAAAAGTTGCAAACGAGATATCCAACCGGCGGCGTTGCGTCACCGCCCAGGTTTTTTCGGATAACGCATTCGTCCATCCAGGCACCACCGCGCTTGCCGTTCCTGGTGTACAGGTCTGTGTAAAAGCTGCCGAGCAGCTTGCCGCCGTTGTCTCTTATTTCAAAGAAGCACACGGTGTCGTGCCAGCTACAAACGCCGGACCGCTCCGTGACGCCTATGTCGTACAGTTTTTCGATCAGGTCGAACAGTCCGCTCTGTACCTTGGTCGCGGGAAAATACTGCCGAAGCTCATCGTCGGAAATAGAGAATTTCTTCTGCTTCAGCTTCTCGAGATAATAGCTAACGTCCCAGGCTTCCAGCGGCGCCTCCGCGATCTCCTGGATTGCATCAAGTTCCTTTTGTGCCCCAGCCCGGGTCCTGCCGGCGAGTTCTGTCAAAAAGTCCAGTACCTCGCCAACCCCGGCAGCCATCTTGGTAGCCAGTGAATACTCCGCATAGTTTTTGAAGCCAACCAAAAGAGCAGCTTCGTGCCGCAAGGCGAGGATTTTCTCGATGAGTTCGCTGTTGTCCCATTGTTCGTTGCCACCTTCATCCGATGCACGTGTCGACCACGCCCTGTAGAACGTTTCACGGAGCGTCCGATCGTCGCCGTGGGTGATGACGGCGTGATAAGTCGGATAGTCGAGTTTCAACCACCATCCGTCCTGGTCCAGTTCGGCCGCCTGTTGCCGGGCCCGATCGACAACTTGCTGCGGCAGGCCAGCCACCTGTGCCTGGCCGGTTGCGTGAAAATGCCAGGCGTCCGTCGCGTCCTGGACGTTTTGATCGAATTTGGCCTGCGTCGTCGCGAGTTCTTGCATTAACTGCTTGTATCTCGCTTTCTCTTGGTCCGGCAGCGCCACACCGGCAAGCCTGAAGTCCCTCAATTCCTGCTCCACGAGCATGCGCATCGCGGGCGTCGCGTCCTCTGGCATGGTGCCGGCGATCTGCTGGTAAGCCTGCTGGAGTTGCCTGTTGTGTGATAATTCGGTCGCATGCTCGGTCATTAATGGCAGCGACGCGTTGTAGGCCTCGCGCCATTTCGGATCCTCCAGCACGCTTTGCAAGTGGCTGACGGGCGACCAGACACGGCTGAGTTCATGGTTCATTTCTTCGAGCGGCGCGATCAGCGACGAGAAAGTTTTTGCTGTGGGACTGTCAAGCAAACACTCGAGCTTTCGACGGTGTGCTGCGATAAGCTCTCGCAGCGCCGGTTCTGCGTGTTCAGGCCTTAAGTCGTCGAAGCGCGGTAACGAGGATGTATCCAGTAACGGGTTCGACATAAAGAGTTGGCTTTGTAAACAGGCGGCAGGATGTTAGCACAGGCCCGCTGCAGAAAAACGGCAATAAATGGCTAAAGGATTGAGAAGTGACAGCAAGTTTTGACCTGATTGTTATCGGTGGTGGCAGCGGTGGCCTGGCGCATGCACAGCGCGCCGCAGAATATGGCGCGAAAGCAGCAGTGATCGAATCTGGCCCGCTCGGCGGCACCTGCGTCAACGTTGGCTGCGTGCCTAAAAAAATCATGTGGTACGCGGCGCATCATGCGCACCTGCTCGAGCATGCAGGGGATTTTGGTTTCGATGTATCCGTGAAAGGACACGCATGGTCAGACGTCAGGAAAAAACGCGACGCATACATCTCGCGATTGAACGACGTCTACGAGAAAAACCTCGACAGACACGATGTTACCTACCTCAAGGGCCAGGCTAAATTTCTGAACTCTACAACGGTCGATGTCGATGGGCAGCAATACACAGCAGAGAAAATCGTCATCGCGACAGGCGGATTTCCAATCATTCCACGCATCCACGGTGCGCAGCATGGCATAACTTCTGATGGATTTTTTCAATTGCCGGAAAGACCGCAAAAGGTAGCGCTGATCGGTAGCGGATATGTCGCAGTTGAACTCGCAGGCATATTCAACGGGCTGGGATCGGAAACATCGGTACTGGTCCGCAAGGATGGCGTCCTGCGAAACTTCGATTCAATGTTGCGTACCGAACTCGAGGCGGCAATGAAATCAAGTGGCATGACACTTGAAACAGGAGTCGTTCCGCACGAGCTGAAGAAATCGGCTGACGGCGTCCGCCTTATCGCGGAAGACGGTCGCGAATTCGGTGACTATGACGCCATAGTCTGGGCGGTCGGCCGGGCCCCGAACACGGAAACACTCAAGCTGGAAGCTGCAGGCGTAGAAGCCGATGGCTATGGATTCGTCGCCACCGATGAATGGCAAAATACCAATGTCGGGCATATTTTCGCGCTTGGGGATGTGACGGGCAGAGCGGCACTGACACCCGTCGCCATTGCGGCGGGGAGACGGCTTGCGGACCGTCTTTATGGCGGCATGAACGATCGCCACCTTGAGTACGAGTTGATTCCGACCGTCATTTTCACGCATCCGCCGATCGGAACTGTAGGCCTTACGGAAGATCAGGCTCGTGAAAAATACGCTGACGACGTCAAGGTGTACGAGACGCGCTTCAACCCAATGGCATATGCGTTCAGTGAGAACAAGATAAAGACTGCAATGAAACTGGTGACTGCGGGTGCAGAAGAACAGGTAGTCGGTTGTCACATTATTGGCGATGGCGCGGATGAAATGTTGCAGGGGTTTGCAATTGCTGTTCGAATGGGTGCAACCAAGCAACAATTCGACGACACCGTCGCTATTCACCCAACGAGTGCAGAAGAGCTCGTCACAATGCGGTGATTGTGGGGATAGTTTACTTATTTCAAGAAACGAACTACCCAGTCAGCAACCGGCAGTAATAACGGTGATCACTGGCAGGGCGCCCAAAGCTGCTTCATCATAAAGGACCTTACAGTTTCCCGGTGCCGCGGAACCGGTTTTTTTTAAATCTCGCAGTGCTGGAGTCTGTGTAGCTAAAGCCGGTGTAATCCTGCAAGGCATCGTCTATGCTCGCCTCGTCGGGATAGCCATTGAGCATGGTGATGGTCTGGCCATTCATCGTGATCGTGGCGGCGTTGTCCTGGAAAAGCGACATACTGTGCGCCTGCGAGGCCGCACTGCGAATACTAGCGCCCAGCGCGTCCACCGCGGCCTTATGTGCCTCGCCTTCCAGGGATACGAAGCGTGAAAACGTGAATGCCGCCAGGATCCCGAGAATCGTAATCACGACCACCAGTTCGATGAGCGTAAAACCGCTCATTGCCTTATTCATGTCGAAGCCTATTGTGTATCGTTGCCGGTTTGAACTGGGCGAATAAATTCGATCAGTAAAAAAACGCTTTCAAGTACGAGAAGTTACGCATGGCACGCGGTACTTTCCGCAGCTGGTGCCGATTTTCCACAGGCTTGTGCTGCGGGCCTGTGACGCTATTCACAGTTATGTAAAACCTCGACCACCAGCGTATAGATTGATTTCCTTTAAATTGATGCAAACCTAGCACGCTGGCCAGACGCCAGCTAAGCACTGATGGTTATAGGGTCGGCGAATCCATCTGTCCCCAAACTACGCTATCCGGTAACGGAAATTTGCTTCAAGATGGCAGCGGTGTCCGGTCGTACGCCACGCCAGAGTTGAAACGATTCTGCGGCTTGCTCAACCAGCATGCCCCAGCCCATCACCGAACGGGCAGCACCGTGTTCTTTGGCCCAGCTTGAAAAGGGTGTTGTTTTCATTGAATAGGACAGGTCGTAACACACGGTGTCTTCACTAATGGCGTCTTCGGGATACGGTGGCGTCTCACCCTTCAGCCCGGCAGAGGTCGCATTAATTACCAGATCGTAGACTGGCGGTGTATGCACATTGTCAAAACGGCAGGCGGTCACGGGGCCTTCAGACGAAAAATGCTCCGCCAGGGCTTGTGCCTTGGAAAGGGTTCGATTGGCAATCATCAGTGATTCAGGTCTGGCCTCCAGGAGTGGCGAAATAATGCCGCGGGTCGAGCCACCCGCACCAAGGATCAGGATGTTTGCGCCCTCAAGCGTCAACTCGAGATTCTCCTGCAAATCACGCAGCAAACCGACACCGTCCGTGTTGTCACCGAAAATTTCGCCATCCTGAAACACCAGCGTATTAACGGCTCCGGCATTGCTGGCGCGCTCACTCATGTCGTCAACGAGCCGCGTTACCTCGCTCTTGTGCGGTAGCGTAATGTTCAGGCCCTTGCCCCCGGTTCTGGCAAATTGCCTGATCGCCGATTCCAGCTTGTCGGGCGCAACCTGCAGCAGCTCGTACTGAATACTCTGTCCGGTTTGCAGCGCGAACAGCCGGTGAATGACCGGCGAGCGGCTATGCGATACCGGATCGCCCATAACAGCGTAACGGTCGATGACGGTAGTGGCTTCGGGCGCATTGCTCATTGGAACAGCTACTCGGCCAGCCAGCGAGCTGCCTGTAATGAGTAGTAGCTCAGTATGGCGCAGGCGCCGGCACGTTTGATCGAAAGCAGTGCCTCGAGCGCAGCCGATCGCTCGTCAAGCCAGCCTGCAAGACCTGCCGCTTTGATCATCGCGTACTCGCCACTGACCTGGTAGGCCAGTGTGGGCACCTGGAACTCGTCCCGCACTCGCCTGATGACATCCAGGCAGGGCATTGCGGGTTTTACCATGACCATGTCGGCGCCCTCTGCGAGGTCCAGGCTGACTTCGTGCAGTGCCTCATCACTGTTCGCCGGGTCCATCTGGTAATTGCGCTTGTCGGCACCGGCAAGGTTAATGGTTGAGCCGACCGCGTCGCGGAATGGCCCGTAAAAACAGGAGGCATATTTGGCGGCGTAGGCCAGGATGACCGTATTGCAATGCCCCTGTGACTCCAGTTCATTGCGAATCGCGCCAATCCGCCCGTCCATCATGTCGGACGGTGCGACTACATCCACGCCGGCATCGGCATGTGACACGGCCTGACGTACCAGCATATCGAGAGTCTCGTCATTCAGTACATAGCCGGAGTCGTCGATAATGCCGTCCTGTCCATGCGTGGTGTAAGGATCCAGGGCCACGTCGGTGATCACCGCAAGCTCCGGCAGTTCGCTCTTGAGTGCGCGCACGGTCCGCTGCACGAGGCCATCCGGGTTCGCACATTCCTCGCCGTTCAGGCTCTTTTGTGCGGCATCAACCACCGGAAACAGGGCGATGGCGGGAATGCCGAGCGCGTGGGCTTCCCTTGCCTCTTTAAGGAGGCCATCGATACTTTGGCGGGAAATCCCCGGCATTGATTCGACCGGCTCGGAGCGACCCTCGCCATCGAGCACGAAAACCGGGTAGATCAGATCCGACGAACCGAGTCCGGTTTCGGCTACCAGCCGGCGCAAAGCTGTGCTACGGCGGGTCCGGCGCATGCGAGTTCCGGGGAACAAAGCCCTTGGGAATGGTCTCATATCAATATCTTGCGCCCATGAAGCTTGGATTTTCCCTGTATTTCGGTAGGGTTTCCACGCCTGAATCACAAAAACACCAAGGGCGGGTAATAATTGCATAGGGAAACGGGTCACCTCGTATGAGTAGCAGTAATGCGGACTTGAAGCGCAGACAGCGTTTTGACAGGGTTGTCAGCGCGCTTCACAAGGATTTGTACCGGTACGCGGCATGGTTGTGCCGCGATCCGGGAATCGCCGAAGAGGTCGTTCAGGAATCGCTTTTCAGGGCCTGGAAGTCACTGGATGCGCTACGAGAGGACGGTGCGGCGAAATCCTGGTTATTGACGATTGTGCGTCGGGAAAATGCGCGGTATTTCGAAAGGAAGCGTTTGGAAACTGTCGATATCGACAGTCTGACCCCGGGCCAGTCGGCCATGCTGGCCGAGACCGAGGACCCGAATGTAGCCGAAATGCGCGAAGCGATGTACCGGCTCGAGGACGATTACCGTGAACCGCTGGCGTTACAGGTCCTGATGGGACACAGCACGAAAGAGATTGCAGAGCTGATGGGCATCAAACCGGGCGCAGTGCTGACAAGATTGCACCGGGCGCGCATCAAGTTAAAGGAAGAAGTGGCAAAGGAGGCAGCAGCATGAACACCTCCGGAAAAATTATGAATTGTGAGAACTACAGAGAAGCAATAGCAGCAGATCCATCGGAGTCATTTGAAGGTGGCGCCGGGCATGCTGCTGTGTGCGAATCCTGTAGTGCCTACCGGGCAGAGATACAAGCGCTGGACTTAACCATTGCCAGGGCGCTCGCTATCGACGTCCCTGAACTGAAAATCCCGGACCTGCCGCCGATTGGCGAGGAAGACGGGAACGTCGTCAATCTGCCATTCAGGCGAGTATCGAAAATCACGACGCCTGCCTGGATCGGCATCGCCGCCAGTTTTGCACTGGCTGCCGTCATTGGCATGCAGTTTGTCGGCAACGGCCCGTCGCATGATCAGTTGCTGGCCGCACAGGTGCTGGCTCATCTGGACCACGAGCCCTGGGCATTGAAAGTTACCAATGTGGCGGTTTCCGAGGAGAGGCTGGCGCAGGTTGTAAATCCGGGCGTTGGCACGATGGACCATGATATCGGTCTGGTGACCTTTGCGCAGACCTGCATCATCAATGGCCGGATTATTCCACACCTGGTAATACAGGGTGAGAAGGGTCCGATAACACTATTGCTGATGCCGGATGAAATGGTGAGCTCAGCGGTAATACTTTCAGGTGAAAGCGTCAACGGAGTGATCCTGCCGGTTGGCGATGGCAGCATCGCGATCATCGGCGCGCGCGATGAACGAATTGAGGATCTCAAACAAAGAGTAGTGGACTCAGTGGAGTGGAGCATCTAGCCGCGACACTGACAGAACATGCCCGGGGGAACGGGCAATAACCCAATGCCCTATCCGGGCATGTGACCAGAAGGTAGGAGATAGAAATGGCTGAGAAGCAAGTAGCAAAACCTGTTGCATTGGCAGTAGGTGTAGCATTGGCAAGCACGTTTGCCCTAACCGGTACAGCCAACGCTGACACCGGTGTAAGCCCGTTTTCAATGACCACGCTAAGTGCAGGCTACCTGCTCGGTCTTGCTGAAGGCGGTTGTGGCGGCGATAAGGAAGCCAAGGAAACTGAAGGCAGCTGTGGCGAAGGCAAATGCGGCGGCGATAAGGAAGGCGAGGCCAAAGCAGCTGAAGGCAGTTGTGGTGGCGACAAGGAAGCTGAAGGTTCCTGTGGTGGCGACAAAGAAGGCGCAGCCAAGGAAGCGGAAGGTTCCTGTGGTGGCGACAAGCAAGAAGCTGAAGGTTCCTGTGGTGGCGACAAGGAAGGCGCAGCCAAGGAAGCGGAAGGTTCCTGTGGTGGCGACAAGCAAGAAGCTGAAGGTTCCTGTGGTGGCGACAAGGAAGGCGCAGCCAAGGAAGCGGAAGGTTCCTGTGGTGGCGACAAGCAAGAAGCTGAAGGTTCCTGTGGTGGCGACAAGGAAGGCGCAGCCAAGGAAGCTGAAGGTTCCTGTGGTGGCGACAAGCAAGAAGCTGAAGGTTCCTGTGGTGGCGACAAGGAAGGCGCAGCCAAGGAAGAGGCTGAAGGCAAATGTGGCGAAGGCAAATGCGGTGGTGAAAAAACCAGCTAGATCCCCGTTTTTGTTTGAACAAAAAGAGGGCTCGCATCGCGCGAGCCCTTTTTTGTGCACGGCATCATCTACCGTAGGAGCCCTTCCTAAGCGGGCGATGAGCGATTCAAATCAGGCACCAATGACAAGAATTGAACTGTGTGGCTGTCGATTCGTATTGTTAGTATTCCGTTAGCACTGTTCGACGGAAATCCAATGAGTAAAAAAATGAAACGTTGTGCCTGGGCTGGCGACACCAGCCTCACCTACATCGAATATCACGATAAGGAATGGGGCGTGCCAGCCTGGGACGACCGAAAACAATTTGAATTCCTGATCCTCGAGGGTGCACAGGCGGGTTTAAGCTGGTCGACGATTCTGAACAAGCGTGAAGGCTACAGAAAAAACTTCGCAGATTTCGATGCGAATAAAGTGGCCCGGTTCACACAGAAACGCATCGAAAAGATTCTCCAGGATCCGGGAATCGTCCGGAACAAGTTGAAGGTCAATTCAGCCGTCAACAACGCAAAGTTATTTCTCGAAGTGCAGGAAGAGTTTGACGGCTTCTGTAATTACATCTGGCAGTTCGTGGACGGCGAACCAAAACAGAATAAATTCCGCAAGGATTCGGAGATTCTTGCGACATCGCCCGAATCTGACGCCATGAGCAAGGACCTGAAGCGGCGCGGCTTCAAATTCGTCGGCAGCACCATCATGTACGCTCACATGCAGGCGACCGGCATGGTCAATGATCACGTCATGACCTGCTTCCGCTACAGGGAATGCAAAGCGCTGGCAAAGAAAAACCGACCATAGGAGCTTGCCCTGGTGGAATTCAGTCGATTGACCTATCAAATATAGTATATATACTAAAAATAGTATGTGGGAAGTATTTGAACACCGGCGGGTTCGAAGGCGCATACGAAAATTGCCTGACGAAATCGTCAAGCGTTATGAAAAATGGAAGGATATTGTCGAAATTTCGGGGCCCGCCGGTTTGCGACTTATACGGGGATTTCGTGACGAGTCACTGAGGGGACGCTGGAATGGTCACAGATCATCGCGGCTTGGTGACCAGTATCGAATAATTTACCGTATAGGGGAAAAGAGATTATATGTGATGGTCGTGGATGTGACTGCTCACGACTATTGAAGGAACCAGCAATGAAAGAATTTGCGCGAGCCAGAAAACATATTGAGGTATCAGCCGGAGAGTCGGTTCGTATCCTCAGAGAATTGCAGGAACTGAGTCAGAATCAGTTGGCGGAACTTTGTGGCATTCCCCAGTCGACTATTTCAGCAATTGAGAATGACCGTGTTCGCTTGGGGGTGGAGAGGTCCAAAACCTTGGCGAGAGCATTGAAATGCCATCCTGCTGTATTGGTTTTTTCAGGATGGAATGTGGACGTCGAGTCCGCAGCTTAATCTTGATCTTCGCTAGCTTTCTGACCAGAACCAATTTCTCGACGATCTGGCAAGTTTTGCAGGGATCATTTGTCAACAGACGGAGCTAAAATTGCCGGAGCGTTAGCAGCAAGGTACCGGCACCAAGAGCAAGAAATTTTGCAATTGGTCGAAAAAGTTTCCGCGGTAACAGGAACTCAGGGAAGCAGATAGTTGTACTAGGTCGGTGCTGACCATGCAAGCACTGTTCTAGAGTTCGACTGGTCGCTTTTCCCGTTAGCGGACGTAATCGCGCAGTCGTCAGCGGTTCTCAAGTTTCTCCATATATTCAATCCACTTTCCGCGCTGTCATATGTCGAATCTCTCGCACAACGGTACGTAATATTCAATAAGTCCAATGTCAGCCACCGACTGATCTTGTCAGATTCCATGATTGCGCCCCCGTGCACGAAATTGGAGGTCCGGAATTTGGGACTATCTAAATCGATTCGTCAGTTGCAGTGCAGAACTTTATCATCCCAATGCGGGCTATCTCGAGCTTGGGGATCCGCCGGAGGGCAGCGAAGCAGATGCGTGTCGGGCCATCGCAGCGCTGAGATCCGGCCGCAATATGGCGGTGGCACAAAGCGAACTGGAGCGGGCCCTGCAGGACGTGTAGTTCCTGGGCGGCGAACCGTACGTGGATCTGGCCACATCGCAGTTCAATGCTGCCCGGTATCGCGCGGCCCAGAGCACCGCGCGGCGGATAATCGCAGGCGGTGAGAATCTGCGCCCGGCCTACACCGTGCTCGGAACATCGTCGCTGGCACAAGGGCAACAGAAAGAGGCAATCCGCATGCTACAGCGGTCGATCGAGGTGGAACCTCATCCGGAAGCACACTTCAATCTCGCCGCTGCCTATCTCGGAGTCGGCGACTACCAGGGTGCGCGGGAGCAGATCGATGCCGCAATTGCGCTGCGTCCCTAAATGGCGCAAGCATGGAAATACAAAGCGCGGCTGCTTGCTGCAGGAAACGAGCACGCGCAGGCTCGCGACGCCTTTGTGCGCACATTGCAACTGCAGCCGCTGGACCTCCCGGTGTACGGCGAACTTGTCGATCTGTTGCGCGCTTTGGGTGAGCCCGAGGAGGCAGAGCGCTACCTGGAGCTGGGGTTGCGCATGTCCAGGATGCTTGCTGACCTGTAAAATCGCAGCCAGCGCGGGCTCCGTATCATCAATTGGCATCCCTTGAAATACAGCGATTAACAGTGATCAATGTATTCTCCGCCAGGTATTCGCGACACGCCAAAGACAACGGCTGAATCAGCCAAGCCCCGGCATATCGAAGCCCTTTTGCAAAAGCGAAGCAACCAGCGCACTACACTGATCATCTGCTAAAGCTAGCAAAGGCGGGCGCACTGTGCGCCACTGTGCATCATTGGAAAAGTGGGCGACGGTGGCTTTCAAGGCCGGAATCATCGGATATGCCATCGCGGTATCGCGAATCTCATCCAGTTCCTTCTGCAAGGACTCTGCCTCCGCTGACTGCCATTCCCGGTAGAGCCGGTCTATCGCTGCGGGATTGATATTCGCGGTTGCCGATATGCAGCCGGCGCCTCCGCCACGCATGTTTTGCAAAAGAAAAGTTTCGGCGCCGGTAAACACCCGAAAATCATCCCAGCAACGTTG
>Ga0209987_10000443_pt1 | contig 21535 bp, 17 predicted proteins | sample N074metaG_FD_182134 | JGI IMG/M metagenome (GOLD analysis project Ga0209987, IMG submission 182134) | Deep subsurface microbial communities from Kermadec Trench to uncover new lineages of life (NeLLi) - N074 metaG (SPAdes) (version 2) | ecosystem: Environmental > Aquatic > Marine > Ocean trench...
ATCTTGAAATGAGGGAGCACACCATGAAGGCAACCTGGAACGGCGCGACCATCGCCGAGAGCGACGATACTGTCGTCGTAGAAGGCAACCACTATTTCCCGCCCGACTCCATCAACCGGGACCATCTCGAGCCGAGCGACCATCAGAGCCGCTGCCCGTGGAAGGGATTGGCCAGCTACTACAGCATTGCGGTCAACGGCGAGGTGAACCAAGACGCCGCCTGGTACTATCCTGAGCCCAGCGAGGCAGCCAGTCAGATCAAGGACCATGTAGCCTTTTGGAAGGGCGTAACGGTGGCATGACCGGGCGGTAGGGCGGGAAGAACAGTTGGAGTACCCAGATCGCAGTGCGCACTCAAGAGAGGTTCCACGGCATGTCGACAGAACGCCTCACCTTCCCCGGTGCCCAGGGCCACACCCTTTCGGCCCGCCTCGAGCGACCCGTGGGCCCCATCCGGGCGACGGCGCTGTTTGCCCATTGCTTCACCTGTTCCAAAGATCTCAAGGCGGTTAGACGGATCAGCCGCTCTCTAGCCGAGGAAGGCATCGCGGTCTTCTCGTTTGACTTTACCGGCCTGGGTGAGAGCGAGGGCACGTTCGCCGATACCAACTTCAGTTCCAACATCGAGGATCTCGAAGCCGCTGCCCGTTTCATGGAATCGGAGGTTGGCGCTCCGGCACTACTGGTGGGGCACAGCCTAGGTGGAGCGGCGGTGTTGGCGGTGGCCCATCGGCTGGAGAGCGTCCTGGCCGTGGCCACGATCGGGGCACCGAGCGACCCGGCACATTTGGTAACGACGCTGGAACGGGCTGCGCCCGAATTGGCAGCGGCGGACGAAGCCGAGATCACGCTCGCCGGACGTTCCTTTCACATCAAGCGGCAGTTGCTCGATGATCTCAAGGAACAGCGGCTCATCAAACTGGTGGAGACACTCGGCCGGCCTCTGATGATCTTCCATTCCCCGGTGGACGAGGTTGTCGGCGTGGACCACGCCGCGGTGCTCTACCAGGCTGCCCGGCATCCCAAGAGTTACCTGTCGCTCGATATGGCCGACCACCTGCTGCTGAAGAATCCGGACGACGCCGCGTTCGTGGGGCAGGTCCTTGCCGCCTGGGTCAAGCGATACATCCCGCCCCTGGAGACGGACGCACCGCATAGCGATCTGCTGGACGCTGTCGTGGTCGAGGGCGGACCCAGCGGATACGCCATGCAGATCCACGCTGGGCGCCATCATCTGTCGGCGGACGAACCGGTGGCGGTCGGCGGTACCGACATCGGTCCCAACCCATACGAATTGTTGTTGAGCGCCCTGGGTGCCTGCACCACCATTACCCTCAGGATGTACGCCGACCGCAAGCAGTGGCCGCTCGAGGGAGTTCGCGCCACCCTGCGACACCGGAAGGTCCACGCCCGGGATTGCGAAGATTGTGAGTCGGAGACGGGATACGTCGACCGCATCGAGCGGGAGTTGACGTTCCTGGGTCCGCTCGACGAAACACAACGCAAACGACTCCTCGAGATCGCCGACAAGTGTCCCGTCCACAAGACGCTGCACTCCGAGGTGGTGGTGGATACGCGAGAAGTGATGGATTAGGGAACGGGGGAGCTAGAAGTGGCCAGGGCTGACGGTGAGGCGGTGAGGCGGTAAGGCGGTAGGGTGGTAATGTTCGCAACGTCACCCGTCTCTGCGGTCGTAGCTTCAGCGACAGATGGCGAGTCGCGGCTTCAGCCGCGGACGGCGGGAGCCGGCGGCTTGTTCCCTGCGTCCTGCGCACTGCGCACTTATATTCCCTGCCCATGTCCTCCAACGTCACCCCCGAGCCTCCCGGCTGGCAGCAACCTGGTTTCGTTCCCCTGCCGGATTACCGGGAGTATCAGCCCGACGAGATGCTGTCGCGCGCACGGGCCTTTCATGCCGAGTTGAGCCGCCGCCGCACCGTCAGGGACTTCGATTCGCGCGAGGTGTCCCGTGAAATCATCGAGCAGTGCCTGTTGACAGCGGGCACGGCCCCGAGCGGTGCTCACCGGCAGCCGTGGCGGTTCGTGGTGGTGTCGGATTCAGATATCAAACGACAGATCAGGGAAGCCGCCGAGGCCGAGGAGCGGGAGTTTTACGCCGAGCGTGCTCCCAAGGACTGGCTCGACGCCCTGGCGCCGTTGGGCACCGACGCCGACAAGCCGTTTCTCGAGACGGCGCCGTATTTGATCGCCATCTTCGCCGAGCGATACGGGATCGGCGGCGACGGCACGCATCTGCAGAACTACTATGTGACCGAGTCGGTCGGCATCGCCACCGGCATGCTGATCGTCGCGCTGCACCACGCCGGCCTGGTGACCCTGACGCACACACCGAGTCCCATGGGATTTCTCAACGAGCTGCTCGATCGACCGAAGAACGAGCGCCCGTTCCTGTTGCTGGTCGTCGGATACCCGGCAGCCGATGCGCAGGTACCCGATCTCAAACGCAAGTCTCTGGACGACATCGCGGCGTTTCGGTAGCACCTGGACGCCGTCCACTCTCACCGCGAGATGAATGATCCATGATCACTTTGATCACTTTTTCCACGTCCCTTGGGGATATCACTATCGAACTTTTCCCCGACAAAGCGCCGGTCACCGTCGAGAACTTCCTGGCCTACGTCGACGCGGGCCACTTTGTCGGCACCATCTTCCACCGGGTCATTCCCGGGTTCATGATCCAGGGGGGTGGGTTCGACGCCGACATGAAGCAGAAACCCACCCGCGACCCCATCAAGAACGAGGCCGACAACGGGCTCAAGAACGAGCGGGGTACGTTGTCGATGGCGCGTACGTCGGGCGTCGACAGCGCTACCTGCCAGTTCTTCATCAACGTCAACGACAACGACGTTCTGGATCACGGCGAGCGTGATTTCGGCTACGCGGTCTTCGCCCGCGTCACGGAAGGCATGGGCGTCGTCGACAAGATCGTCGCAGTGGCTACCGGGAATCGTGGAGGACACTCGGATGTGCCGGTGGAGCCGGTGGTGGTGGAGAAGGCGGCGAGGAAATAGGCGGGGGGGGGAAATAGGGCGGTATTGGGCGGTAGAAGGCGGTATTGATTGATGGAGATCTCTCAACGCGTCGTCTACCGCCCGTTACCGCCCTCGTGTACCCTCACCGCCCGTGACTGAGCGCCTCCTCACCAAACACCTTCGTCATGATGCGGCGAGCCTGCGGTGGTATGCCGGTGATGACGACGGTCAAGCCCGCCTGTTCCGCTTCTTCCGTGACGGTCTTGACCGCCAGCGCGCCGGTGTAGTCGACCCGGCCGAGTTTGCCGAGGTCGAGGGTCAGCTGGCTGGCGTTGGGATGGGTGGCGAGCTGGCTGAGGAGAGCGTCCTCGAGCCCGGGGGCCGTGGCAAAGAACAGCACGCCGATCGGCTCCAGTCGTAGCGTCCCTTCCGCATACGTTGCTCGCACCTCGACGTGCAGTTCCCGCCACAGGTGGACCAACGTGGCCATCCCGATACCGAGAAGGACCGCCCACTCGATGTGTGGCGCCAGCCACAGGGTGGCGCCGGCCGTGCTCCACGCGACCAGGGCCTGCGGCCGCGAACTCCGCACCAAGCGCACCATGGTGGGAATGGCGATCAGTTGGAACACTGCCGTAATGACGATGGCCCCGAGGACGGCGCGCGGGAGCGGCGACAGCACGTAAGCGAACGGGAGGAAGATCAGCAGGACCACGCCGGTCACCGCGCCGCTCCACCGCGTCCGGGCACCGGCCAGCCGGTTGATCGAGCTGCGCGAGAACGACCCGCCTACGGGAAAACCGCCCGACAGTCCCGATGCCAGGTTGGCCACGCCCTGGGCCACGAACTCGCGGCTGGGATTCCAGCGCTCCCGGTCCTGAGCCGCGAACATCCGGGAGATAGCCGCCGGCTCGGCGAACCCCACCAACGCGATGATGATAGCCGGCAGCAGGAGTACGGAAACGCTCCCCCACGGGAGGTTGGCGGAAATGGGCGGGAGACCGGCCGGCAGTTGGCCTACGACGGCTCCCGGGTAGCCCGATATCATGCTGAAGAGAATACCGAACACCACGGCGACCAGTACGCCGGGGAACAGACGGTGGAGTCGGCGGCCCCCCAGGACGAGCGCCCCGGTAAGGAGGGCAAGTACCACCGATGCCGGTTCCCATGCCTCGACGTGCCGCAGTGACCACGCCGCCCGGCTCAGCAGGGATCCTTCGGGTGGTAATGTGCCCAGGGCCGTCGGCAGTTGCGACGAGATGATCAGGATGGCGGCGGCGGTGGTGAACCCGGTCAGCATCGGCTGGGACATCAGGTAGGCGACCCATCCAGCACGCAGGAGCCCCAGGACCACTCGTAGCACGCCCACCATGACGGCCAGCAGCGCTGCCAATGCCACGTAGTTGGCAGTCTCGGGCATGGCCAGTGCGGTCAGCCCGCCAAAGGTGAGCAGGCTGGTGATGGCTACCGGGCCTGTCTGCAGGTAGCGGGACGATGCGAAGGCTGCTGCTGCCAAGGGTGGGAGGGCGGCCGCGTAGAGTCCGTGCTGCGGCGGCATGCCCGCCAGCGCGGCGTAGGCGACGGCTTGGGGGATCAGTATCGACGCCACGCTGAAACCCGCGACGACGTCTCCAGCTTTCAGGCGCAAGCCTAGATCTCCCGGTTTGATGTATTGAGGGGTCTGTGCTCGAAAGATAATGCCGTGCGCTTCTTGATTGTGGGCCAGACCCTGGCACACAAAGAGCCAGAGGCCAGTTGCCCGGATCTCCGACTCTCGTCTCTTTGACCGTTCACTACGCCCTACGCCCCTAATTAGATCTGTCCCCACGACACGTAGGAGAACATCAACTGGACCGAATCTTCCATCAGAGTATTGGTCACGCTCGATCAGGGGATCGGACCGGTCGGTCCGAAGATCGACCCAGTGCCGCTGTTCTCGAACGCATGGTAGTAACCGAGGGTTACTTCCGGGTGGCGCGTCGGGTGGATGTCCAGTCCCACCGTGGCGTGGTTCCGTACGATGGCCGGCGACACGTCGAATTTGAATCCGGTGGCGATCGAATAGATGTTTTCCCAGGCGAAGCCGGGAGGACATCGATTTCGAGGGCAACGACCTCGAGGGGAACTGTGAGTGGCCCGTTGGAGTACATTGGTACAGGCTGCATTATCTTCAGGCCCAGCTGGAGGCACAGGTCCTGTATGTTGTACCTGACAGTGGGTAGCAGCATGCCGCTCCCGTCGGGCCTGGAGCAAGGACCGGTGCCGCTCCAGTTGGTGTGATGACTTGCAGCAGCGTCTATTTCTCGGACATTCGGTGGGAGACGATCATCAAGTTGTATTGCGAGCGCCCAAGCGGTCCCGACGAACTCGATTCGAAATTGGATGGTCCGGCCAGGCCGGGCCCCGTGGCGCTGAGGGTTAGGAAGGGAGCCATCGCGTATGGACTTGGCCGTTAGCCCGGAACTGGACCAGCAGCCGCTGTGGGCCAAGGTCATCGACCAAACCCGGTGTATCGGGTGCCACGCCTGCACGACCGCCTGCAAGTCCGAAAACGAAGTCCCGCTCTCCGTCACCCGGACCTACGTCAAGTACGTCGACGTGGGCCTGTTCCCCAACGTGCGGCGGGCGTTTCAGGTCACCCGCTGCAACCAGTGCGACGATGCCCCTTGTGTGACCGCGTGTCCCACCTCCGCCATGTACCGGCGGCCCGACGGCATCATCGACTTCGACAAGTCAATTTGCATCGGCTGCAAGGCGTGCATCGCCGCGTGCCCCTACGACGCGATCTTCATCAATCCCGAGGACCACTCGGCCGAGAAGTGCAACTTCTGCGCTCACCGCCTGGACGTGGGTCTGGAACCGGCCTGCGTCGTGGTGTGCCCCACCCAGGCCATTCTGGTCGGCGATCTGCACGACCCCACGTCGGCCGTGGCTCAGATTATTCAGCGTGAATCCGTCACCGTTCGCCGTCCCGAAAAGGAGACGCGACCGAAACTGTTCTACAAGGGCGCCCACCAGGCGACGCTCGACCCCCTCGCCGCGGCCCGGCCCGAGGGCGATCTGTTCATGTGGAGCGAGCAGGCCCACGGGTCCCACCTGGTCGTGTCGGGACATCCGAATCAGCCAACGAGCTCCGCCGCTGCCATCCTGTCCTACGACGTGCCCCACAAAGTGCCGTGGGACTGGCGGGTGAGCCTGTATACCTGGACCAAAGGCATCGCCGCTGGGGCGTACCTCGTTCCGCTGCTGCTGGTCTTGTTCGGTACCATTCCCGCCGATGGCGTCCTGTGGCGATGGGTGGCGCCTATAATGGCGGGGACATTCCTGGGGCTCACCGGCATTCTGCTCATCTGGGACCTGGAACACCCGAAGCGATTCCTCTTCATCTTCACCCACGCCCAGTGGCGCAGTTGGCTGGTCCGCGGCGCCGTCATCATCGGGGCCTACTCCGCGGTGCTCGGGGTGCACTTCCTGTTCGCGGCGCTCGGGTCTGCCATTCCCGCCTGGCTCGGCTGGGTCGGATTGCCGCTGGCACTGATGACGGCGGTCTATACCGCCTACCTGCTGGCCCAGGCCAAGGCCCGCGACCTGTGGCAAAATCCGCTCCTCCCGCTGCAACTCATGGTGCAGGCCCTGCTGCTTGGATCGGCCGCCATCCTGCCGTTCGCCGGCCGGATGGAATCGTCGGCGGTGACTCCGCTGTTGTGGCTGCTGGCAGCAACCAGTCTTACCCACCTGCTGTTGGTGGCGGGAGAGGTCACCCTCACCCACTCGACGGCACACGCCCGGCTGGCGACGCACGAGATGACCGGCGGCCGGTACCGGAACTTCTACCGGGCCGGAATGGCCCTCACCGTGGCGGCGGTGGCCGCGCCCTGGATCGGGATGACCGCTGTCCCACTGGCGCTGATCGGCTTGCTGGCCTACGAGCACGCCTACATCCAAGCCGGACAATCGGTACCACTCGCGTGAGGGCGCCACCATGACGCTGCACGACCTAAGCGAGAGGGTGAGCGCGGCGCGCAAGGAGGTCGAGAGCCGGGGCGAGACCTTCTACCCGGGCCCGAGCCGGATTCACCTGGCGTCGTTCCCTCCCAAGGAGCGGTGGGACGACTGGGTCGAACTCGATTCCACCGCTTGGCCCGAGCGCAAGGAACGGCACTTCACCCTGGTGCCCACCATTTGTTTCAATTGCGAGTCGGGCTGCGGGCTCCTCGCGTACGTCGACCGCGACACGCTGCAGATCCGCAAGTTCGAGGGGAACCCCGAGCACCCTGGATCCCGGGGACGCAATTGCGCCAAGGGTCCGGCGACGCTGACGCAGATCACCGACCCCGATCGTATTCTCTATCCGCTCAAGCGCGCCGGTGAGCGGGGTGAGGGTAAGTGGCGGCAGGTGACCTGGGATGAAGCACTGGACGACATCGCCGGCCGCATCCGTCGTGCGGTGCAGGAGAAGCGGCACAACGAGGTGATGTATCACGTGGGCCGTCCCGGCGAGGATGGATACACCGAACGGATTCTTGCCGCCTGGGGTGTGGACGGCCACAACTCCCACACCAATGTGTGCTCGTCGAATGCCCGGGCCGGCTACCACTACTGGACCGGCATCGACCGGCCCAGCCCCGACTTCGCCAATGCCAAGGTGGTGTTGCTGATCTCGGCCCACCTGGAAACGGGGCACTATTTCAATCCCCACGCCCAGCGCATAATGGAAGCCAAGCAGGACGGCGCCAAACTCATCGTGTTCGACACCAGGTTGTCGAACACGGCGACCCACGCGGATCACTGGGTGGCGCCGTATCCCGGGTCGGAGGCGGCCATCATGCTGGCGGTGGCCAACGACCTGATCCAGCGCGATCGGTACCACCGGGAGTTTGTCCGCCAGTGGTGGAACTGGCAGGAGTATCTGGCCGCCGAGCGCCCGGATCTTGAAGCTACGTTCGAGAACTTCGAGGTAGCATTGAAGGAGATCTACGCCGAGTACACCTTTGCCTTCGCGGCGGCGGAGTCGGGTGTGGACGAGGCGGTGATCCGGGATATCGCCGAGATCGTGGCCACGGCAGGTACCAGGCTGGCGACCCACAGTTGGCGCAGCGCCGCCGCGGGGAATGAGGGCGGGTGGCAAGTTTCCCGGACCCTGTTCCTGCTCAACGCCCTGATGGGGGCCGTGGCCACCGAGGGCGGCACCTACCCCAATGCCTGGAACAAGTTCGTTCCCCAGCCGATCCACACTCCGCCGCATCCCAAAGTGTGGAATCCGCTGACCTGGCCGCTGGAGTACCCGTTGGCCATGAACGAACTGTCGTTCCTGTTGCCACATTTTCTGAAAGAGGGACGCGGCAAGCTCGAGGTGTACTTCACCCGGGTGTACAACCCCGTGTGGACCAATCCCGACGGTTTCTCGTGGATCGAAGTGTTGTCCGACGAGTCGCTCATCGGGCTGCACGTTGCGCTGACTCCTACATGGAACGAATCCGCCTATTTTGCCGACTACGTGCTGCCGATGGGACACGGTCCCGAACGGCACGATCTCATGTCATACGAAACTCACAACGGACAGTGGATCGGCTTTCGCCAGCCGGTACTGCGTGCCATGCGTGAGCGGCTGGGCCAGCCGGTGAGCGATACCCGGGAAGTGAATCCGGGCGAGGTCTGGGAAGAGAACGAATTCTGGATCGATCTCACCTGGCGTATCGATCCCGACGGCGATCTCGGCATCCGCCAGTATGTCGAATCCAAGCGTGAACCGGGCACCAAGCTCGGCATCGACGAATACTACGCCTACATGTTCGACCACTCCGTGCCCGGGCTGCCGGAGGCCGCCGCGGCCGAAAACCTCACGCCGCTGGAGTTCATGCGGCGATACGGGGCGTTCGAAATCCAGTCAGGCATGGATCCGGTCTACCAGCAACCCGTCCCCACCGCCGAATTGGAGGACGTGCGCGAGAACCAGCTCGGACGGGTCTTCACCCGGGCCCCCAAGTCTGACAGCCCGAATATTGTGCCGCAGGCGAGCCCCGAAGGAGATGACGAAGGGCGCCGGCCGGTGGGGGTAACCGTAGATGGCAAGATCGTGCGCGGCTTCCCTACACCCAGCGGCAAGCTCGAGTTCTACTCCTCGACCCTGGCCGAGTGGGGCTGGCCCGAATACGCCATGCCGACGTATATCAAGAGCCACATCCACCGCGAGCGCCTCGATCGGGATCAGATGGTGTTGATCTCCACCTTCCGCCTGCCGGTCCATATCCACACCCGCAGCTCCAACGCCAAGTGGTTGACCGAGATCGCCCATAGCAACCCGCTGTGGATTCACCCGGTCGACGCCGGCCGCCTCGCGGTACGCACCGGCGACCTGCTCAGGGTGGAAACCGAGATCGGTTACTTCGTGGTGAAGGCCTGGGTGACCGAAGGCATCCGCCCTGACGTGGTCGCCTGCAGCCACCACATGGGCCGGTGGAAGCTCGACGACTCACACCAAGGGCCGGCGACCGCCACGGCAAACCTCGAGCACCGTGGATCCAACTGGCATCTCGGCCGCACCCATGGGGCCGGTCCCTACCAGTCGGACGACTCGGACTCCAGCCGCATTTGGTGGACCGATGTCGGCGTGCATCAGAACCTTACCTTCCCGGTCCATCCCGACCCGATCTCGGGCCAGCATTGCTGGCACCAGGCGGTCCGTGTCCTGAAGGCTCAACCGGACGACCGCTACGGCGACGTCTCCGTCGACAGCGCCAAGTCCCGAGCCGTGTACCTCGACTGGCTCGCTAAGGCACGCTCGGCAGAACAGCACTCGCCCGACGGTACCCGGCGCCCCTTCTGGCTCATGCGCCCCCTGAAGCCGCCCAAGGAAGTGTTCCGGATTCCTGGAGGGGATACGGACTAATGAATGCCACGAATAGTGAATGCCACGAATAATGAATAATGAAATGCTTGGGTCGGCCATCGTTTCATCATCCATTATTCGTGGCATTCATTATTCGTGGCATTCCGTCTAATGATGGAATTGTTTCGTGCACTGGCTGTCTTGGCCGAACCCCCCACGCCGGAGACCGAACGCCTGGCCGATGTTCTCGGCATCGGCCGCCCGCCGGCAGGGGACGAGTATGCCGAGCTGTTTCTGTTCCAACTGTACCCCTACGCCTCGGTCTACCTTGGGCCGGAGGGGATGCTGGGCGGCGAGGCCCGCGACCGCGTGGCCGGCTTTTGGCGGGCCATCGAGGCGGAGCCACCGGCGGAGCCGGACCACGTGGCCGTGCTCCTGGCGCTGTACGCCCACCTGGCCGAACTCGAAGACCAGGCGTCGTCGACCCGGCAGAAGGCAGCCATCGGCACCGCGCGCGCGGCCTTGCTGTGGGAGCACCTGCTGAGTTGGCTTCCCGGGTACCTCGACAAGGTCGCAGATCTGGCGCCCGAGCCGTACCGGCGTTGGGGTGAGGTGCTGATAGCCGCCCTCCAAGAGGAGGCTCGGAGGACACCTCTTCCCCAAGCGCTTCCGCTCCATCTTCGGGCTACAGAAGCGCTGAACCCCCGCAAGGCCACCAGCGAGGACGTGTCGCAAGCCGTGTTGGCGCCCCTTCGGTGCGGCATGATCGTCACCCGGACCGATCTGGCACGGGCTGCACGCCAGATCGGGCTGGGGCTTAGGGCGGGCGAGCGCCGGTTTGCGCTCGACTCTCTCCTGGCCCAGGATGCGCCCGCGATGTGGCGGTGGTTCCAGGATGAAGCACTGGAGTGGTGCCAGCGGCACCGTGCCCGAGATGCGTGGCTGCCGGCTATCGCACGGGATTGGGCCGCTAGGGCCCAGTGTGCCGCCGACGCGCTCGGTCGCCTTCGGCTGGAGGCTGCTGGCACTCGGCCGGCTGGAACCGTATCATCGACGATGGCACCATGAGCCTGGAGGTGCGGGACCGTTGCGAACGGTGCGCCGTCCCCTTGGGCCACTGTAGTTATGAGTGCACCTTCTGCCTTGTGTGCGCCGGGGACATGAAGTTCGTCTGTGCTGATTGTGAGGGGGAACTGGTCTCCCGCCCCAGGCGTTCCACCTGACTGGAGCCCCTGGAGCCCTCCTTGCGGTTGAGTATCTCGGAGCATCCTTATGCGGGCAGCTGGTCTCGGCGCCCTCGTGGCCTCCATCGTCGTGGTCACCGGCGCCAACGCTCAAGTCCCATTCAACGCCTGCCTGGACCGGCGCGACCAGCCGATCAAGGCCGTGGTCGACAACACCCTCCCCTATGCCGGCGTCGCCACCATCACCGTGGACGGTGTCCCGGTCATCCTCTACAACAAGCAGGCACTGAGCAGATCCTCACCTCAGGCCCGACACTTCGTGTACCTGCACGAATGTGGGCATCACGCGCTCCGGCACGTGTGGAAAGATCCGTCGCGGGTGTGGGAGATGGAGGCGGATTGCTGGGCGATCCAGCAGATGGTCGAGCAGGGTCTCATCAAGAAACGCAAAGTGGACGAGTTGCAGGCCGAAATCGGAATGTACCGCGGGTTGGGCAGCCTGAAGGGCTGTGTCGAGGTCAAGACCGATCAGGATCTGTGGCGCCGGAGCCTGGATCTCCTGACATTGGCGGGCGCTCACAAATTCGACGCCATCCGCGGAGATCCGATCGTAGAGGCAGAGGAGCGCGGATTCTTCGAATCGACGCTGGACTTGCCAGGGATCTTCAATTGCGAGTTGACGCCCGAGGAATCGTTTTCGTGCAAGATCTTCAACGGGCGTGACGAGAAGGCGGCGCTGAAGCACTACCACAAGGTTCTGCCGATCATTCAGTCGTGGCTCACCGACGACTGGTTGACCTTCGAGCGGGTCAGGGCGCGGCCGACGGAACTCCGCCGGTTCGTGGCTCAGGATATCCAGTCAGGGTCGTTGATTACCCTCGTGGCCACCAGTGCCTACGACATACGGTTTCGTTACCAACCGACACCCTAGCGGTGGACGACATTTTATGGCACCTTCGGCGGAATCCCCTTCGGTAGCAGCGAGCCCGGTTCGAATCGGAACTCCAGCGCCGTCAGGCGACACTGGTCGGGGAAGACTAGTCGTAGTCGCCCGGCCGGGTGCCGGGACCGTCGACCGGAAGGAGAAACCAGAAACTACTCCCCGATCCGTAAATCGATTCCGCGCCGATGGTCCCGCCGTGTAACTCCACGAATTGCTTGGACAGGGCCAGACCCAGTCCCGTTCCCCGATGCCGCCTGCTGGCGGAACTGTCCACTTGGGTAAACTCGGTGAATAGCCGGGACATGTCGTGTTCCTTGATGCCGATGCCGTCGTCTGCCACCGAAATCCAGATTGCCTCCCGAGTGACTAGTCGCCGCTCTGGGGACGGGCCGTCGATCGTGCTCATGACCGGGAGCGGTACCGTGGTCCGGACTACCGAGAGAGTGATGTGGCCGCCATCCTGGGTGAATTTCGACGCGTTGGACAGGAAGTTGAACAGCACCTGTCGGACTCGGTGACCGTCGGCCATGGCCACGAACGGCTCGTCGTTCATTTGAATCCGGCATTCCTGTGATTTGGCCGCCAGGAGGCTGGCGGTATCCGCCACCGCGCCGGTCACGGCTTCCCGGAGATCGGTGGGCGCCAGCTCCAACTGCACGTGGCCGGCCTCGATCTTCGCCAGGTCGAGCACGTTGTTGATGAGGGCCAGCAGGTGACGCCCGTTACGGAGCACCGATCCCAGGAAATCCTGTTGTTGGGTGTTCAGCGGCCCGGTTTCCTCGGTCAGCAACAGGTCCGAGAATCCGATGATGGCGTTCAGTGGCGTGCGCAACTCATGTGACATGTTGGCCAGGAATTCGCTCTTGAGTTTGGTCGCGCGCTGGAGTTCCAGGTTCTTGGTACGGAGTGTCGCCTCGCTTTGCTGCAAGTCCTGCAGCACGCTGGCCCGATCGAGTCCCAGCGCTACCAGGTCGCCCAGCGTCTCCAGGAGGTTGACGTCACCCTGACTGAACGGCCGCCCGTCGAGGCGGTTGTAGGCGCTCACAGTGCCGAGGATGATGCCGCCCGAGCGGAGCGGAACGATGGCGCACGACTTCAGGCGGATCGGCGCGTGGGCCAACTGGTAATCCCGCAGGTCGGACTCCATGTCGGCGGACAGCACCGGCTCGTCGTTGGTCACCGACCACCCCACCAGCGAGTGATCCATGGGCACCAACGCCCCGATTACCTGTTCCATGGGCCCGGACGCAGCCACCACCTTGATGAAGCGCCCCTCCTCCACCACCATCGTCACCACCCCGGTCTCCGCTCGCAGGAGGTCCATGGCCGCCTCGGCCACTTCGCTGCACAGCTGGGCGAACTCCCGTCCCGACAACAGTGAACCGGCGAGTTCACGAAGGGTTTCGAGTTCCCGGTTGCGCTGATCGGCAGTGCCCAACGCGGCCTGCAGTGTGGCGCTGCGATATCGGCCCACCTCACGCCCGCGCAGGGTAGCCAGTATCCCCAGGCCGGTCGCCAGCACTACGAGGGGCCAGCCTGCTTGCCGTCCCATGACCAGCAGGATGACCCCGCTCCAGCCTGTCAGCACTGCCAGGGCTACGATGGGAACCGGCCGGTAGAGGTTCCGGTCGAGCCAGCTGACCAGACTCGTATCCTTAGGAACGGTCGTCACGAATCTGCTGGTTCCGAGTAGGCGGGATCGGGTGGAAGGAGGTGGCGAAACTGAGTTTGACCGGTGTCGATCATGGCGCGAAGGTACGGGCGGCAAAGGCCGCATTGGTCGCCGCACCCCGTTTGGGCAACGACGTCTTCGAGAGCCCACCCGCGGGCTCTCACCAGCAGGAGCAACTGGTCGAACGGTTTGTTCAGACAGACACAGCGGGTAATCAGAACACCCGTCATGGTCGAATCAGGGATTGGTGGGACGGAGGTCGAGTTCGCTCACCATGGCGCCGGGTGGGAGCGCCAGGACGTCGGACACCACTTGGGCCACATCCTCAGGCCTCAGGATGCGATCCAGATCCGGTTGGAGCATGTCTTGATTACGGATGAGTGGCGTGTCGACCGATCCGGGACACAGGGTCACCACCCGAATATCGTCTCCCCGGACTTCCAGCATCAACGCACGGCTGAAACCGAGGACCGCGTGCTTGGAGGCGCAGTAGGCGGTCCCGCCGATGAAGCCGTTGCGGCCGGCCAGGCTGGCCATGTTGATGATGGTGCCGCCCCGCTTGCGCCGCATGGAGGGGAGTACGGCCCGGGTGACCAGGAACAGGCCGCGGACGTTGGTCGCCATCGTCTCGTCCCAATCGTCCAGCGACAGGTCGTCCAGCCGCGCGAGCCGGGCGATCCCCGCATTGTTGATTAGGACTTCGATGGGCCCGAGCGTGCCCTGTACGTGGTCCACAACGCGGGTAACGTCCTCTTCGCGGCTCACATCCGCCGGCATGCCCGCGGCGTCGATGCCCTGGGCCTCCAGTTCCGTGAGCAGGAGCTCGAGCGTCGCCTCTCGCCGGGCGCACACGCCGATCCGGTAGCCCTGCCGTCCTAGTGACAGGGCGATCGCGCGGCCGATCCCTTCAGTGGCGCCGGTGATGAATGCTGTGGTTGGGCCTGACATGGGCCGAAAGCTAATAGCGGAAGGGGAATGGATGAACGGGGCAGCTAGGGGAGGGTCGATTCGCGGCGGCGCAGGTAGAACGCCACACGAAATGCCAGCTTCCGGAGCACGATGGCCTCGCCGGCATCCAGCCACCCTTCGTCTTCCGCGACCACGGCCAGGCGGTGCAGGGCATCGAGCCGGACCTGGCCCGCCCGAGACCTCGGCGCCCGGGTTGGCCGGGACCACCCGGAGACCGGCCGGCCGGAGATCTGGTCGCCGTCTGCGGCCTGTGGCAGGCCCGGCCGTCCCAGCCGATCCGTCAACCGGCCGAGTTCCGTTGTCAGGGCCTCCAAGTGGGCCCTGAGCGCATCGTCGTGGCCCAACCACATGGCGTACACCATGGGGCCTCCCGGCTGCCATCGGGTAGTCGAATCAGCGCCCGGAGTGGCTGAAATACGCCGTGTCCCGATGCCCGAGGCCGGGGAAGGACGGCCGGCGCGACCGGCGGATTTGACAACTACGCGACCTGTCTCCAAGATCCAGATTCCAATGTCTCAAGGAGGTGAGGCCGTAATGAAGGTCTACGATACCACACACATCCGAAACGTGGCCTTTGTCGGCCACGGCGGCAGCGGCAAGACGAGCCTAGTCGATGCCCTGGCGTTCGTATCAGGTTCCAGCCGCCGTCACGGCAAGGTATCCGACGGCACCACGCTCACCGACTATTCGCAGGACGAAATCGAACGACAGCACTCCATCGGTTTGGGGTTGGGCCTCGCCGAATGGATGGACACCAAGATCAACATGATCGACACCCCGGGATACCTCGATTTTTTTGGCGAGGCGGTCACTGGACTGCACGCGGCCGATGCCGCGGTGGTCGTGCTCAGCGCCACCAGCGGCGTGGAAGTCGGCACCGAAAAAGTATGGGAAGTGTGCGACCATCTCCATTTGCCGCGCATTCTGTTCATCTCGCTCATGGACAAGGAACACGCCGACTTCGAGCGGGTGTTCGCGGACATCAAGGAACACTTGTCGCCCAAGGTGCTTCCGGTCGAAATACCGGTTGGAGACGGATCCGACTTCCACGGTATCATCAACCTGTTTTCCGGCAAAGCGCACATGTACCAGGCGGGGACCAAGTCGGGCGAGTACCAGGAGGTCGATGTCCCTGAGGAGTACGCCGAGCGCTTCGCGGCTTACAGCGAGCAGTTGACCGAGACCGTCGCCGCCACCGACGACTCGCTCATTGAGCGCTACCTCGAAGGACAGGAAATCTCGCGCGAGGAAGTCGTCACGGCGATGAAGCGGGCCATTATCGCAGGTGAGATCGTCCCGCTATTCGTAGGAAGCGGGGAATTGACTTTCGGCACCCGGGCCCTGCTCACCAAGATGGTGGAGCTCTTCCCTTCGCCTGCAGAAATCGAATCGCCCGCGGACGCCCCTCTCGTGGGTCGCGTGTTCAAGACGATTTCCGAGCCGCATGTGGGTGACGTGAGCTTGTTCCGGATGTATCGAGGTTCGGTGCAGAACGGCAGCGTTGTCTTCAACTCGGAACACGAGGTGACGGAAAAGCTCAATCACCTATCGGTCCAGCAGGGAAAGGATCGTTACGAGGTGAGCCAGCTTGCCGAGGGGGACATCGGGTCCGTCGCCAAGCTGAAGGACACCCACACCAACGATACTTTCTGCAGCCAGCAGAGCCCGGTGCACCTCCCGCCGATCCCGTTCCCCGAGGCGGTGGCAACGTCGGCCGTACTGGTAAGGACCCGCGGCGAGGAAGACAAGCTTGCCGCCGGCCTGCACAAGCTGCACGAGGAAGATCCGACCTTCCACTTCGAGTACAACTCCGAATTGGGCCAGACCCTCATCCACGGGATGGGAGAGCGCCACTTCGAGATTCTGCTCAAGCGCCTCGAGAAAAAATTCGGCGTGGTCGCCGAATTGATCCGCCCCAAGATCGCCTACCGGGAAACCCTCCGCGGCAAGGCCGAGGGGCAGGGGAAACACAAGAAGCAGTCCGGCGGTCGCGGACAATACGGCGATTGCTGGATCCGATTGGCCGGCCGGCCGCATGGTGAGGGTTATGAATTCACCAACAAGATCGTCGGCGGTGCCATCCCATCCAAGTACGTCCCCGCCGTCGACAGGGGCATCCGGGAAGCCGCCGCCCGAGGAATTATCGCGGGCTACCCCGTGGTGGATTTCTCAGCCGAATGCTACGACGGGTCGCACCACAACGTTGATTCGAACGAGATGTCGTTCAAGATGGCAGGCATCCTCGCGTTCCGGAACGTGGCGGCGAAGGCCCGGCCGGCGCTGTTGGAACCGCTCGACGACGTGGAAGTATTTGCTCCGGAAGATGCCTTGGGCGACGTGATGGGCGATCTCAGCGGACGTCGTGGTCAAATTCTCGGGACCGAGACCGATGGCAGGCTCACCAAAGTCACCGCCATCGTTCCGCAATCCGAGTTGTACAAGTACTCGACCACCCTGCACTCGATGACGCACGGCCGGGGCACATTCCACCGGAAGTTCCACGGGTACGTCGAAGCCCCGTCCGAAGTGGTGGCAAAGGTCATCGCCGAGTCGAAGACCGAGTCCGCCAAGGCGAGCTGAGTCGCCGGCAAGGACGTCGAGCTCGGCGGGGCAGGGTTCTCCTGTCCCGCCGTCTTGTGTTTGGGGCCTGCGTACCGCGGTGGCTTGACACCGACTAAAGCCGACAAATAGATTCAGGGATGGCGATGCATTGCAAACGATTCTCATTCTCATCTAATGTTCAGGCTCACGCGTGCGCTACCTCCTCTTCGGCCTCTTCGCCGCATTCCCAACCATGCCCGCCCTCACCAGCCACGACTGGGTCGAACGCAGCGCCTACCTCATGGGCACTACGCTCCGCATCCGGGTAGCTGCCGCGGACCGTACTGAGGCAACCGACGCCATAGAGTACGCCTTCCGCGAGGTAGCCCGGTGGGAGGGCCACCTCAGCACCTGGCGGCCCGACAGCGAGCTATCCAGACTCAATGCCGCGTCCCCCGGGGTTGCCGTCCCCCTCCCGCGAAGCCTCACCCACGCCCTTCTCGAGGCTCGCCGCTGGTCCCTGCGGACCGAGCGGGCGTTCGACCCCGCCGTGGGTGCCCTGATCGATGCTTGGCACTTGCGCGGCCCCCGCCCCACGGGTGGGGGCGTGCCATCGTCCCCAGCCATCGACTCGGCGCTGGCCGCCTCCGGCTTCCGTCACTTTAGTGTGGATTCCGCCGCGAGCACCGTGACCAGGCTGCATCCCGACGCCTGGCTCGATGCTGGTGGCTTTGGCAAGGGCCTGGCACTGAGGGCGGCCGGTCGAGCCCTCGAGGAGCTGGGGATCACCAATGCCATCCTGGATTTTGGAGGGCAAATCCTGGTTCTGGGTCCAGCGCCGTCAGTCGCGTCCTGGACCATCTCCGTGGCGCACCCAGAGCGCCGACACGACCCAGTGCTCACGGTCAGGCTCCGGGACGGGCAATCGGCCGCCACGACATCGATCTCCGAACGAGGTGTCGACATCGATGGCCACAGGCTGGGCCACGTCCTCGACCCACGCACCGGCCGGCCGGTCACCGGGTGGGGTAGCGTGACCGTGGTTGCCGGCGACCCACTGGTGGCCGATGTGCTTTCGACCGCGCTGTTCGTCATGGGTCCCGACCGGGCGCTGGAGTGGGCCGGCCGGCATCCCGAGGTGGGGGTAGTGGTCATTCGGTCCGCTACCGGCACGCCCCAGTGGAGCCCATCTCTCGATGCCGCCATTGTCGGCGGTTCTCCATTCCCTTCCCAAATCGAAACGACAGGATAGATGGTGAAGCATCTACTACCGGCTTTGCTCGTCGTCGCGGTACTGCTGGCCCTACCCTCGCCGTCCCTGGCCCAGGAGGGCAACGAGGCGGATCGGGCGCGCATCGAGGAACTGGAGCGCCGGGTTGCGGCACTGCAGGCGCAACTCGACTCGGTACTGGCCGGTCAGACCGACGCCGAGCGCCTGGAGCAACTGCGCCGGCAGATCGATGCCATCAGCCATGAACTCGAGGTCATGCAATTGGGGAGGGATGTCGTCGAGGCGGACGAAAGCCGCTACGGGCTAGGGCCGGCGGCGTCGAAGGTCTACCGTGTGCGCCGCGGCGTATCGATCGGCGGCTACGGAGAGATGCTATACCAGAATTTCTCGTCGACACGACAGGATGACGCCGCGTCTGGCAAGAAGGACCAGATCGACTTTCTTCGGGCGGTGCTGTACTTCGGATACAAGTTCAACGACAAGATCCTGTTCAACTCCGAGATCGAGTTCGAACACGCGGCGACCAGCAACGCGGGGTCGGTGGCAGTCGAGTTCGCCTACATCGACTTCTTCCTCACCTCGTGGGTCGGTGTCCGAGCCGGACTCCTCCTCCTCCCCATGGGCTACCTCAATGAACTTCACGAGCCGCCCATTTTTCTCGGCACCGACCGGCCGGAGACCGACCGGCGCATCATTCCCACCACCTGGCGTGAGAACGGTCTGGGTCTGGTCGGGGAGGCCGGCGGCTTCGCCTACCGGGCGTACGCCGTCAACGCGTTCGATGCGGTCGGCGACGGGTCGTCCAAGGCATCGGGCTTCAGTGCCACGGGCCTCAGGGGTGGACGGCAGAAGGGCTCCAAGGCCGTGGTCGAGCACATCGCCGGGGTCGGCCGCCTGGACTACGTCGGTGTCTTGGGACTCAACGTCGGGACATCCCTATACTACGGCAACGCCGGCCAGGGCAACGTCGACTCCAACGGGCAGCTCATCTCGGCGCCGACGTTCATCTGGGAAGGACACGCCCAGTACCGCGCCCACGGATTCTGGTTGCGCGGTCTCTACACGTTGTCCACCGTGGGTGACGTGGCACAGCTCAATGATGCCCACCAGTTCACCGGCAACGAATCCATCGGCGAGCGGCTCACCGGCTGGTACCTGGAGGCGGGATACGATGTGCTGCATTCGGTGCGGACGGAGCACCAGGTGATTCCCTACGTCCGCTACGAGCAAATCAACACCCAGGCCCGTGTCCCGGCCGGCTTCACTGCCAACCCGGCAACCGAGGCCACCATCACCACCGTCGGCGCCATGTGGAAGCCCATCACCAACGTGGCCGTCAAGGTAGACTATCAGGCCCGCCGCAACGCGGCACGCACTGGTGTCGATCAATTGAACGTCAGTCTCGGGTTCCTCTTTTGAGTGCGCAGGTCGCAGTGCGCAGTGCGCAGGGTCGAGGACTCGGGGCTGCCGTCCACAGTCCACCGTCCACCATCAACCTCGTGCCGCAAATTCTGTCGCTCATGCTCTTGTCGATCACGGCGCCCACCACGGCCGCCTGGGCTCAGGGTGTCCTCACCCAACAGGAAGCCCTGGCGCTGGCCGTTCCGAACGCGACGTGGCAACGCCACACCGCCTATCTGGCCGACGACGATCTGGTCGCCATCGCCGAGCAGTCGAACGGGGTGAAGGTCGAGCAACGGGTGGTTTCCTATTACGTAGCGTCCGAAGACGGACGGAATACTCATGTGGCATACTTCGATGCCCACCCGGTCCGGACGTTGCCCGAGGTCGTCATGGTCGTGGTCACGGCCAAGGGCACGGTCGACCGCGTGGAGATCCTCAAGTTCTCGGAGCCGCCTGAGTACCGGGCGCCGGCCGGCTGGCTGGCGCAGTTCGACGGCCATGATATCGATGATGATTTGTCGCTCAAGGGGGAGATCGTGGGGATGACTGGAGCGACACTGACCGCCCGTGCCGTGACCGGCGCCGTCCAGCGCCAGTTGGCCGTGCACGCGTACCTGCGACCGCTGGCTGATCAGGGTCCTGGGGGGAAGGCGCAGTGAGCAGTCTCGAGCGGTGGAACCTGTGGATCACCACCATCTTGGTCGTCGTGACGGGGGTGGCATTGTTCGGTGTAAAGTATCTGATGGCGCCCAGCGAGCCATGGGCGGTAATCAACCACCCGATTCAGCCTTGGCTCCTCAAGGCACACATCATCGTGTCGCCGTTCATGATATTCGCGGTGGGGATGATCACCGTGCGACATATTTGGCAGCACTACCGCGGCGGTCTGGCGCGAGGGCGCCACACGGGCATGGTTACGGCGCTGGTGACGGTCCCCATGATCCTCACCGGCTACTTCATTCAGGTGATGACCTCGATGGGATGGATCAAGGCCATGGCCATCGCCCATATCGTGCTGGGAACGGTCTACGCGTTGGGTCTGAGCGCCCACCAGGTTGCCATCCAACGGCAACAACCGAGGGACATCCGCCACGAACCCCCTCGGCCGCACCGGTTGCGGAGGCGTCCGGTCACCGGCAGAACGGGCCGGGCTGACCCACCCGCCGTGCCACGCTGATGCGGCGGAGTTCCCTCAGGTAGTATCGTCTTCCAGCGCCGCCGCCTCGATCATCGACGCCGACGAGTATGGCCGGGCGCCGGGAAAATCGGGATCGGCCCGCTTGCGCTTCCCCACCCACTCCTCGATGTTGACCCGAAACACGGATGTCCGCTCGAGTTCGTCGTCGGTCGTCGGCCGGTAGTCGGATCCCGGTGTGAGGTCGGCGAAGTATTTATCCAACAGGAGTTGCAACGCGTAACGGGCCTCCTCGGGATCGGCCACCACCGATCCGCACCCCAAGAGGACGACCGAGGCGTACTCGGTGCTGAATTCGAGCGCGGTATCGGCCGGCAGCAGCCTCCCAAGTTCCATGACGGTAAACGCCACGCGTTGGTGGCCTTCGATGGTCGTCCGCGTGTTCCCGCGCCGAGCTGTGTGCAGGTACATCGCGTGGCGGGATTCGTCGTAGACGAACAAGTTGGCGTTCACAAACGGCTGGCCGTCGGCGACCGTAGCCACGACACCAGTGGCCGCCGTGCCCATCATTTCCTTCAACCACATCTGGTGGTGTACTGCCCGGTCGCGTCGGCGAACATCGGTGCGGTTGATC
>Ga0209987_10000444_pt1 | contig 21535 bp, 18 predicted proteins | sample N074metaG_FD_182134 | JGI IMG/M metagenome (GOLD analysis project Ga0209987, IMG submission 182134) | Deep subsurface microbial communities from Kermadec Trench to uncover new lineages of life (NeLLi) - N074 metaG (SPAdes) (version 2) | ecosystem: Environmental > Aquatic > Marine > Ocean trench...
TGAAGTTTGACGAGGAGAATCTTAAAACTGATTTATCAAATCCGGTAGCTCTTGATGATAAAGTAGAACCGGGAGTGGCAATTGAATCAGCAGATTTAAAAGTATTTAAACGCTGGGGGATGGTACTGGTTTTTCCAATCAAATCTCCCTCCGGGATTTTTCATGCTTTTTTAGTCCTTGGCGCTAAAAAAGCAGGTGTGAGGTTTTTTAAAGAAGATATAGATTTACTTAATATAGTATCAGTAACTTCCGCATTAACAATCGATAGAATAAAACTGCAAAAAGAATTGATTATTGAACATCTTGAAGCCGAGCGTCTGGAAGAATTAAATAAAATGAAATCAAAATTCGTTTCCACAGTGACCCATGAGTTGAAGACTCCACTTACAGGAATTAAAAATATGGGTGAATTATTGCAATTACAAGGTGAGTGCCAATCAAAGGAATCTCAGGAATATCTTAGGATAATTGACGGGGAAAGTGATAAACTAGATAGATTAATTAATAACATACTTGGTTTTACTAAAATTGAAGAAGGAATTCAAAGTTATAAAAAAACGCTTATTGAATTCAATCAACTTGTGAGTGATGCATTAAAAATTATGAAATATCAATTTAAAATGGAAGAGATTGATTTGGTTAAAAATATAGCTACTGAAGAGTATGTAATCGAAGCAGATGGAGGAGCAGTTAAAGAAGCTATGATAAATCTATTATCTAACTCAATCAAATATTCTGAGAAGAACTCAACTGTTACTGTTTCAACGTTTACTAAGAATGGATATGTATTTATTAAAATTGAAGATGAAGGATATGGAATTTCTGAAACCGAATTAGATAATATTTTTAAACCATTTTATAGAACAAAAGATACTAATACAGCAAAAATAAAAGGGACAGGTCTTGGTCTGGCAATAGTTAAAGACATTCTGGATGCTCATCAAGGAAAAATAATAGTAGAAAGTACAATTGGCAAAGGAAGCTCATTTACATTACAATTTCCAAATGAAAGTAGCAACAAAAAATAAAATATTAGTTATAGAAGATAACCCGGCAATCTTAACTGGACTAGAGGACTATTTAAGTGCAGAAAATTATGAAATAGTTACAAGTCAGGATGGATTGGAAGGTTTAAATATTGCATTGAATGAACACCCTGATTTGATATTGCTTGATTTAAATCTCCCAGGTCTAAACGGATTCGAGGTCTGCAGAAAACTTAGAGAAGAAAAGTTCATAAATCCGATTCTAATTATTACGGCAAGTGATGAACAAATTGATGAAGTTGTAGGCCTAGAAATTGGTGCCGATGACTTTATCAAGAAACCATTTAAATTGCGAGAAGTGCTTGCAAGGATAAGGGCTAACCTTAGACAATCTGAAAGAAAAATTTCAGTTGAGGAAGATGTTAGGCAACATGGAGAAAAATTCAATAGAAATCTTATGTGCATCATGTTCACTGATATTAAGGATTATTCAAAAAAAATGCATGAGGATGAACTTCTTACAATAGAATTATTGCAAATGCACAACAGGATTATGAATGAAGTGATAGCTAAATTCAATGGTAAAATAATAGAAATTGTTGGAGATGCATTCGTAGTTTCATTTAATAGCGCTGTAAAAACAGTTAGTTGTGGTGTAGCCATACAAGAAAAGTTTAAAAAATATAACAGCTTACAATCCCAAAATGAAGAGATTGAATTAAGGATGGGAATTCATCTCGGAGACTTAGTTGAGTTTGAAGGTAAATATAAAGGTGATGCTATGAACATTGCTGCAAGGATACAGCAAAATGCTAAAGAATCCGAAATTTGGATGTCTGAAAGTGTTTATCTAGCTGTGAGAGGCAAAGTAAAATTTAAATTTAATAAAGTAGGTCTGCGGAATTTTAAAAATATTAAAGAACCAATAACAATTTATAGTATCAGCGAATAAAATAGTTTTACTAACAGAAATTTATTGATCCAAAAAAGTTGAGGGATGAAATGAAGAAGATATTAATTATCGAGGATGATCCTGCAATCTCAAAAGGTATTGTCGATGCATTAAGGGATGAAAACTATCAGACTATGGATATTGATAATGGGGAAAAAGGGTATCATCTGGCTAAGAATGAAAAATATGATCTAATCATTTTGGATTTAAAGCTACCGGGTAAAAATGGAATTGATGTTTGTAGGGATTTAAGAAAAGATGGTGTGAATACGCCTATAATAATGTTAACAGTTTTGAAAGAAGAACTTGATCAAGTGTTAGGTCTTGAATTAGGAGCTGATGATTATATGACAAAGCCATTTAGCTTAAGAGTGTTATTAGCAAAAATAAAAGCCATATTAAGAAGAAAATCTGAAATAGTTTCAGACATTGAAGAATACTCTTTTGGTGATGTGTATATTAATTTTAAAGCACAGGAAGCAACTAAGAATAAAAAACCAATAGCACTTACCAATATGGAATTTAAACTACTCAAATATCTTTGCCAGCGGGAAAATGTAGTAATTGATAGGGATACTATGTTAGATGAAGTTTGGGGTTATGAAAATTTTCCAAACACCCGTACAGTAGATAATTTTATATTAAATTTAAGAAAAAAGATTGAAGATAATCCTTCTCATCCGGAACACTTACTAACAGTTCATCGTGCAGGCTACAAATTTATAAAAGAGAATGAATAATTCGCTTTTAAGAAATTATCATATTAGATATAATAATAATTTGTATTATGCTCTATATTAAAAAAGTTTGCTCCAGAATTCTATGATAATTAAGTATATCATAAATCATGGTGTAAACTCTGGCTACAGTTTTTATTCGATCCAAAACTATCTCTCTTTTCAAGAATGGTTCGAAATGATAAAAAAGAAACTGTTTCGGTAACCAACTAATTAAACATTTCTTTGGATTTATTACTTATCGTGTTATTCATAGTGCTGGATAAGCTTTAACCTCTCCTTTCTATTTTACATTCTTTTTACAATTCCCAGATAATTTACTGACAACTTAGGCTAATGTCTTTTATACATTGGATATAAGAATTTATTGAATAAATGGAAAAAAGAAGTACAAGAAAGAATCAAAAATGAATAAAAAGATTTTAATAACGGGAGCAACGGGATTCCTTGGAAGCAACTTAATGATGAGAATATTAAAGAATGAATCTCAAACAAATTTAGTGTTGCTAATACGGGCAAGGTCAGATGATGAAGCCAAAAATCGGATTAATATGATCCTGAAAAAGATGATAACCAATGAGAATTTCGAGCGTTTACTCTCACGTGTTGAGATATTAAAGGGTAATATAATTGATGAAAAGTTAGGATTGTCAAATTCCACTTATGAAAGGATATCGAGAGAAACTACACATATAATTCACTCTGCAGCAAGTGTAAAATTAAATATGAATCTCGAAGATGCAAGGAATGTAAACTGTAACGGAACTAAGAACATAATTTCATTTGCAAAATGTGCTAATAAGTTTGGAGTCCTTGAAAGGCTTGGGCATATAAGCACAGCTTATGTTGCCGGTAATCGGACAGGTACCATTTACGAGGACGAATTTGCAGAGGAACAAAAATTTGCAAACACTTATGAACAGACAAAGTTTGAGGCTGAACAATTAGTTAGAGAATATATTTCCGAACTACCAATCACAATATTCCGCCCGAGTATTATAGTAGGCGATTCAAATACTGGAGCAACAACATCCTTTAATGTACTCTATTCCCCTTTGAGGCTAATCTATCACGGTTACCTGAAAATGATATCGGGGTTCAGAAATACACCGATGGATGTAGTTTCAGTTGATTTTGTTGCCGATTCTGTCAGTCAAATCCTACTTCATTCACGCAATGGTATCGGTAAAACTTTTCATCTTACTGCAGGAAAAGGCAATACAATGACAGCGGGAGAAATTATAGATGAAGCGGTAGAATACTTTAATCAAAGAGGAATTAATACTTCAAATTCAGAGGTAGAGTTCTGTCCGCCAAATTTATTTAAGAATGCCGCTAAACAATTATGTGATGAAGCGGGATTGATAATCATCGTAGGAAAGCTTTACGAAGCTTATGTGAGTATTATGAGGTTTTTTGATAATAACAAAACATTAAATGAATTAAGAGATACTTTGATCAAGCCAAAGCCTTTAAATATTTACTATAACAACTTACTTGCTTACTGTGTTAACACAGAATGGGGGAAACGTGAAATGCAAGTTGCACAGTCTATCACAGAGAAGATATGAAGATTAAAGCAATAATAAATACAAATTCTAAAAAAGGTTGTGAAAAGCAGCTCTCTAATATTATACAAAATGAGTTTGCCTTACACGATATTAGTATTGAATTTACAAAGTTTCCGAAACATGCCACTGAGATTTCACGAATTGCCAGTGATTCAAATGTGGATCTAATAATTGCAGTAGGAGGGGACGGAACTGTTAATGAGATAGTTAACGGAATAACAGGAAGCAAAACAGCACTTGGAATAATTCCAACGGGAACAGCGAATGATCTGGCGACACTTTATCGCATCCCAACTGATATTAAAGCTGCTTGTAAATTAATTAAGCAACGCCATATAAAAGAGATTGATATTATAAATGTGAATGGCTGGAATTATATAACCGGTGGAGGCATTGGTCTTCCAACTGAAGTTGCACGTATCTCGGAAGTAATTAAATCAAATAAAATTTATGGTAACCTGCTTAAATATACACTCGGCAGTAAGGTTTACATACTTGCAATGATATTTGCACTAATCAAACTAAATAAGTTCCTGAACTATGTTGAAATATATAATAACGAAAAAGTAATAAGAATAAAGACTCTATTTATGGTGATAAACAACCAGTCTTTTATTGGTAAAAATTATCATCTATCTCCAAATGCTCGTAATGATGATGGCTTCATTGATATATGCCTGCTTAAATATTCTCCAAACATTGGGAAAATGCTATGTGTGCTTTTTAAAACCCTCTCCGGAACTCACATTAAATCACCGTTGGTTCAATCATGGAAAGTCAAAAACATTACAGTCAAAACTGCAATAGAATTACCATATCTCGGTGATGGTGAGATCGGACGATGTTCATCCACTTTTAACATTTCAGTGAAACCCCGTGCAATAAAACTTATTACACCTATTAAGGAATTAAAGAATAAACAAACGGGAAGGACTGATTAAATGTTATTAGCTGTAAAAAATATTGGATTTATTAACCGAATAGGAATTTATCTTAAAGAAATGTATCCAATTCCACAGCGGTTAATCTATTCTACACTTATGTATTTAAGTTTTGCAATACTTGCATCAAAGATTCAATCAGTAACATTGAATTTATCTTCACCAATTCATTTAATAGGTATCATCAACGTCTTTACAATTTTACTTATCCTCAGACTTATGGATGAGTTGAAAGACAAAGATTTAGATGCGGCCCTTTTTAGTGAAAGACCGCTTCCTTCAGGAAGGGTAAGGGAATCTGATATTTCATTTTCACTTATAGCACTGATTGTTTTATTCATCACAATAAATGTTTTTAGCTGGGCTACACTATTAGCTGCTCTAATGGTTCTTTGTTATACTCTTTTAATGTTCAGGTACTTCTTCATCCCCAAAATTTTACGTAAGTATTTACTACTCAACCTTGCAACACATAACCCGATCATTCCTATAATTATTATCTTTTTATGGATAATGTTTGGTGCTCAGAATGATCTCCCGCTTAGTAGTTTATTAAATCAGTACGGCATCTTGTTGGTTGTATGGTTTTGGTCGTTGTTATTCTCATGGGAAATAACTCGTAAAATAAAATCACCTGAAGAGGAAAACGAGTATGTAACATATTCTCAAATTTTCGGTTACATCGGGGCGGTCATTATAGCTGCTGTTGTTCAAACCTTAACTTTTATAATATCGATTTATTTCTTTTTAATTTTTAATCTGTCATGGTTTTATCTTTTAACCGTGACATTTGCATACATTATTGTCATCTCCGGACACGTTCGATTCATTCATATCCCAAATACATCAACATCAAAGCTAAAGTATTTTACTGAGACATACATACTAACATTGTTCCTTGCTGTAATTATTGATTATATCTTCATCAATTTATTAGGAAATTAATAATGTATTGGAAAACAAATAATATTATAACGTACAAATCTTTACCATTTTTAATCACAACTAAAACGGTTGGTGGAAAGGGCCGGAACCTGTTTCGATTAAGAAAATATGGAATCGCGACGAAACCATGGATTGTAATTTCCACAAACCTATTTGATCAATTCATTAGTGATTTAAAAGCAGAAATAGAAGAAATTATTAATGGACTTAACTTCTCCAACCCAAAGCAAGTCGAGGAATCTTCACTCAGTATAAAACAACTCATAGTTAAGAAAAGATTAAACTCCAGATTTCTTGAGTGTCTCTATAAAACAATGAACAAAATATTTGGAGAAATAACTTTATTCGCAGTTCGATCCTCACTTACTGATGAAGATTCAACTAACAATTCATTCGCAGGGCAGATGGATTCATTCCTAAATGTGAAGAAAAAATACATAGAAGAATCTATAAAAATGGTTTGGGCATCGGCTTACTCACCAAGGGCTCTCTTATACAGATATAAAAAGAAGATTTCATTTACTCATATTTCTTCAGCTGTAATCATTCAGGAAATGGTTCAATCGGAAGCATCAGGAATTATTTTTACAAATAATCCGGAAACACATGTAAATGAATGTATTATTTCTGCCGGATATGGACTTGGCGAAGGTATAGTTGGAGATATAGTTGAGACAGATACATATACAATTGACAGGGAAACGAATAAAATTCAAAAAAAGATAAACAAAAAAGAATTAAGATTAGTAATTGATTGTTATGAAAAGGGAAGGACACGGAAAGAAGCTGTTCCGAAATATCTAAGATCAAAAGCGGTTCTTACCGATGATGAAATTGATAGGTTATTAAAACAGACTCTAAAAATGGAAAGGAAATTTGGTTTTCCCATCGATGTTGAATGGGCAATAGATAAGAAGAGGGAAATATTCTTTTTACAATCGAGACCGATCACATTTAAAAAGGAATCTGCATCAGCATCAACGTTACGGATCTGGGATAACTCAAATATTGTTGAAAGTTATTCAGGTATTACTCTTCCGTTGACTTTTAGTTTTATACGAGAATGCTACGAAACAATTTTTCAAAATGCAGTAATGGAAATTGTTTCATCCAAAAAAGCTGTAAAAAATGATGTAGCTATTTTTAAAAACATGATTGGCATTCAGAAGGGAAGAGTTTATTATAATTTGCTCAATTGGTACAAGATGCTTTCCTTCCTACCGGGATTTAAAAATAATAAACCTGCCTGGGATCAAATGATTGGTATAAAACATACGGTCGAATTCCCAGAGAGAAAAATATCCGTGTATAATTCCATCTTTGCCTCAGTCAAGTTTTTATACCTTCTTTTAAGTGTTAAAAGAACAGCTAAGAAATTCCATTCCTATATCGATCCTCTATATAAAAAATTTCAAAAAATTGATGTTTCTCATATGACGCCTGATCAATTAGTTGATCATTACGATTCTCTTTGGAAGACATTCATGCCAAAGTGGCATTTGACTCTTTATAACGATGTATTTGCAATGAAGTATTATGAATGGCTTAAATCTCTTTGCAGCAAGTGGGGACTATCTAAATACGATGATCTGCACAATAAATTACTTTGTGGCGAAAGGGAAATGGAAAGTTTAAAACCACTTCATTCACTATTAAAGATCACGGCAGTTATTCTTAAATCAGATTCATATCAACATCTATTGAGAAACAATAATAGTTCAACTATTTGGAACAGAATTCAGACAACAAGATCGTATGCTGAATTAAAGCAAATGTTTGATTCTTATTTAACTGATTTTGGAGATAGAGGAATAGAAGAACTCAAACTGGAAAAAGAATCATTTCATCAAAACCCTGAATTGCTTATAGATTTAGTTAAGAAGTACTGCAGACAAAATTTATCAATAAAAGTATTGCAGCAAAACGAGATTAAAATTCGAAAAGAAGCTGAACAAATTATAAGGAAAGAACTTAACAATCCCTTCAAAAGATTTTTATTCCGATTTATATTGAAGAATGCCAGACGTTCGATTACTAACAGAGAAAATATGAGGTTTGCACGTACACGTAATTTCGGCTTAGTTAAAAATATATTCAGGCAGATTTCTCAGCGATTTGTTGAACAGGGGATCTTGAAAAAGGCAAGTGACATATACTATTTAACCGTAAATGAAATTTTCGATTTTATCAGGGGAACATCTACAAATTGCAACCTTGCTGCTTTAGTCAAGATAAGAAAAGCCGAGTATGCCAACTATTCTTTAATGACGCTGCCCGACCGATTCCAAACGATTGGAATACCATATTTAAACAAACTAAATAAGGATCCAAAGTTTAAATCTTCAAATAAATCATTACAAGGTACCGGATGTTCAAGTGGAGTTGTAAAAGCAGAAGCATTGGTTGTTATTGATCCTTCATCTGTTAACGGTAAGTCGGGCCATATATTAGTCGCAAGATCCACTGATCCGGGATGGATTTTCCTTATGGTATCTGCTAAAGGAATTATAGTTGAGAAGGGAAGTGTATTATCACACTCTGCAATAATCGGACGTGAGCTTGGCATTCCAACAATTATTGGTGTTACAGACGCAACTGGTAAAATTCCTGATGGTGCAATTATAGAGATGGACGGAAGTAGCGGAGAAATTCAATGGCAGTAATATCTTTTACATATCAAACTAAGTTGGTTGAACGTTTTGTGAATTTTGGTTTTGAACTTTACAAGGAGGATAGCAATTGGATTCCTCCGTTTAGAAAAAACATTTACATACAACTCTCAAAGGCATATCCATTCTATCAGAATTCTGAAAATCATCATAAACATTTTTTATTTATTACGAATGGAAAAGTTATTGGTCGTGTAAGTGCCTTTATCAACCATAAACTAAAAAGCAAAGATGGTAAACAGATTGGTTCAATTGGTTTCTTTGAATGCATTGATGATTACAGTGTTGCCTATGAATTGTTCAGCCATGCTGTTTCCTGGCTTAACGATGACAAGGGAATTGAAATAGTATGGGGTCCAATGAATTTTGACATCTGGCACAACTACAGGCTAATGACTCGCGGATTTGAACAGAAACAATTTACCGGTGAACCATATAACAAACCATATTATGAGAGCTTTTTTATTCGTTATGGATTTAAACAAAAACAACAGTGGCATTCTGTGGAAGTAATCGGTCGTGAGAATATCGAGAAGATGATAGCTCGCAGCGAAGATTCCTATAATCGCCTAATTAATAAAGCATATCATTTTGAAAAAATCAATTTAAAAGATTTCAAGCGAGAACTCTCTAAACTTTATCAATTACTGACCGAATCATTTTCTGGTTTTCTTGGATTTACATCTGTTTCAAGAGAATTGTTCTATAAGATATTCTTGCCTTATCGCCGTGCATTTCATCCGGAGCTGTTCACATTTGTTTATAACGAAAGCTCCACACTTTCAGGTTTTGCCGGAGCGTTCCTTGATATTTCAAATGGACTTCGCGCAATGAACGGGAGAAATAATTTAATGGCAAAAGTCCGGTTTCTTAAACAACCACGATCTACTGATAGAGCTATTTTTTTACTTGGTGGAACAACCATGCAGGAGAGAATAAATAGAACCGGATTGGGAAGAGCAGGATTCTATTACATAATGCGAAAAATACTCAACCTCGGTTATGATAAAGTTGTAGTTGCATTGATGGCTGAAGGAAACTCTGTACGAGGGCTCTTAGGAAAAGATATGGCTTTGGCACAAAGACAATATACATTATTCGAGATTAACAAAGATGAATAATGATTTTTCTCTAAAATATTATGACCGGTACACTAAGCAGATTATTTCTGAACGAATCTTTGCGAAAGAGTTTTTGTTCTGGGCTTATAACACAACAACCGGAAGGTTTTTCACACAAATATTATTCAGACAGAAGTACGTTTCAAAATTTTATGGTTGGTGGCACAAGCAAAGTTGGAGCAAGAAAAAAATTAAGCCATTTATAAAAAATATGAATGTAAATATGAGAGAATCTCTCAAGTCAACGGAAAGTTTCAAATCTTTTAACGATTTCTTTACAAGAGAAATTGATCTATCCCATCGCCCTGTAAACCAGGATGATGAAGTTTGTGTTGCGCCGTGTGATGGCAGGGTATTGGTTTATCCTAAAATAAGTGCGGATAGCGAATTTCATATTAAGAGAAGCAGTTTCAAACTCGGCAGTTTTTTACAAAATGATAATCTGGAACAAAAATATTCCGGCGGTTCAATGTTAGTTAGCCGTCTCTACCTTACAGATTATCATCACTTTCATTTTCCTGATTCAGGTTTACCGAAAAAATCAAGTGCAATGGTTGGAAAGTACTATGCAACTAGTCCATACTCAATTCATTCATTTACGCCATTCTACACCGAGAATCATCGCATGCTCACACAGTTTGAATCAGATAACTTTGGCGAAATTATTATATCTGAAATTGGTGCATTTACAGTCGGTTCGATTAAGCAGCAATATCAGCCGGATGTCCCGGTTGGCAAAGGAGAGCACAAAGGATTTTTTGAATTGGGTGGATCCACCATAGTTCTGTTATTCGAAAAAGGATCGGTGATTTTTGATAGTGATCTTATTAGGAATTCTAAGTATGACTTAGAAACCTATGTTCGTCAAGGTGATTCGATCGGCAGATCAGTTAAGTTTAATAATAAAAATATTCAGATGGAGATTGACCCATGAATACGGTCCATTATTCCCAAAGTTGGGAAGATCCACAGACTTTGATCGATGCAATAAATATTAATCCGGCAGATAATGTTTTATCAATCGCTTCTGCTGGCGATAATACGTTTGCGTTGTTACTAAAAAATCCGGCGTCAATAACTGCAATCGATGTTAACCCGGCCCAAATTGATTTGATGGAACTAAAGATAAGAGCAATACAATATTTAAACTATGAGGATTTTATTTCTTTCCTTGGATATCGTAAATGCAATGATAGAAAGAAACTTTACTCGTATATAAGAAGAGATTTAAGTGAAAGGGCAAGGGATTATTGGGATACACAGCCCAGGAAGATATCAAAAGGAATAGTGCACTGCGGGAAATTTGAATCTTATTTTAAAATATTTCGCAATTTTGTATTACCATTCATTCATTCCAGAGAAAATGTACAGCAGTTATTATCATTACAATGTTTTGAGCAGCAGGAAGTGTTCTATAACGGAGTATGGAACAACATCAGGTGGAGGGTGCTGTTTCGTATCTTCTTTTGCAAGTTCATTCTTGGGCATATTGGTAGAGATCCATCCTTCTTCAATTATGTTACACTTGGAAAGATAGCTGTAGAATTATTTGAACGTAGCAGGAAAGGTATAACTGAAGTTCCTATAAAGAATAATTTTTTGCTCGAATATATATTAACGGGGAAAATCATGAGTTTACGGAATTCACATCCCTACCTTCTACCAGAAAATTTTGAATACTTAAAGGAGAATGTAGGTGATATTCAGCTTGTAACTGCTAACCTTATTGATTATTTGAGAACTCTAAATCATAGGTCAATTTCGAAATTTAATCTCTCCGATGTATTCGAATACATGTCACCTTCTGAGTTTGAAATGACATTGAATGAATTAATAAGATGCGGTACAAACAATTCATCTTTGGTATTCTGGACACTCTTCGTGCCAAGGAAAGTTCCATATAAATTATTAAAGAAATTAAACCCATCGCATTTACTTGCACACAAGCTGAGAAAAAATGACCGTGGATTTTTCTATGGAAGTTTTAATGTATGGCGAACTATAGCTAAACAAAAAAAGCATTCATATCCGCCTTTAGAAAAAATTGAAGAGTTATAATTTAAAATGACTTTTTATTCAATAAAAATATTAAGAGATCAGCCCTTACGCCTTGCTTTAACTATTGGAGGTATCGCATTTTGTATTGTTCTAATGCTTTTTCTTCTTTCTGTTTACTTTGGAGTTAAAGAAGGATCAGTAGAATATATTCGTTCCAACCGTGCTGATTTGTGGGTACTGCAAAGAAACGCGTGGAATATTTTACGCGGCTCATCCATCCTTTCAACAAGTTATGAAAACAAACTTGAACATATTCCCGGCATTCAGCAAGCATCGCCAATATTACTGCTCCTAACAGGTATTAAAGTTAAAGATAGCGATGTTACAGTCTTCTTAACCGGATATGATATCAAAAAACCTTTTGGCGGCCCGCCCTCTATTATTGAAGGCAGATCATTGCAGAAGGATGATGAAATTATATTAGACTATTCCTTTGCAAAAAAATATAATTATAAGTCAGGAGATGAAGTAAAAATTCAGGATAATTCCTATACTGTTGTTGGACTGAGTGAAGGTACAAATGCATTAGTAATTCAATATGCATTTGTAACTCTGAATGATGCTCAATCACTTATTGGTTTCCCTGGGATTGTAACGTGCTTTGCAATTAAGATTGAAGATGAAAATAAGGTGAACAGAATATCTGAAGTAATTCGAAACACAATCCCTGGGGTGGAGGTTTATTCACATCAGACGTTTTTAGATAATAATATTAAAGAAATGGAAACAGGTTTTCTCCCATTTCTATTAATAATTGCAGTCCTTGGGACGGTGGTTCTAACGATAGTATTAAGTCTGCTCCTTACAATAAACATAATTGAACGAAGAAAAGATTTTGCTATATTAAAAGTTATCGGCTCACCTTCAGGATTTCTGCCCCGTCTTGTAATTGGACAGGCAATGTTAATATCATCAGCAGCTTGTATTACGGCTCTAATAATTTTTTTCCCTGTTGTTGCTTTAACAGAATCAATTCTTCCGGAGTTAAGTACAAAAACTTCTCCCGAACAAGTGTTGACTATTACATGTGTGGTCTGGATAGTGAGTTTGTTCAGCTCTCTATTTTCGTCACATCGCATAAAGAGAATTTATCCCCTGGAGGTTTTCTAATGCTTGAACAGAAAGATAAACCAACAATTGTGGAAGTTAAAAATGTCTCCCGAATATTTAATTATAACGGAAAACATACCACTGCAGTTAATAATATTTCATTAAGATCAAGCTATGGAGAACTTTTACTGATACTTGGTCCAAGTGGCAGCGGCAAAACAACGTTGCTTACTTTAATTGCAGGATTAATCAAACCAACCTCTGGAAATGTTTTTCTTTTTGGTAATGATATTGCGCTTTATTCTTCGAAAGAGTTGCAGCAACTCCGTGCCAAGCAAATTGGATTTGTATTCCAAAATTTCCTATTAATAGATTCATTCAATGTGGAGGAGAATATTTCTATTGTCTGTGGTTTCGCTGGATTAACATGCAAACAGACGAGAGAGAGAACAAACCAATTGCTTGAACAGATGCACATCGAGGGTCTAGCCAAAAAATATCCCCCGCAACTAAGTCAGGGTGAAAAACAGCGAGCGGCTATTGCTCGCGCAACAGTAGTGAGTTCTGATTTGATTATTGCTGATGAACCTACTGCAAGCCTTGAAACGAACCAAGGATTTGAAGTGATCGAACTGCTTCATCGCTATGCTATTGAAGAGAATAAATGTGTTATTGTAGCCAGTCACGATTTGCGGTTAAAGAAATTCACCGATAAAATTTTACAGATTGAAGATGGAAAAGTAAATGATATGGATATTGAATAAATGGACATCAGAAGATATTCTTATTACGTTACGAGCCTCAATACACTTATTATTAATTTTCAGAGAATCCATACTATAATTATCAGATAATTTTGAAACGAAGTTGAATTGATCTGATTGTATAATCATCCTTACTCGAAAGATGGAACCAGTTGAATTCTTAGGCGCTGAACTTTTATCATATTACATAATTTTTCGAGAAATATATTTTCAGAGTTGATATGATTTTCTTCTATCCTGTTAAACTGAACCTGCTTATTTTGCTCAGGTATTATTCCAGGATAGTTTTGGTTCGCTGATATAACTTTGGTATTATTATTCAAACAGATATTTAGAGCACTCATTGACATTATAGATTTATAAAAATTATTTGTCGCTTCATTTTCGTCGCGTGTTATAATTAAAATCTGCTCATTCAACTCGGGAATAGTATTTTCACCATCGTGTGCAAATAAAGATATGTAAAAGTAAATTCCTACATATTTTATAATTGATAGCACAATCATTATTTTTTTAATCTTCTTTTTCATAATGATCATAAGAATTTATTGTTCAATCACGATGACAATTTAAAATTCTGATAGTAACGATTGTCATCAGAATGTAATAGTATTGTAAATAAGTTGTACGCGATTAAATGTATTAATACATTTGATGAATATGTCCTGAAGGGAACAACGAAGAGCGATTTTTCTAGTTTATACTTTTCTATATATAGTGGTCGAGATGATCCCTGCCAAAATGTTAGATGGCAGGGATTTTTTTATTAACTTTTCTATCAGATCATCCTTTCTACGTTGTATCAATTATCATCAAAAGTCTATAACAAAAAGTATTTTAAAATGATTTTTAATATCTTTCTTTACGTTTAATTTCATTCTTTTCAATTATTTATGAATCCTGACAAAAGTAAAACATCAAAGCGAAAAAAAGAGCGATACAGTAAAGATCAAATAGTTTATGCATAGATGTTATGAAACGAGCATGAAAAATCTATTTACACACTTCCGAAGGAATACCTTAGGCAAAGGAATGATTATAATGCGAGTTCCATCTGACCAAAAAGAGAAATTATAAACAGATGAATAATTTCTGGAAAAAAATATTAATAGCAGCAACTTTGGTAATCGTTTTTATGATCCCTTTATCTTTCCTGTTTCACAAAACATCAAACCAATTCGTTGAAAAGAAGGCAGAGTTTGTTGGTGGTAAAGAATGCATAAGCTGCCATCAGAGAGAATATAATTTGTGGAAAGGATCCGATCACGATAATGCAATGGATGTTGCGAACGATTCAACTGTACTTGGAGATTTTGATAATGCAGAATTTTTTTACAACGGAAAAATTCACAAATTTTATAGAAGTAATGGAAAATTCTTTGTTCGCACCGAAGGACCAAAAGGAGAAATGCAGGAATTTCAAATTACTCACACTTTTGGTGTGCGTCCGCTTCAGCAATATTTAATTCCTTTTGAAAACGGTAAGTACCAAAGTCTTCCAATTGCGTGGAACACGGAGAAAAAAGAATGGTATCATCTTGTTGATAGTGTTTACAGTGATCAAACAATTACACCTTCCGATTGGCTTTACTGGACAAACCAGGGACAGAACTGGAACGGGATGTGTGCTGAATGTCATTCAACAAATCTTAATAAGAATTATAATCTTGAAACCGAAACATTCAATACAACCTGGACTGATATTGATGTAAATTGCGAAGCTTGCCACGGACCCGGCTCCGAACACCTTGAATGGGCAAAACTGCCTGAGATGGAACGCAGCCACAATAACAATATGGGTTTGGTTCTTAATACCAGCGGTACAAATTCAAAACAATTTATAGAAGCTTGTGCTCCATGCCATTCGCGAAGATCATCCTTTGGTGTGAATGATCATACTACAAGTGAATTTTTTCAAAATCATTTACCTCAATTACCTTCACCTCCAAATTATTTTATTGATGGACAGATACTCGAAGAGGTTTATGTGTATGGCTCATTTACACAGAGCGAAATGTATATGAATGATGTTATATGCAGCGATTGCCATGATTCACATAGTATCAAATTTAAGTTTGAAGATAATGCACTCTGCACCCAGTGTCATAGGGCAGATGAATATGACACTTACGATCATCACTTTCATAAATATAAAAATGAAGAAGGGCAGCCTGTTACCAGCAAGTTTGGTGATAAGATAGAAGTTGGCGAGGGTGCATTATGTAAAACCTGCCATATGCCGGGAAGGTATTTTATGGGTGTTGATTTTAGAAGAGATCACAGTTTTAGAATTCCACGACCGGATTTAACTATAGATTTAGGAGTTCCAAATGCGTGCAACGATTGCCATGCTGATAAATCAGCAGAATGGGCACAGCAATTTATTACAAAGTTTTACGGTGAAAAGAAAAAATACCATTACGCTACAACTTTTGCTGATGCAATTGTTTTGAAAGAGGGAGCAGATAATAATCTTATTAAAATAATTAAAGACGATCTCTATCCTGAAATTGTTAGAGCATCGGCAGTTGAATATCTTATTGACTATCAAAATGAAAGAGCATATAATGTAATTAAAGAAGCGTTAAATGATCCCGAACCAATTGTAAGAATTAGTGCGATTAATTCATTTATTCCAACTGATCCCCAGCATTTAATTAGTTTGCTTTCTCCTCTTCTAAATGATTCGCAAAAAGCCGTAAGAATTCAGGCAGCAACCAAGTTATCAATGCTGCGCAAAGAAGAATTTACAATAGCACAATATAAAACTCTTACCAAAGTTTTAAATGAATATCTTGAAACGCTTGAATACTCAGCAGATTTTCCTGCAGGAAGATTTAATCTTGGTAACTACTATTCCAATAAAGGCGATGTTATTAATTCTGAAAAGAATTACAATAAAGCAATTGAATATGATAGCTTGTTTTATCCTGCAAAATCTAATCTGGCAATGCTTTACTATAACAGCGGTAAATTATATGAAGCAGAAATAATATTTTTAGACCTGATAAAAAATCATCCCGAATATACTGAAGGCAATTACTTCCTGGGGTTGTTGTACGCAGAACAAAAACGTTACAAAGAAGCTGTTGAAAATCTTGAAATTGCCGCAACTAAAACAATTTCAAATGCAAGAATATATTACAATCTTGGATTACTATATCAGTATTTAAATTATAATGTTAAAGCGGAAGAATCATTATTAAAAGCTTATGTTATACTACCAGATGATTTTGATATTATTTATGCTCTGGCAGATTTCTATGTAAAAAGAGGAAACCGCTATAAATCTGTTTTATATGCCACTGAAATCAAAGATAAATTCCCTTCAAATCCTGCAGGGCAGAATCTTCTCAATCATATAAAAAGCAATATGTAAATTTTTTGTTTGATATTCCTTCAATTTCTACAGATCATCCTTTCTACGTTGTATCAATAATCATTAACGAGATACAACAAAAAGTATTTTAATACGATTTTTAATATCTTTCTTTACGTTTAATTTCAATCTTTTCAATTATTTATGAATCCTGATAAAAGTAAAACATCAAAACGAAAAAAAGAGCACCTTGAGTTGTGTCTCACCGATGAAGTATCATTTAAGAGTAAATCAACAGGATTTGAAAATTATGAATTCAAACATTACGCAATTACCGAAGTTGATATTACCAGGATTGATTTTCGCAGTAAGTTTTTCGGGCTAAAAATAAATCTTCCTTTTCTCATTTCTTGTATGACAGGCGGTACTTCCGAAGCAGAAAATATAAATGCACAGTTAGCTATTGTAGCTGAGGAAATAAAAATTCCAATTGGTGTTGGCAGCCAAAGACAAGCGCTTGAGGATAAAGATTTTGTTGATTCATTTAAGACCGTAAGAATTAATGCTCCAAACGTACCAGTGCTTGGAAATATCGGAGCGGCGCAGGTAGTTCAATTTAAGTCTGTTGACCCTGTTAAAAAACTTGTTGATATGATTGAAGCAAATGTGCTGGTTATCCATATTAATCCTTTGCAGGAATTACTTCAAAAAGAAGGGGAGACGAATTTTGCAGGGCTGTTAAAAAAAATTAGAATGATAGTTAAGAAATTAGGAGTTCCTGTTATTATAAAAGAAGTTGGTTCAGGAATTTCTAAAGAAGCTGCAGTAAAATTATTAGAAGCAGGTGTGAGAGGAATTGATGTTTCCGGTGCGGGTGGTACAAGCTGGGCTGGAGTTGAAATTTTAAGAAATAAAGATTCTAACGAAAATGATTTTTGGGATTGGGGTCTTCCAACCTCATTTTGTATAAAAGAAGTTTTTAAACTGAAGAAAAATTATAAATTTACATTAATCGGTTCAGGAGGTATTAAAAATGGTTTGGATGCTGCAAAAGCATTTGCACTTGGGGCTGATGTTATTGCTTCTGCAAGACACATACTGAAAACACTCGATAAATCCGGAGTAGAAGGAACCGTGAATAATATTAAAGAATTATTTGATGAAATTAGTAAAGTTATGTATTTAACAGGTTCACAAAATTTGAAGGAATTGAGAAATAAAAAACTGATAAAAAGGGAATTACTCTATTGAAACCATCGGAACAAAAAAAATATTCTTATATCTATGAGAAAGAAAGAAAAAAGATTAATACCTGTCTGGAAAATGCATTCAGTAAACGGGAACCAAGATCATTATACAAACCCTCATAGTACATTATTAGCGGTGCCGGAAAAAGATTAAGACCTTTGTTAGTACTTTTAACTGCTAAGTCGGTTGGAGGTAAATTTGATGTTGCATATAATGCCGCTGTAGCCGTGGAACTGCTGCATAATTTTACACTTGTACATGACGACATAATGGACAACGCGGATAAAAGACGCGGCAGGTTAACACTTCATAAAAAGTATGATGAAAGCACGGCAATTTTAGTTGGTGATAGTTTGTTATCAGTTGCATATGAATATCTTATTAAAGACTGTAACGGTAATTCGAAAGATATTTTGACCTCTTTTACAAACGGATTGGTTGAAGTATGCGAAGGGCAGGGACTTGATACCGAATTTGAACACCGGAAAAATGTATCGCTTGATGAATACCTGTTAATGATAAAAATGAAAACTGCTTCGATGATAAAAATGTGTTGTAAAATTGGTTCGACTCTTGGTGGTGGTAGTAAAGAAGAGATAAAAGGTATTACAGGTTATGGATTAAACCTTGGAATTGCTTTTCAGATACAGGATGATCTTTTGGATATATCGGCGGACGAGAGGAAATTCGGAAAGCGGATCGGCGGCGATCTTTTGGAAGGAAAGAAGACTTATCTTTTTATTAAAGCACTGGAAAAAGCTAAGGGTGAAGATAGCAAAGCATTGTTAAAAGTAATTGATAATAAGGGAATATGTATAAACCAGGTAAATAAATATAAAGAGTTGTACGAAAAGTTAAACGTTATCGATGATGCAAGAAATTTAATAAATTATTATACTAAAAGAGCTTTAAAATCTCTTTATGTAATAAAGAATGAAAAAGATAGAAATAATTTAATCTGGCTGGCTGATATACTGTTGAAAAGAATTAAATAATGATTGAAAAAATTGTTACAATTAAAAACAAAGCTGGTTTACATACTCGTCCCGCTGCCACAATTGTGAAGCTTGCCGCTAAATATGAATGTGAATTTTTTATATCGCGTGATGGAATGAATATTAATGGTAAAAGTATTATTGGTGTTATGACGCTTGCTGCAGAAGAAGGTGCTGAGTTAACCTTAACATTCGATGGAACGGATGAGGATAAAGCTGCAAAGGAAATTGTAGAGTTTTTTGAAATAGGGTTTGGCGAAGAATGAAATCTTTTAAGGACATATATAAAGGATGTGAAAATAAAATTGCCGGAATTGCTGCCGCACCCGGAATTGTAATCGGCGAGGTTTATCTTTTTACTAAAGAAAAACTTGAGATAAGTAATGCTGATATTACAGATGTTGAAGAAGCTAAGATAAATTTGCATGAGGCATTAACACGTTCGAAAAAAGAATTGACGAAAGTATTTGCAATAGCCAAAGATAGGATGGGAGATACAAGAGCAGCAATTTTTGAAGCTCAGTTGATGATTCTTGATGACCCGATTCTTATTGGAAATATTATAAAGAGAATTGAAGATGAGAAAAAACAGCCGGAATATATTGTTGATGATGAGATTTCAAAATACCAGCAAATGATGATACTTTCGAACGAATCTTACATGAAAGAACGTGCAAATGATATTGAAGATATAAAAAACAGGATAGTAAGAAACCTGCGGAAAAAAAGATGGCAATCAAGAATTCAAAGTGAAGCAGTGATCGTTAGCGATTCTTTAACGCCGGCAGATACATTGCTGCTTTCAAGAAATAAAGTTAAAAGTTTTGTAACCGACCACGGTGGTTTGACATCGCATGCTGCAATCATATCGAGATCGCTTAATATTCCCGCAGTTAGTGGAACACACAACGCAACAAAAAAATTAAAAGAAGGACAAACAGTTATTGTTGATGGTTTTCATGGTTATATTATTTACGATCCTACAGATGAGCAAATTTCTTTCTTTGAGGAAAAACATCAGCACCTTGTTACACTGCAGAAAGAACTTGAAGAACTAACCGATAAACCTGCTATTACAAAGGATGGAAAGGAAATTCAAATATTAGCTAATGTTGATGTGACAGGAGAGATGGACTTAGTTAAAACAAGCGGCGCAAACGGAATTGGTCTTTATCGCTCCGAGCAAATTTTAGATGAGTTGGGAACCATTCCTACTGAAGATGAGCAGGTAACAATATATTCAAGATTAGCTTCAAGAATATATCCTGATAATATCACAATTAGAGCTTTTGATATCGGCGGCGATAAATTTCGGTTGTTCGATTATGATGAACCAAATCCTTTCCTTGGTTTAAGAGGAATTCGTTTGTTGCTTGATAATCCTAAACTCTTTAAAGAGCAAATACGTGCAGTACTTCGTTCAAGCAGTAATAAAAATGTTCAGTACATGCTTCCGATGATTAGTACGATTGATGAAATTCACAGATCGAAAAAAATAATACAAGAATGTATGGATGAACTGTTAATTGAAAAAAAATCATTCGATGCAGAAATGAAAGTTGGTATTATGATTGAAGTTCCTTCGGCTGCTGTAATGACAAAAGAATTTGCTGATGAAGTAGATTTTTTAAGCATCGGGACTAACGATTTGATACAATACTTGATGGCTGTTGACAGAGGTAATGATCTTGTGGCTGATCTGTATCAGGAATTTAGTCCCGTGGTTTTAAGAACTATTAAGAAGATTGTTGATGATGCAAAACTTGCAGGAAAGCCCGTAAGTCTCTGCGGAGAGATGGCTGCCGATACACTCGCAATGCCACTGTTGGTTGGGTTGGGTCTTGAATCTTTGAGTATTTCGCCTGCAACAATTCCTTATGCTAAAAGAATAATTAAAAGTTTTAATTATAAAGATGCAAAAAAAATGGCAGATAAATGTATAACTGTTTGTTATGAAGCTGAGATTGAAGAAACAATACAAAAATTCTTTGAAGAAAATGATATTACAAGAACAAGAAATATAATATAGGAATTTATGGAAATTAAAAAGTTAATAGAGAAACACGACACACAAAATCAATTTAAAGTATTGATTGAATCTTTCCGGCAAATTGAATATGCATGGGAAAATAAATTAGATATAGGATCTTCACTCGTAAAAAATATAAATAATATAATT
>Ga0209987_10000447_pt1 | contig 21476 bp, 17 predicted proteins | sample N074metaG_FD_182134 | JGI IMG/M metagenome (GOLD analysis project Ga0209987, IMG submission 182134) | Deep subsurface microbial communities from Kermadec Trench to uncover new lineages of life (NeLLi) - N074 metaG (SPAdes) (version 2) | ecosystem: Environmental > Aquatic > Marine > Ocean trench...
CAATCCGCCAGCCGGCGGCGCTTACCGGCACTGTCGGCCTGAAACCTACGTATGGCCGGGTGTCCCGCTTTGGCATGGTTGCTTTCGCGTCCAGCCTTGACCAGGCGGGCGTGATCACGCGATCCGCCGAAGATGCCGCCTTGTTACTCGGCGTCATGGCCGGCTACGACCCAAGAGATTCGACCTCGGTCGATCGTCCGGTGCCTGATTACGTGGCCGGCTTGTCGAAACCCGTCAAGGGATTAAAAATCGGCATCGTGCGCCAGCACTTCGATGAAGGTCTCGATGCGGGTTGCGAAGAACGCGTCAAGGCGGCACTCGCCGCGTTGAAAGAAGCGGGCGCTACGCTGATCGAAGTCGATCTTCCGAATATTGACCTGTCCGTGCCGGCCTATTACGTCGTTGCTCCTGCAGAGTGTTCGTCGAACATGTCACGTTTCGACGGCGTGCGCTTCGGACATCGCGCCGACAATCCGCAGGATCTTCTCGACCTGTATTGCCGCACGCGCGGCGAGGGATTCGGTGCGGAGGTGAAACGCCGCATCATGATCGGTACCTACGTGCTGTCCGCCGGTTACTACGACGCGTACTACCTCAAAGCACAAAAGGTGCGGCAACTGATCAGCCAGGACTTCAAAAAGGCGTTCGAAAACGTCGACGTCATCGCCGGGCCCACTGCGCCGACAACAGCGTTCGCGATCGGCGAGAAAACCGACGATCCGATTACGATGTATTTGAACGATATTTATACGATTGGCGCCAACCTGGCGGGACTTCCCGGCATTTCAGTGCCGTGCGGTTTTGTTGATGGCCTGCCGGTTGGCCTGCAATTAGTTGGACCGCATTTCGCCGAAGAGCAGATCCTGGCCTGTGCCCACCAGTACCAGCAGCTGACTGACTGGCACCAGCAGGGGCCGCGGGATTTCTCATGAGCAGCAACTGGGAAGTCGTCATCGGGCTGGAGATTCATAACCAGTTAGCGACGAAAAGCAAGATTTTTTCTGGCGCATCAACGGCTTACGGAGCTGATGCGAATACCCAGGCGTGCCTGATCGACCTCGGCTATCCGGGTGTGTTGCCGGTATTGAATGGCGAGGTCGTGCGTATGGCGGCCATGTTCGGGCTCGCCGTCAATGCGACCGTCGCGCGGCGCTCCATCTTCGCGAGGAAAAACTATTTTTACCCGGACTTGCCGAAGGGTTACCAGATCAGTCAGTACGAACTGCCGATCGTCGAAAACGGCGAGCTGATGATTCTCGATGAAGATGGAAACGAAAAACGTATCGGCATTACGCGGGCGCACCTCGAGGAAGACGCGGGCAAGTCGGTTCACGAAGGCTTCGGTCAGTCTACCGGTATTGATCTGAATCGCGCCGGAACTCCATTGCTGGAAATCGTCTCGGAACCCGATCTTCGATCAGCGAAACAGGCGATCTCGTATTTGCGCAAGATTCATACGATCGTGCGCTACCTCGAAATTTCCGATGGCAACATGCAGGAAGGCTCGTTCCGTTGTGACGCCAACGTATCCGTGCGACCAATTGGTCAGGAAGAACTCGGTACACGCACCGAGCTCAAAAACCTGAACTCGTTCCGCTTCATCGAAAAAGCCATCAACTTCGAGATAGAGCGGCAAATCGAAGTACTCGAAGACGGTGGGAATGTCGTGCAGGAAACGCGTCTCTATGACTCTGATAAAGATGAGACGCGACCGATGCGCAGTAAGGAAGAAGCGAACGATTATCGCTACTTCCCGGATCCGGATTTGCTGCCGGTCGAACTGGATGACGAATTCATCGAAGCCGTCCGCCAGTCTTTGCCGGAGTTACCGGATGCGAAACTCGAGCGCTTTATCGAGCAGTACAAACTGAAACCTGGGGACGCAGAGATCCTGACGCACAGTCGTGCAGTGGCAGACTACTTCGAGGCTGTAGCCAAAGAAACGGATGCCACACCCCAGGTTGCAGCCAACTGGGTCATTGGTGACCTGTCAGCCGCCTTAAATAAGGAGAGTATCGACATTGCGGCAAGCAGGATTGAGGCGGCTGCATTAGCCGGCCTGTTGAACCGGATCGCCGACAACACGATTTCAGGCAAAATCGCGAAGCAAGTATTCGACGCCATGTGGTTGGGCGAAGGATCTGCCGATAACATCATCGAAGCGAAAGGGCTGAAACAGATTACGGATTTCTCGGCGATCGAGGGCATCGTCGATGCCGTCATTGCAGCCAATCCCGGACAGCTTGCCGAATATCGTGGCGGCAAGGACAAACTGCTTGGCTTTTTCGTGGGCCAGGTTATGCAGCAGACTGGCGGCAAAGCGAATCCAGGCCAGGTCAACGAGATCCTCAAGAAAAAACTAAGCGGCGATTAGCCCGGATTATTCATGAGTAACGGCACGCATAACAATAAGCGGCATATGTATCAGGCGAATCAGCATCAACGAGCTTGTGTCGAAGCGTCTCAGCTTGCGCCTGCCGGGTTGTCGCTTCCTGTGCCGCCCATGCGCCCGATCCTGCTCGACCCGTAGAACCACTATGAATCTCGCACGATCGATCGCGCTGCACGCGGCACAGAAACCGACATCCCCGGCCACTCATAAATAGTCCGGGCTAATTCCATGTCGGCCAAAGACGCAGTTGTCCCATTCGTTTTCGAATCACTGCCCGTGCGTGGCGCATTGGTGCAGCTCGAAAGCGCCTGGCAGCGCATGCAGCTCGGCCACGATTATGCGGATTCGGTGGTGGAGGTGCTCGGTCATTCTGCGGCCGCGACTGCGTTAATCGCACAAAGCCTGAAGTTCGATGGCACGATCACTTTGCAAATTAGCAGCGATGGACCATTGAGAATGCTGGTCATGCAAGCGACGGACGATCTTGATCTGAGGGGCATGGCCAGCGCCCGGGATGTCACAAGTGATACCGCGTTTGCGGATCTAGTGGCTGGCGCCCGCTGCGCTGTCACCGTCGATTCCGGCGCGATGGAGCGTCCATACCAGGGCATCGTCGAAATCAGCCCGGAATCGCTGGCCACCAGCCTCGAAAATTATTTCGCGCGATCCGTCCAGGTCCCGAGTCACGTGCACCTTGCGCACGATCGGGTGTTATGCGGTGGCATCCTGCTGCAACAAATGCCCGAGAAATCGGCCATGCCGGAAGACGACTGGCGGCGGCTCGGTTTCCTGGCCAAAACGCTGCGCCCGCAGGACCTGGCCGATGGGGCCAGTCATGAGCTCCTGCACAAGATCTTCGCTGAGGATGATGTCCGCGTGTTCAAGCCGCGGCAAGCCAGGTTCCGCTGCCGTTGCACGCAACAGAAGGTGGAGGAAGTGCTGCGCTTGCTCGGCGAAGAAGAGACCCGCTCTGCCTGTGAGGAGCAGGGCAAGGTGGAGGTGACTTGCGAGTATTGTGGTCGCCTGCGCATCTTCGACGCGGTCGACGTCACCCGGGTGTTCACCGAACAGGCCGTAAGTGGCAGCGATGCCGTGCATTGAGGTGGGAGCCCGCCTGTAGGAGCTCGCCCCAGCGAGCGATGGAAATACCGCGAGCACAAACGTAGGAGCCCGCCCCAGCGGGCGATATTCTCTGATTCCAAGTGGTTGATTCATGCCTGCAATGTTTGTCGCCCGGTAGGCCGGGCTCCCACGAAACGTTTCCACGATTTGCAGGCATAGGAATAAGCAGAAATCGTGGTACAATATCTAGTCATCATATAAAAATATCTTTATATATTAATGCAAGCGACGACAGAAACACTCCTGCAGCGACTCAAGACCCTTGGCGACCTGACCCGCCTGCGCCTGTTGGCGCTTTGCCGCCACGGTGAATGCAGTGTTTCGGAGCTGACGCGTGTCATCGGCCAGAGTCAGCCAAGAATTTCGCAACAATTGAAATTGCTCTGCGAGGCGGGGCTTTTACGAAGATTTCGTGATGGCAAACGAGTGTTCTATCGCGTAGCGGAATCCGGCAGACGCGACGAAGTTCTGCGCCCGCTTCTGGAGCTTATCCCCGGCGACGATTCCTTGTTTATCGAAGACTACAAGCAACTTCGGCAGCTACGGGGCCAGGGTATCGGCAAGCCGGATCAGGATAAAGCATTCGAACTGGCAGACCGTGCGCTCCACCGGGCACTGGTTGAGCTGACCGTGACCGCACCCGTCGGCGACCTGCTCGATGTTGGCTGCGGGCGAGGCTCGATTCTCAAGCTGCTTGCCAGCCGCGCGGGCAGGGCGGTCGGGGTCGACATCGATGCCAATGCACGGCAATTGGCCCGCGCCGAATTGATGCTGGCCGGGCTGCCGAACTGCAGCCTGCGCCAGGGCGACATGTATCGGCTGCCGTTCGATGACGCCGAATTCAACACCATCATTCTCGATGACGTCGTTGCAGACGCCGCGGAACCGGTTCGCGCACTCATCGAGTCCAGGCGGCTGCTGAAACCAGGCGGCCGGCTTTTTATTTTGCAGGCAGTCACCGATCGAACCGCGGCCAGTATCCAACGGTCACTGGCCGAGTGGAGCGTGGCGGCCGCACTTCGTCTCGCACCCGCACATTTTGTTCCGGCAAAAAAGCCTGTATGGCTGCTTTCAGTTGCCACACCGGCTACCAGCAAGGTTGCGGCGGCTTAAGACATGTCCGAGAAACAAGGCAACAAAATCGGGACAAAAGTGTCGTTCGAATTCTTTCCACCGGGTACGGACGCGATGGAAGAGACGCTGTGGAACTCAATCAAACATTTGTCGGTTCTTGAACCACGCCTGGTATCGGTCACCTATGGTGCGGACGGATCCACGCGGGAACGAACACATGCAGCCGTCGAGCGAATTCGTAAGGAAACGAAGCTCACTGCAGCGCCGCATCTGACTTGCATCGGGGCAAGCCAGGGCGAGATCGATGACATCGCACGGGAATACTGGGACATGGGCGTCCGGCATCTCGTTGCCCTGCGTGGCGATCCGCCAAAGGACGTGCAGCAATACACACCCTATCCCGGCGGCTACGCCTATGCGTCCGACCTCGTTGCCGGGCTCAAGCGGATCGCAGATTTTGATATCGCCGTCGCTGCCTATCCGGAAATTCATCCCGAGGCCGACAGCGCCCAGGCCGATCTCGATAATTTGAAGCGAAAACTCGATGCAGGTGCATCACGTGCGATCACGCAGTTCTTTTTTGATGTTGACGCGTATCTCGGGTTTCGTGATCGCTGCGCAGTCGCTGGTATCGAATCAACCATCGTCCCCGGCATTCTGCCGATCACGCGCTTTCCGCAGTTAACGCGCTTCGCCGAACAGTGCGGCGCCACGGTGCCGGGCTGGTTGCAAGATCGATTCGATGGCCTCGAAGATGACCCCGACACGAGAAAACTGATCGCCGCCAGCGTTGCCATCGAGCAGGTGCGTTTGCTGCAGAAGGAAGGCATCGATGAGTTTCACTTTTATACCTTGAATCGCTCCGAACTCACATTTGCGATTTGTCATGCGCTCGGCGTCAGGCCGCAGCAGACCGCCACTTAGAGAGCATCGTCATGGAACGGCAAAAAAGAATCGCAGCGCTAAAGCAGGCATTAACCGAACGGATCGTGCTGCTCGATGGTGCAATGGGCACGATGATCCAGGCGTACAAGCTCGAGGAGAATGACTATCGTGGCGAGCGATTCAAAGACTGGAAATCTGATCTCAAGGGCAACAATGACCTGTTGTCGATCACACGACCACACATTATTAAGGAGATCCATCGAGAATACCTGGAAGCCGGTGCTGACATCATCGAGACCAACACCTTCAACTCGAATGCACCGTCAATGGGTGATTACGGCCTGGAAGCACTGGTCGCCGAGCTGAACCGTGCCGCTGCGCGCATCGCACGTGAGACAGCGGACGCACATGCGGCAAAATGCGGACAGCCACGGTTTGTTGCTGGTGTTCTTGGGCCAGCAAACCGCACCGCCTCGATTTCGCCGGATGTCAACGATCCCAGCTACCGCAACATCACCTTTATTGATCTCGCCGAAACTTATCAGGATGCTGCGACTGCCCTGATCGAAAGTGGTGTCGATTTTCTGATGGTGGAAACGATCTTCGATACGCTCAACGCCAAGGCAGCAATTTTCGGGATCAAGCGAAGTTTCGAAGCAACGAACGTCACGCTGCCGATCATGATTTCAGGAACGATTACCGATGCGTCCGGCAGGACATTGTCGGGACAAACAACGGAAGCGTTCTGGAATTCTGTGCGTCACGCTGATCCATTCGTGGTTGGGCTCAATTGCGCGCTGGGTGGCGATGAATTGCGGCCGTACGTCGCGGAACTGTCACGCGTTGCGGATACCAATGTCAGCGCACATCCCAATGCAGGTTTGCCGAATGAATTCGGTGAATACGACGAGACACCGCAGCATATGGCTGAAATTATCGGCGAATTTGCTGGCAGCGGCTTCGTCAATCTCGTGGGAGGATGTTGCGGCACGACCCCCGAGCACATTCGGGAATTACGGCGTGTCATAGACGACAAGGCACCTCGGAAAATACCGAATCTGCCTGTCCGGTGCCGCCTGTCCGGGCTCGAACCAGTAACAATCGGACCAGACGATCTGTTCGTCAACGTTGGCGAGCGCACCAACGTCACCGGGTCGGCGGTTTTTCGCAAACTGATCGAGGCCGACAAGTACGCTGAGGCGGTGCAGGTTGCACGACAGCAAGTTGAAAACGGTGCGCAGATCGTCGACGTCAACATGGACGAGGGCATGCTCGATTCCGAACAGGCGATGACGACGTTCATGAATCTCATTGCGTCGGAACCCGATGTTGCCCGCGTGCCGATCATGATCGACTCCTCGAAATGGTCGGTCATTGAAGCAGGATTGCGATGTCTGCAAGGCAAGGGTGTCGTCAACTCGATCAGCCTCAAGGAAGGCGAAGAACAATTCATCCAACAGGCAAGGCTCGTGCGCGACTACGGTGCTGCGGTCATCGTGATGGCGTTCGACGAAAAAGGGCAGGCTGATAATGTCGATCGCAAGGTTGAAATCTGCAAGCGGTGTTACAAGATTCTTACCGAGACTGTCGGCTTCGATCCGTCAGACATCATCTTCGATCCGAATATCTTCGCGATCGCGACCGGCATCGAAGAGCACAACAGCTACGGTATCGACTTCATAGAAGCGACGCGGAAAATAAAAGAAGCATTGCCGCACGTTCTTGTCAGCGGCGGCGTCAGCAACGTCTCGTTCTCATTCCGCGGTAATAATATTGTTCGCGAGGCCATCCACTCCGTTTTCCTGTATTACGCGATCAAAGCCGGCATGGATATGGGTATCGTCAATGCTGGTCAGCTCGCGATATACCAGGATTTGCCGAAAAACATGCGCGACGCGGTTGAAGACGTGGTCCTCAATCGGCGCGATGATGCGACCGAACGACTTCTCGACGTAGCCGAAGAATTCAAAGGTCAGGCCGGTGGACAGAAGGCGAAGGCGAAGGACCTGACGTGGCGCAAAGAACCTGTCGACAAACGGATTGAGTACGCGTTAGTGAACGGCATCGATGAATTCGTTATCGATGACACGGAAGAAGCGCGGAAAAGCGCAACGCGACCGCTGGATGTTATCGAAGGCCCGCTGATGGCCGGCATGAACGTCGTTGGAGATCTGTTCGGTGAGGGCAAGATGTTTCTGCCACAGGTCGTCAAGTCCGCGCGGGTAATGAAAAAGGCCGTCGGCCACCTGGTACCGTTCATTGAAGAAGAGAAGGGCGGAGCCATCGAGACGAATGGCAAGATCGTGATGGCTACCGTCAAAGGCGATGTGCATGATATTGGCAAGAACATCGTCGGCGTCGTCCTGCAGTGCAACAACTTCGAAGTGATCGATCTCGGCGTGATGGTCTCCTGCGAAAAGATACTTGAGACCGCCAAGCGTGAAAAAGCACAATTCGTCGGTCTATCGGGCCTGATCACGCCGTCCCTTGACGAAATGGTGCACGTTGCTGGTGAAATGAAGCGGCTTAACTTCGAATTGCCGCTGCTGATCGGCGGAGCAACTACATCACCAGTGCACACTGCGGTAAAAATCGAGCCGAAATACGATGGGCCCGTCATTTACGTTAAAGATGCTTCACGCGCGGTAGGCGTTGCGCAGGCTCTCGTGCAAAAGGAAACCCGCACCGAACTTGTTCGCAAAACACGAGAAGACAACGCAAAACGTCGCGAACGGCATGCCGGAAAATCACGACTGACGCCGCAGCTGTCGCTTGCGCAAGCACGCAGAAACAAGAGTCAGATTGATTGGAGCAGCTACTCGCCGCCAGCTCCAACCTTTAGAGGCCGAAAAGTGCTGGACGACATCGATCTGGCGACGCTCAAGAATTACATCGACTGGATGCCATTTTTCAATGCGTGGGAGTTTCACGGTAAATACCCCGCCATACTGAGCGATCAGGTCGTTGGCGAGGCGGCCCGAGAATTATTCACTGATGCCTCCGTAATGCTCGACAAGATAATTAAGGAGCAATGGCTGCAGGCGAAGGCGGTGCTTGGATTCTTTCCGGCAAATTCAATTGATCACGACGACATACGGGTTTTCTGTGACGACAATCGTCAACAGGAACTCATGCGCCTTTGTCATTTACGCCAGCAACGTAGCAAGCCCGATGGGCAGCGACACCACTGCCTGGCCGACTTCATCGCGCCACATGACAGTGGCATCGAAGACTTTATCGGTGGCTTTGCCGTTACGGCGGGAATCGGCATCGATGAGCACATTGCACGATTCGAAGCCGATCACGATGACTACAGCAGCATTATTTTGAAAGCATTGGCTGACCGTCTGGCCGAAGCGCTGGCGGAGTACCTGCACGCGCAGGTACGCAAAGATTACTGGGCCTACGACACCAACGAAAAATTGTCGAACGATGATCTGATCGCGGAGACTTATCGCGGCATTCGCCCGGCCCCGGGTTATCCTGCCTGCCCCGATCACACCGAGAAGGGCAAGTTGTGGCAACTACTCGATGTTGAAGCGGCGATCGATCTAAAACTCACCGAATCTTATGCCATGTTCCCGACTGCAGCAGTCAGTGGGTTCTACTTTTCACACCCTGAGTCGAAATACTTTTCGGTTGGCAAGATCGCGCGCGACCAGGTTGAATCGTTTGCAAAACGAAAGGACATGTCACTGAACGAGGCAGAAAAATGGTTGTCTCCCAACCTCGGCTACGAACCCGCCGAGGCTGATGCCGCCTGACCTTTCTGTTTCTGAATCATCGCTCGCTGGGTCGAGTTCCTACGATGAATATGTAGGAGCCCGCCCCAGCGGGCGATTAGCGTTTGGACTCGGTCATACAAAGACAACACCGGCACCATTTCCTTAGCAATCCATCAGGTAATCATCACTGTTTTTTCAGTTACTTACAGTCGCCGCCGATGAGAATGATCATCAGGGCGAGACGCTGTGGATCGCCGCGAATTGGAGAAAGTACCGATGAAACTTAATTCCAGGATTGCCAGGAGGGCATGCCAGGCACTGCTGCTGCCCATTTTCGCCTCTTTAGCCGGGTGCGGTGGTGGCGACGATTCGGGCACGCAGATTTGTATGCTGTTTTTGATCGTTCCGGTGCCGTGCACTGCTTCGTCGCCGCCGTCGCCTCCGCCACTACCACCACCACCGCCATCTACCGGGCCTGGTGGGGAAGGTGATTCGGGTTCAGGTGGAACCGGTGGCGGCAGCGGTAACCGCGCTTTGTTCATCAATCGCTTTGCAGAGTTTGAACCGAATAGCACACTGGACAATGCAAATAACGTCCATTTTCCGACGGCTCTGTCAGATGCATCGGCCGCGGTCGAGATGACAGGTACCGTGAAACAGGATGATGATCCTGCCGACTTTTTCATCTTCACGCCAATTCGCAGCGATACATTTGCCGTCTACCTCTGCGGGGTATCCTGTGTGGAGCAGGTCGAGGGCGATTCCGTGTATATCGCTGTTTACGACCAGACTCAGACAACGATCGCGAGCACGCCGATTGGCACCATCGCCGAGCAGATCTTTACAGTTGATCTCACAGCGGGGTTGGCCTACTACGTGGAGATCAACGGCTACAACACCGGGCCTGACAGCTTCGCCTACAAACTCATCGTAGTCGACTAAGAGAAATCAGACTGCCCGGCTGGCAAAATCAACCAGCCGAGGTATCCTCGGGTTCCTGCCGCTCTGCAATAGGATTGTCTGGGTCTGCCGGTGCTATATTTGGCACAACTCCAAACTCGGGTATAACGAGGGAGCAATAAGAATGAATAAAGGGGAAACGTCCAGGCGGCGATTCCTGGTCGCCACAATTGCGTACTCGGGACTAATATCGACCGGCATGGGGGCTGCATTGCTGCGTGCCAGCACTGCGTGGGCGCAATCGGGCAACGGCAATGCCGACGAGCTGACCCGAATAGCACGCCTCCTTTATCCACACGATGGCATTGCCGATGCTGTCTATGTAGAAGTCATAGACAGCATATTGTCGGATTCTGTCAACGATGTTTCGCTGAAGGAGATTCTGAACCAGGCAGTGACTGCATTAAATGCTGCGCAAAATGGTAATTGGTTCGAGATCGGTGCCGATGATCAGATCAAGGCGATGAGGGTCGTGCAAAACGAACCGTTCTTCGCTGCGATTCAAGGCGGCGTAAGGGTCCGCTTTTACAATCATCCAAAAGTCTGGGAGCACATCGGCTATCCAGGTTCATCTGTTGAATTTGGCGGCTACGCCGATCGGGGATTTGACGACATCGACTGGCTTCCGGAGGACGCGTGATGGCTAACAGATACGAACTGAATGATTCGTCGGTAGTGGTGGTCATCGGCTCCGGCGCCGGTGGCGGTACGGTTGCAAACGAGCTCGCGCAGAAAGGGATCGACGTGGTCTGCCTCGAGGCGGGATCTCGCATGACGCTGGCTGACATCGTGAACAATCCGGGCATCATGAATGCGAAAATGGGCTGGCTCGACAAGCGGATTGGCGCACCTACCTGGCTTTGCAAGACGGTCGGCGGCACGACAGTACGCTGGTCCGGCATAACGCCGAGGTTCCAGGAGCATGAATTCAAACCGCTGAGCACTTACGGCAAGCTTGATAATACGACGTTGATCGACTGGCCGATCACGCTTGACGAGCTCGCACCGTACTACGACAGGGCCGAGGACAGGATGGGCGTGTCTGGCACCCACAGCATCCCGCCATCGGCCGAAACCAACGAGTTCAAAGTGCTCAAAGCCGGCGGGAAAAAAGTGGGCTACAAGGAAATCACGAGTACGCGGGCGGCAATCAATCCCGTTGCGCGAGACGGTCGTCCTGGTTGCAGACAGATCGGCTTCTGTTGGTCAGGTTGTGCGATCGGTGCGAAATGGTCGACGCTCTACAGCGAAATACCGAAAGCTGAGGCGACCGGCCATTTCGAGTTACGAACCAAGGCAATGGTCGTAATGATCGACCATGACGATTCCGGCAAAGTGACCGGCGTTGTGTACGTCGATGAGAGCGGGGACACGCATGAGCAAAAGGCACGAGTTGTCTGCGTTGCCGGTAATGTCGTAGAAACGACACGGCTCCTGCACAATTCCGCCTCCAGCATGTTCCCCGATGGACTCGCCAATTCGTCAGGACAACTGGGCCGGAACTACATGCGGCACGCAACAACATCGACGACGGCGATCATGCCTGGTCCGGTGAATTTTCATCGTGGGACGCGACAGTCAGGGCTCATTTTCGATGAGCAATACCACAAACCCGAGCGTGGGTTTGCCGGTGGCTACCTGATTGAGACCTCAGCTGGTGACCCTTTTGGTATAGCCCAGTCGGTTGGTGGCTGGGGCGAATCGACTGCCGAGTACCTGGAAAATTACACCAATCTTGCTGCAACCTGGGTAACCGGCGAGGATCCGCCGCAGGCATCGAATAAAATTACGTTTCATGATACAGAGCGAGACCAGTACGGCCTGCCAGTGCCTGTCCTCAACTATGAATTCCACCCAAATTCTGAAGCGATGTATGCGCACGCAGCAATGACGAGTAAGAAGCTCCTGGAATCATTGGGCGGCAGGAATGTGACATCGGTAAAAGGCGGCGGCGGTGGTTGCCACAACATGGGCGTTGCGCGTATGAGTGCTAATCCCCGAGACGGCGTGACCAACCGCTGGGGACAGAGCCATGACATTGCAAACCTGTTCGTATCCGACGGCAGCGTGTTTGCCAGCAGCGCGGCAGCCAATCCGACCCTGACCATCGTGGCCCTGGCGATTCGCCAGGCGGATCACATCGCCGAAAGAATGAGCCGTAAAGAGCTCTGAGATCTTTTGATGCTGGTATGATGCCCGCCACTTTTTCAAGCGGTGGCTCAATTGAATAACAATCTCCGACCTTACATCCTGATTCTCCTCGCGTTGGCCCTCACAGCGTGTGCTAAAAAGGCGCCCGAAGAGGCGCGCGCCGATATTGCAGGTGTAGCAGCAGAAGCAAAGCTCAGCTCGCTCGAGCAGGGCTTGGCCGTGATCGAGCGTGACGGCATCGAGGCGCATCTCAAATATCTTGCCGACGATGCGCGTATGGGCCGCATGACCGGAACGCCGGAATATGACGAAGCCGCAGCCTACGTTGTGAGTCATTTTGATGAGATCGGCCTCGAGCCGGGTGGCGATGACGGCTGGTATCAACAAGTGCCGATGCTAGCGCGACGCATCAACGTCGATTCCGCGAAGTTCGTGTTTCACCAGGACGACGTCGAAAAAGCGCAGCGCTGGAAAGAGGATTTCGTCATGGGTGGCGACGCTGTTCGCCCGGAAACGGATATCACGGCCGAAGTTGTGTTTGTTGGTTTCGGCGTCCACGCGCCCGACATGAATTACTCTGACTATGACGGGATAGATGTTGATGGCAAGATCGTCGCGGCATTCGGCGGTGCGCCGGACAGTTTCCCGCACAACGAGCGCGCATTTTACTCATCCCGTCTCACCAAGGCGATGGAGGCTGTCAGACAAGGTGCTATCGGTTATGTCGGATTAAGGTCAAGAACGGATCAACGGCGCTATAGCTGGAAGCGCCTCTCGGAAAATGCAGGTGTGCGCCCGGGTATGTCGTGGGTGAACCTGTCCGGCGAAGCGGCAAACTACTTCCCTGAGCTGCAAGGTGGTGCCGTACTAAACGTGCCGCCGGCGCATGAGCTTTTCAAGCGTGCGCCAATATCGTTCGAGCAGGCGCTCGACGCTGCAGATGCTGGCACGCCATTGTCGACGCCCTTGGGAACCGAGATAACCCTGGCGCGCAAGACGGACCACGAGTCGATCACGAGTCCCAACGTCATCGGCATCCTGCGCGGCAGTGACCCGGAGCTTGCCGATGAATATGTCGTCTTCACCGCGCATCTCGACCATGTCGGTATTGGCGTAGCTGTCAATGGAGACACCATTTATAACGGCATGTATGACAATGCTATGGGGATCTCGCTATTGCTTGAATCTGCCCGTGCGTTTGCAGCGATGCCGGATCCGCCACGCCGGTCGATACTGTTCATCGCCTTGACGGGGGAAGAGCGTGGCCTCGTCGGCTCGGATTACTACGCGCACTACCCGACGGTGCCCAGCGACTCACTCGTTGCCAATGTCAATCTGGACATGCCGCTGTTTCTCTACCCGCTTGCTGATGTCATCGCATTTGGTGCGGAACACTCATCACTTGAAAAAACCATTGGCGAGGTTGTGGGGGAGGAAGGCTTCGAGTTGGCGCCGGATCCTGTTCCGGAGGAAGTGCTGTTCATACGCAGTGACCAGTACTCATTCGTTAAGAAAGGTGTGCCGTCGGTATTCCTTGTTCCGGGATTCACATCGACGGATCCGGAAATCAACGGTGGGGAATTGTTCAGCCAGCATCTGCAAACCCACTACCACCAACCGAGTGATGACCTCAGTCGCCCAATCGACTGGGGCTCTGCGTTGCGATTTGCACGGGCTAACGTGCGTATCGGTCACGCGGTGGCTGAAGCGGACGAAAGACCAACCTGGAGCGAGGGTGATTTCTTCGGCGAAAAGTTCGGCAAGTGAAGCACATTTTCGCTATTGACCGAGTTCTCAATCGCGGCTGAGACGTAGCTCAGCGACCGAGCTGACAAATTCTGTCAGTTTGTGACCAGAATCAGCCATTTGGTCTTGTATCAAGCATCACGACAGGATTTATTTTTTGTAGGATAAAGTTTTTTTATCCTTATAAATCAGTGTCTTGAAAGTAAACGTGCAATATTGGCACGACTATCGCTTCTGTTTTAGGCAGGCCCGAAATAGCCGGGGGATCGGAGGCAAAAATGAGAAAGATACAGCAAGGCTTTACGTTGATAGAACTGATGATCGTGGTGGCCATTATTGGCATCCTCGCCGTGATCGCGATCCCGGCATATCTGGATTACGCCATACGCTCCCAGGTTGCCCATGGAATCAATCTGGCCGCGGGCGCGAAGGTTTCAGTTGCCGAGTATTACCAGGACCAAGGTGAGTATCCTGGCGACAATACAACGGCCGGCCTCTCGGCACCGGCAACTATCATCGGTAAATATATCACCCAGGTGGAAGTTACTGCTGGCGGTGAGATTGAGGTGACTTTTGGTAACGATGTTAATGACAAGATACTCAACGCCGTGTTGACGGTGTCGCCGACTAATCATGACGGCAGTTTGTCCTGGGAATGTAAGGGCGATGACACACTGGTTGAAAAGTGGCTGCCACCGGCCTGTCGCACATAATCATTTCATCCTGAATCTAAACCAATTGCTGCTGCGTTATGCAGTGTATTCTGCCGCTGCACGCATCGTATCCCGAGCCTAGTTTCCCGCAGCGCAGGAAACGCAGTTTTTTCTTTTCTTGATGACGACCTTTCGCCATTCTGAAGCGGCCGCATCGTAAAGACTGAGATTGCCAGTCTCTACGGGCACGCCGGCGATTGATTTCAAGGCCTCGACCGCCATCATCGTGCCAATCACTCCCGGGACAGGCGCCAGCACACCGTTGCCGGCGCAGTTATCGAGTGATTCATCCGACTCATTATATAAGCATCGATAACAGGGCGACTTCGTATAGTCCGGGCCGAAAACCGCGATTTGTCCTTCGAACCGTATTGCCGATCCTGACACCAGGGTTCGATGGCTTGTTACACAAACGTCGCTGACCTGGAAGCGCGTCGCAAAGTTGTCACAACCATCCAGGACAACATCGGCCTGGCTAACCGCTTCCTGTAACGCGTGGTTACTCAAGCGATCGGGGATTTCAGTGAGCCGGACATCCGGATTCATCGCCGCGAGACGCGAAGCCGCGCGATGCGCCTTTAGCTGACCAACGTCGGCCGGGCCGTACAGGGTTTGCCTGCCAAGATTGGTCACATCGACTGTATCAAAGTCACACAGCAACAATTGGCCAACGCCGCTGCTCGCGAGGTAACTGGCTGACGCGCAACCAATACCGCCAAGACCGATGATAAGAACGGTCGCCGACTCTATTTTTTCCTGACCTTCCTCGCCGATCCGCGGCAGCGCTAAATGCCGCGCCGAACGCCCAATCTTTTGCTTGCTGTCCGACAACGGAGAGCTAGCCGTCAACACGTACGTCAATAATCGTGACCGCTTCGGTGGGTACGTCCGGATGACCGCCGGAGTTGCCGGTTGGCACGGCAGCTATCTTGTCGACCACATCCATGCCGTCCGTCACATTTGCAAACACAGCATAGCCAAAATCCTTGCTGCTATGATCCAGGAATGCGTTGTCGTTCAGATTGACAAAAAACTGTGATGTTGCGCTGTCCACGTCGCCGGTTCTCGCCATGGCTAGCGTGCCACGAAGGTTCTTCTCGCCATTCGCTGCTTCATTCTTGATTGATGCGCGTGTTTCCTTGGGCGACAGGTCGGCATGCATGCCGCCGCCCTGGATCATGAAGCTCGGAATGACGCGGTGGAATACGGTCTCCACAAAGAATCCGTCCTCAATATATTGCCGAAAATTCTCGCAGGAGATGGGTGCGGCTTCTTCAAAGAGTTCGACGACGATTTCGCCGTGGTTGGTCACTATGGTAATCACAGGCTGCCTCAACGATTTCAGGAATTGGCCAGTATAAAAGGTGTCAGAATTATTTTCTTGATCGCCCGCCCCAGCGGGCGACTTGAGATCACTTATCTCGTCGCGATCGTCACCCTGGGCTTACCAGCCAGATCATTAACATGGCTGATCTCACTCCAGCCATCTGCTGCCAATATCCGGGCGATCTCCTGTTGCTGACTGTCGCCGTGCTCAATCAGCAACGTGCTGCCTTGTTTAATGACGGATTTTGCCTCGACGGAAATTCTGCGAATCGCATCGAGGCCGTCTGTTCCTGACGCCAGCGCCATTTGAGGTTCATGGCCGAGACGATCAAGATCCGGATCAGCGTCCGGCACATAGGGCGGATTACTGGCGATGAGATCAAAGACCCTTCCGGCAACCGGTGCGGTCCAGTCACCGGACAGGAATTCAATATTGGGCAACGCATGTTGATTTGCATTCTGCCGGGCAACGGCGAGTGCAGGCTCGCTGATATCAGTGGCTGTAATGTCGCAATTGGGGCGTTCTTTCGCAATCGCCAACGCAATTGCACCGCAGCCGGTACCCAGGTCAAGCACGGTGAAATTCTCGCTGCGCGGTATACGCTGCAGGGCCTGGTCGACCAGCACCTCGGTTTCTGGACGAGGCACCAGCGTATCCGGGCTGACGACCAGGGTCATCGACCAGAATTCTTTTTCGCCGGTCAAGTAGGCGAGCGGCAGGCGACTGGATCGCCGGTTGATACTTGTGAAAAAGCGGTCAACTGCAGCCGGATCGAGAACGTCTTCAGGATGAGCGAAGAGATAACTGCGCGGGACGTCGAGCGCCTGCGCAAGGAGCAATTCCGCATCCAGCCTCGGACTCTCGCTGCTGCTACGGAGCTGTTCGGTTCCGTCAGCGAGCGCGGTAGCGATTTTCATAAACTCGTTCAAAGGCGCGGGCCCTTCGCGTAATATGGCCGCAAATTTCAATAATAACCCTGATACCTATGCAAGTTTTCTCAAACATTCTGGAAATGATCGGTCGCACGCCGATGCTTGAGGTCACTCACATGGATACCGGCCCGTGCCGTCTTTTCCTGAAGCTCGAACTCGCGAATCCAGGCGGCTCCATCAAGGATCGTATCGGTGTTTCCATGATTGGAGAGGCCGAGAAGCGCGGCGATATCAAGCCCGGCGACACCATTGTTGAAGCTACTGCCGGCAATACCGGCCTCGGACTGGCGCTGGTTGCGCAACAAAAAGGCTATCCCCTGATCCTCGTGCTGCCGGATAAAATGAGCCAGGAAAAGATATTCAACCTGCGCGCGATGGGCGTCGAGGTGGTCCTGACTCGATCCGATGTGGCCAGGGGGCACCCGGAGTATTACCAGGACCTGGGCGAGTCCATTGCGAAGGAGAAAGGCGCGTATTTTATCAATCAGTTCGGCAACCCGGACAATCCGCTGGCGCACGAGCAAACGACCGCACCCGAGATTTTCGAACAAATGGAAGGTGATGTCGATGCCATCGTACTCGGCGTCGGCTCCAGTGGCACCGTCAGCGGAATCAGTAAATACCTGAAAGATAATTCTCTGGATACAGAATTGATACTCGCCGATCCGGTCGGCTCGATCCTTGCCGAGTACATCAACACGGGTAAATTGTCGACCAAGACCAACTCCTGGCTGGTCGAGGGAATCGGCGAAGACTTCATTCCTGATATTGCAGAATTTGACAGCGTCACCAAGGCCTACAGCATCAGCGATGCCGAATCGTTTAAGACGGCCCGCACCCTGCTGCGCAAAGAGGGCCTGCTCGCCGGCTCGTCGACAGGAACGCTGGTATGCGCAGCGCTTAAGTTCTGCCGTGAGCAAACAGCAGCAAAGCGCATCGTCAGCCTGGCCTGCGATACAGGAAACAAGTACCTGTCCAAGCTGTACAACGATTTCTGGTTGGAGGATCAGGGCTTCATTACGCGCGAATCGCATGGTGATCTACGCGATCTGATCGGACGGCCGCATGGCGAGCGAGCAACCATTACCGTCGGTCCGGACGACGTCTTGACGACGGCCCATAATCGCCTGAGAAATGCCGGTTTTTCGCAATTGCCGGTGATGGATGAAGGCAAGCTGGTGGGCGTCGTTACCGAAGACACGATTATTAGATTCGTTTTCGGAAAACCCGAACTGATGAATGCGCCGGTGAAAGACTCGATGCAGACGGAATTTGTCCGGCTTGAGAAGGAATCCAGCCTCAATAACCTGGTCGCGATGCTGCAAGTACAGCCTTATGCAGCCGTCATGGATGGCGATGAGTTCCTGGGATTGATAACGCGTTCAGACGTGCTGAACCATTTGCGCAAACAGGTGTAGTCTTAGCGGGTCAGACTCGCCTGAAATCCGTGCTCCGAGGCAAGTGCTTCAGCCGTCCCAAGAGGCAACACGACAATGGGTTGGACTTTCTACCTAACTATATTCGTGGCGCTGTTTGGATTATTTGTTACCTTGTTGACGGTTCGTTTTCTCGTTGGCAAGCGCCTTGAGAATATCGAGAGAAAGCGTCAGCTGGAAGAAGAGGCGCGGCAGACTGCCGAATCGAATTCAGGCCTTTGAATCTCAATTCATGGTGGCATATGCGATGTCGCAATTGATCAAGAAGATTTTTTCACTCACTTTTTTGTGGGTCGCAGTTCATGCGAATGCCTCGCCTTTGTTCGATGATAACGCCGTCATCGATGTCGAACTAACTGGCCCGATTGGGTCGCTGATTAAAGACAAGGACGATCGTACCGAGCAACTTTTTATTCTCAAAGCGAACGGCGTTGAACAGTACGTTCAGGTTCGCGTTCGCGGCAAGAGCCGCCTGCGCGTGTGTAAATTTCCACCGCTGAGGTTCAATTTTTCGGAAAGTAATACGGAGCGAACGGTTTTTGCGGGTCAGAACAAGTTGAAGCTCGTGACGCATTGTCGGAATAACGACGCATCCCAGGTTGATGCGTTGCAGGAATTTGCCGTGTACCGAATATTCAATATCATCTCGGATATTGGCTACAGGGTTCGTCTGCTACGCATCACCTACCGTGACACGGACGAGCGTCGCAAAGATGAAGCGCTTGAGAGATATGGTTTTCTGCTCGAGTCGGACGATGAGTTGGCTGCGAGGGTGGGAGGACATCCTGTCAATGTCACTGGCATTTCACTCCGTTCACTCGACGAAGATCACGCAGCGGCGGTCTATGTCTTCCAGTATCTGATCGGCAATACCGACTGGTCCATGGTTATGGCGGATGAAGATGATGTCTGTTGCCACAACGGTGACATACTTGATATCGAATCAAAGCGATTCTACGTACCCTATGATTTTGATCTTGCCGGCCTGGTCAATGCCAGGCACGCCTATCCGGATCCGTCGCTCCCTATACGAAAGGTAACGCAGAGATATTACCTCGGCTTCTGTACATCGCGTGACACCTTGCAGAGTGCGCTTGGCCTCATCAAATTGCACAAAGAGGAAATTCTCGGTGTGTTGAGCGATATACCTGGATTGCCGGAGCGCGACCGGGAAAAGAGTATCGATTATCTCGATCAATTCTTTACCCGAGCCGACGATGAGGAAAAAATGTTGAATTCGTTCGAAAGGCGTTGCCATTAATGGTGTATGGATTTGGCGACAAAAAAATCATCTGGGCAGATGCCGGTCAGGCGCTGACCTCGGAATTGATTTGGAGTATCCTTCATACTCAATCGGGGTCTATGCGGAGAGTTATGCGGAGGCAAAAATGGCAATGTTCAAGAAGTCAGACGGTGACGGTGGATTGGACGTAGCATCGTCGCCAAAAATCGGCGAGGCGCGGCCGATTAGATCGAAAAATGTGTCAGTCATCGGGCCAACACTGGTGTTCAAGGGCGAGCTTTCGGCCGACGAAGACCTGGTGATTGAAGGCCACATAGAGGGTACGATCGCCCATCACCGAAAGCATCTCACTATCGGCAGCCAAGGTCGGGTCAAGGCAGATATACACGCCAGTTCAGTTATTGTAGAAGGGCAGCTCATCGGCGACATTCACAGTGAAGGAATTGTTTCGCTGGCCAAGGGCGCTGACGTCTTCGGAAATATCTACTGCGCTCGTATCGTCATGGAAGATGGTGCACGATTCAAAGGAAAGATCGACATGGGCGAAAAACCAAAAGTCATCGTGCCGAAGGAGCCTGTGCAGATTGATCCAGTCAAGGCGGAAAAAGTTTCTGCATAGCCGGGCAACTGACTTGATACAACGGCAGGTGCCGTATTTTTTGCTGATGGTAATTTTGCTCGTCGCCGGCGCGTCGGCGCTTGCGCATCATTCGTTTCCCGCGGAATTCGATAAATCGCGTCCGGGCGAATTGAAGGGCGCGATTGTAGGTGTCTGGTACAAGAATCCGCATGCGCGTTATCGGATGGAGGTAACGACCGCGGACGGCACAACAGAAGTATGGGACATTCAGGCGACCAGCGTGACCAGTTTGCGAAGAGCAGGTTGGGGTCCGGATACGCTAATGGTCGGCGAGACAGTTCGCGTTTGGGGCGATCTTGGACACGGTGATTCCAAAAAACTCTTTATGCGCGGAATGGAAAAGGCGGACGGCAGCGAGCATCTTCCTTTCGGACCCGTGCAAACCCGGAGCGAGCGCAACCGTGTAAACGCGAGTGCGGATAAGGAGTACGGTTACGCGCAGGTAAATCCGGAGCATCCGTTCGATATCAGCGGGCCCTGGCATAACGGCTACAAATTCCAATTGACGGTTGACGACCTGGAGCCGAAACCCACGCCATTTACCGTGGCAGGCAAGCGCGTTTTCGAGGCCACTGAATCGTGGCACGATGATGTGCTGCGCTGCATGCCACTTGGCCTGCCGCGTACGTTCGGCTCGCCGTATGCGATGGAAATCGTTGATGCTGGTAGTCACTACCTGATCGTGCACGAACAGAACAACATGCCGCGGTGGATCTGGACGGATGGGCGCACGCTGCCGCAGGAATTACCGGCAAACTCGATGGGCTTTTCGGTTGGTCATTGGGAAGAGGATGTACTCGTCATCGATAGCACGAATCTGACCGCCGGCACGCTGGACGGGTCCTTGCTGCCAATGTCGGGTGAGGGCACGCGAATCGTAGAGCGTTGGGCATTTAGCGAAGACCGCCTGACGATGGACCGCACAATGACGATTTATGACCCGTACTATTCGAAGCCGTTAGTCCGGCAACGCGGCTCTGCCCGGCGCGATACGCTGGTAGTGTTCGAACCCGCCCCCTGTGACCCCGACGGTTATTTCCGTGATCTGCTCGAAACCGGCCGCCTCGAACAACATCTTTCGCAATAGTTAGCTCTGAGCGTGTCGTCATCCGACGACCTCAATCAGAACC
>Ga0209987_10000449_pt1 | contig 21448 bp, 19 predicted proteins | sample N074metaG_FD_182134 | JGI IMG/M metagenome (GOLD analysis project Ga0209987, IMG submission 182134) | Deep subsurface microbial communities from Kermadec Trench to uncover new lineages of life (NeLLi) - N074 metaG (SPAdes) (version 2) | ecosystem: Environmental > Aquatic > Marine > Ocean trench...
CCCATTCATCCACCTCTAATGGCACGCCACCCAGAGAGGTAACCGCATCGACGATGGACAGTGCGCCGTGTTTTGTGGCCAGGGCGCACAGGCTCTCGGCATCGCTGAGTACGCCGGTGGAGGTCTCTGCGTGTACGAAGGCGAGCAGACTGACGTCGTGGTGTGTCTCAAAGGCCTGGGCGACCTTGTCTATACTGACAGGTTCACCCCAGGTATCTTCAATCATGATGGCGGTTGCCCCGCAACGCTCCACGTTCTCTTTCATACGCCCGCCAAAGACGCCATTCTGGCAGACGATAATTTTATCACCGGGGGATACCAGGTTGACAAAACAGGCTTCCATGCCCGCCGAGCCAGGGGCGGAAATGGGCAGTGTCAGCGCATTCTCAGTTTGAAATGCGTATTGCAACAGGCCCTTTATTTCGTCCATGAGCTTGACGAATTCTGGGTCCAGGTGACCGATGGTGGGGCGGGCGAGGGCGTCCAGTACCCTTTGGGATACATCGGACGGGCCGGGGCCCATAAGGATTCGGTGCGGGGGGATAAAACTGCTGCTCATGTGTTGGGCTCTGTGGGGTTCACGGTGGATTGCTAACTAAGTGGCGCAAGGTTAGCAGCTTTTTACTGGAACCTTAAGTTGGGCTCGCTTATAGTCTCTATTTGCAGCTGTAATGCCCAATAATTAAAGTGTGTCTCTATATCTTTGCTATGATTATCCTGGCGCCCCACCACACTAATCAAACAGAGGCATAGCACAATGAATGAAATCACCAGAATCAATCATGTTGGATTGCGCGTCAGCGATCTCGCCGTCACCCGGGCGTTCTACGAAAAACTGGGGTTCGTGTTTCTGGTGGGCCCGGTGGGTCCAGAACCGGTGGCGATCATGGAACATGCGTCGGGTGTGAACATTAATTTTATACTTAACGCCGATGGCCATAAGACCTTGAATGTTCTGATGGATGTTCCGGAGAAACATACGGGGTACACACATATAGCCCTGGAAGTGACGGATTTGGAATCTGCTCAGAAACAGCTGGAAGCGATGAATTACCCGATAACAGAGGGGCCGATTGTGACACCCGAGGGTGCCTCGTTTATTTTTATTCGCGACCCGGATGACAACGTTATCGAGTTCCACAAGCCAGCGCCCTAGCTCTGCCCCGTCACTCACCCTGTGACGAATATTCTATGCTGTATTGGAATGGAGAATACGCAAGCACAATGTACATCCCCAGGCATTTCGAAATTTGCGATAGCGAAGAAATTTTTTCCTTTATTGAGGCCAATGCTTTTGGACAGCTGATCTCCACCGTTGCGGGGCGTCACTTTTCCAGCCACCTGCCTTTTTTAGTTTCCGAAGACGGCAGGAAAATTATTTGCCATCTTGCGAGAACGAACCCCCAACACAGTGAGATAACAGGTCAAGAAGTACTGCTCAGCTTCACCGGCCCGCATGATTACATTTCGCCCTCGTGGTATAGCGGTGCTGGTGTTCCCACCTGGAACTACCAGGCAGTACATGTGTATGGGCAGGCCAGAGAGTTTGACGATACCAGTGAGCTCAAGAAGCTTGTTGAAACGCTTACTCACAAGTATGAGTCTCGCTTTGACCAGCCATGGCAGCCAAACTACCAGGCCGCCATGCTGGGGGCAATCGTCGGCATAGAAATCACCATTAGTGAGGTCCAGTGCAAGTATAAATTGAGTCAAAATCGCTCGGCCCAGGATCAACGGAAAGTGATTGAGAAGCTGAAAAGTATCGGCTCTGCTGAATTGGCCGAAGCCATGGAACACAATGAAGAAATCTAGCGTGGAAGCGAGTTTGCTGACACTGACGGAAGTGGGGATTATCCTATACTGGTTGTTTGCAGCACTCGTCGCTATCGGTTTTATTAATGTGGCCCCCGAAACTATGTATTCGGATTTTGAGAATCCCATTGTCGTTGCCTGGAATTGGTCATTCTTCCCACTTGATATTTTATTTGCTGTATTGGGCTTGCTGAGCCGCTACGGCGGCCTCACCGTGCGGCGCACTGAGTTGTTGTCAGTTATTTCTCTATCGTTGATGTTTTGTGCGGGCTTAATGGCGGTTTCATTTTGGACACTAACAGGTGATTATGACCCGACCTGGTGGGCGATGAATAGTTGGCTGTTAATGCTGGCGGGCTGGGTTTTAGTATCTAGGTATCGGGAATTACCGTGAAACCGGAGTGCTCTTAATAATAAAATCTATTCACAGTCTTACCTGATGCTGTTTAGAAAAGGCGCCTTTTGGATAAAGTCATCTGAACTGATCTGTTCCACTATAAACCGCGCCAACTCGCCAGCGCGCAGATGAAATGAGGAGGGTGTTGCAAGCGATGTGCTGGCGTCTTGTTCAAAGGGCACCGGGTCTATCAGCGGGCATCGAACCAGGGTCCACTGTACGGAACTGTCTGCAAGTAACTTGTATTCGGCTTGTTTGTCGCGCAACGTGTCACCCAGCGTCAGTGCGGCTGTCTTTTTCACCAGCCATCCGGTGAAATTTCGCTGGTCACCGGGAACGCGCACAGCGGCACCGGATACCACAATGTAACGCTGTAGACCGTGTTGCTGCATGCTTCGAAGAATATGGCCGCTTGCCGTGGTGCTGATCATCCGTGCATCTTCCCCGTCGGCTTTCACCGGCCCCAGGGCGCTTACCACCACGTCACTGCCGTTCAGCAGGGTGTCAATCGCCACCGGGTCCCTGGCGTCCCCCTGTATAATCGTAATCCGGGTTTTCAGCGCATTCAGCTTATGCGGTATTCTCGCCAGAGCGCGAATGTCGTAACCCTGGTCTAGCGCCTCTGCCAGTACAAAACCCCCGACCATACCGGTGGCCCCCAGCAGGGCTATGGTTATCTCCTTTTTCTCCGCGATGCTGACAGCGACTGCGGGTTCTTTTTGCACAGGCGTGGCCGAGCATGCAAAAAGCAGCGCTGTACAGGCGATGCTGGCGACAAGTTTTATCACTGAGTTTTGAGCCTGTAACGCGCGAGGCTCAGCCGCGAGAGGGCGGACTGGCGGCAAACATCACCAGCAGGGTCATGTCTTCTTCGATCTCAAAAAATGAATGTTCTGTGGTTGCGCCCACGTAGAGCAGGGAGCCCGGCCCGATGGCGCGCTCTTCGCCGCCCAGTTTCATACGCGCCTTCCCCGTTAACACCAGATACACTTCATCTTCGTCGTGTGGTGCCTGCATATCGGTACTGCCAGCCGCCAGCGAATAGATGCCACAGTTGAGGGAGGGTACATTGAGAAACTCCAGGTATTCAACGGGGTCCCCCCTGAGTTTGTCGCGAATGTCTTTGAGGTCGAATACCTGCCACTGACTGTCTGACATGGATAGCAATTCCGTGCGTAGTATTTTATAGGTCGAATCAGTGTACCTGAACTAATCGAGTTTGGAGACCACCCGTTGTAACTGATTCGAGATTAGTTCTGGCTGAGTGCTGGCACAGGCCTTGAACTCGGCGCGCATGCGTTGATCCCAATACTTGTTAATGTGCCGCGCACAACGTTGGGCCACCATGTCGGCGTCTTCCCCGTAATCCAGGTTGGCGATAATCTGTTCCGCCATACGCACTAATTTTTCAATGTTGACGGTCACGGCAGTAACTCATGTTGTTCTCGATTGACTCGTTTGAAACTCTGCTGCCACTGTGAGGGCTTGGTAACGGGGTAGGCTTGCACCGCAGTCACTTTATACTCCGGGCAGTTAGTTGCCCAGTCGGAGTTATCGGTTGTCACCACATTGGCCCCCGACTCGGGGTGGTGAAAGGTTGTATACACGACGCCCGGCTGTATGGCGGTGCTGATACGGGCGCGCAACACGGTCTCGCCAGCGCGGCTCTTTATACCTACCCAGTGGTTGTCTTCTATGCCGCGCACTTGTGCATCGCTGGGGTGTATCTCCAGCACGTCCTCGTCGTGAAAGGCCATATTGGCGGTACGACGGGTTTGCGCACCCACGTTGTACTGTGCCAGAACTCTGCCCGTGGTTAGCAATAGCGGATATTTGGCGTTGCTGCGCTCTTCGGTGGGAACATAGGGCGTGGGTGCAAAGTAGCCCTTACCGCGAATAAATTCATTCTGGTGCAGGGTTTGCGTACCCTGGGGTGCAGATTCATTACACGGCCATTGGATGGAGCCCAGTTCATCCAGCAGGGCGTAGCTCACACCGGCGAAGGTGGGCGTCAAACGCGCAATTTCGTCCATGATTTCACTGGGGTGCGAGTACTGCATGGGATAGCCCATGGCGGTGGACAGGGCGCAGGTCACCTGCCATTCGGCCATGCCCGAGGCGGGTTGCACAACCTTGCGCACTGGCGATATTCTTCGTTCGGCGTTGGTAAACGTGCCATCTTTTTCCAGGAATGAACAGCCGGGTAAAAAGACATGGGCGAATTTGGCGGTCTCGTTCAGGAACAAATCCTGGACGATGACGCACTCCATGGCAGCCAACGCGGCCTGTACATGTTGTATGTCGGGGTCGGATTGAGCCACGTCTTCACCCTGGATATACAGGCCCTTGAACTCGCCGCTGATCGCCGAGTCGAACATATTCGGCAGGCGGTATCCTGGCTCCGGGTCCAGTTTTACCCCCCAGTCTTGCTCAAAGGCTGCCAGGGCGACCTTATCAGACAGGTGGCGATAACCTGGCAGTTCGTGCGGGAAGCTGCCCATGTCACAACTGCCCTGAACATTGTTTTGTCCGCGCAGGGGGTTTACCCCCACACCCTCGCGCCCCAGGTTGCCGGTGAGCATGGCGAGGTTGGCAATGCCCATCACCATGGTGGAACCCTGGCTGTGTTCGGTTACCCCCAGGCCGTAGTAGATGGCACCGTTGGGCGCTCCGGCGAATAAACGCGCCGCCTCCCGCATCAGGTCCGCTGCCACACCGGTGGTTTCCGCCACTGCCTCGGGGGAATATTTAGGGTCGCTGATGAAGCTGCGCCAGATGTTGAATGCGTCCAGGTCACAGCGTTGCGCTATGAAGGCGGCATCCTCCAGTTCCTCTTCAATAATGACATGGGCCAGGGCATTGATAACGGCAACGTTGGTGCCCGGGCGCAGGGGCAGGTGATAATTCGCTTTTAAGTGCGGCGCGCTGACCAGCCCAATTGCTCGGGGGTCTAGCACGATAAGCCCCGCGCCCTGACGCAAGCGGCGCTTCATCATGGAGGCGAAAACCGGGTGGGCATCGGTGGGGTTGGCGCCGATGACCAGTATCACGTCCGCTTTCATCACCGAGTCAAAGGTTTGCGTGCCGGCGGACTCTCCCAGGGTGGTTTTCAGGCCGTAACCGGTGGGGGAGTGACATACCCGGGCACAGGTGTCCACATTGTTGTTGCCCATGGCGGCACGAATAAATTTCTGCACCACAAACACTTCTTCGTTGGTGCAGCGGGAAGAGGTAATACCGCCTATGGATTTGCGGCCATATTTTTTTTGTATCGCCTTCAGGCGTTGCGCGGTAAAACGAAAAGCCTCCTCCCAGCTCACTTTGCGCCAGGGGTCTGAGATGGCATCGCGAATCATGGGCGTGGTGATGCGGTCTTTGTGGCTTGCGTAACCAAAGGCGAAGCGGCCCTTTACGCAGGCGTGTCCGTGGTTGGCATGGCCATCGCGATTGGGCACCATACGGATGAGTTTGTCGCCCTGCATTTCGGCGCGGAAAGAGCAGCCCACGCCGCAGTAGGCGCAGGTGGTAATGGTGGCGGTCACAGGCTGGCCCAGTTCGATCACAGACTTCTCGACCAGGCTTGCTGTGGGGCAGGCTTTTACACAGGCGCCACAGGAGACACATTCCGATTGTGCAAAGCTGTCGTTTTGGCTGGCCACGATTCTGGAGTCAAAACCGCGTCCCTCAACCGTGAGGGCAAATGTGCCCTGTTGTTCTTCGCAGGCGCGAACACAGCGCGAGCAGACAATACATTTGGCGGGGTCGAAGGCGAAGTAGGGGGCCGACTCGTCTTTATCCGCGTCGAGATGATTGGCACCCTCGTAGCCGTAACGCACTTCGCGCAGGCCCACGGCACCCGCCATGTCCTGCAATTGGCAGTCGCCGTTGCTGGCGCAACTCAGGCAGTCCAGCGGATGGTCAGAAATATACAGTTCCATGACATTGCGACGTAGCCTGGCCACCGCTTGGGTCTGGGTGCGAACGACCATTCCCGGCTCCACCGCGGTGGTGCAGGAGGCGGGAAATCCAGAGCGCCCTTCGATCTCCACCAGGCACAGGCGGCAGGACCCGAAGGCGTTTAAATCCTCGGTGGCGCAGAGTTTGGGAATGTCAGTGCCGCTGATGGCGGCGGCACGCATGATGGATGTGCCCGTAGGCACCGACACCGTCAGGCCATCAATGCTCAACTCCACCTGGGTATCCGCGGCGATAGCCGGGGTGCCCAGATCTTGTTCCGCGCCGACACGGTACCAATTATCCATATTGCCTGCCCCCTCAGAGTTCATCGGGAAAGTGCTCCATAATACTCAGTACGGGGTAGGGCGCCATACCCCCCAGGGCGCACAGGGAGCCATCTATCATGGTCTGGCACAGGTCGCGCAGCAAAATGCGATTGTCGTCCGGCTGCTCCCCGCGGTGAATTTTGTCTATCACTTCCACCCCTCTTACCGAGCCGATTCTGCAGGGGGTGCATTTACCACAGGATTCGACGGCGCAAAACTCCATGGCAAAACGCGCCATTTGTCCCAGGTCTGTGCTGTCATCGAACACCACCAGGCCACCGTGTCCCAGCATGGCCCCTATGCCCTTGAACGCCTCATAATCCAGCGGCGTGTCGAACAGGGCGGGGGGGATATAGGCGCCCAGGGGGCCTCCGGCCTGAACAGCCTTGATGGGTCTGCCGCTGGCGGTACCGCCACCAAAATCTTCCAGTAGCTGCCTGAGTGTCAGGCCAAAGGGCACTTCCACCAGCCCGCCCCGCTTGATATTACCCGCTAACTGGACGGTCAATGTGCCCCGGGAGCGGCCGCTGCCAACACTTTGGTAGCGGGCTGCGCCCTGGGCGAAAATACCAGGAATACTGGCCAGGCTGACCACATTGTTGACCACGGTGGGTTTGCCGAACAGGCCCTCCAGTGCGGGCAGAGGGGGCCTGAAACGTATCTGCCCACGCCTGCCCTCAAGGCTTTCCAGTAATGCCGTTTCCTCACCACAAATATAGGCGCCGGCGGCCTTGCGCACTCGCAGGGTAAAGTCTTCCAGGTAGCCGGCGTCCCGGGCCAGTTCAATGGCCCGCTGCAAGGTTTTAAGGGCCAGCGGATACTCCGCGCGGCAGTAGATAAAGCCCTCATCCGCGCCCACAGCCAGGCCGGCGATCACACAGCCCTCTATCAGTACAAAGGGGTCGCACTCCATAATAAGCCGGTCTACATAGGTGCCGGAGTCGCCCTCATCGGCATTGCAGACGATGTATTTTTTATTCCCGGGGGCCTCGCGGACGGTCTGCCATTTGATGCCGGTGGGAAAGGCTGCACCGCCGCGACCACGCAGGCCGGAGTCAACCACGGTGCTGACAATTTCGGCGCCGGACAGGCGACGGGCAATGGCCAGCCCGGCAAAGCCACCCTGCGCTCTGTAATCGTCCAAGGAGCAGGGCCGTATCACGCCGATACGCGCGGTGGTCAGCCGTTGTTGTGCGCGTAGATAGGGGAGATCCTCCACCGGGCCAAGGCAGCGACTGTGGGCGCGTGTTGGCATGCCATCTGCAAACAAGGTGGCTATTTCCTGTGCGTTTACGTTGCCAAAGCCCAGCCTGCCATCGGGGCTGTCTATTTCCAACAGGGGTTCCAGCCAGCACAGGCCGCGGGAGCCATTTCGAATAATTTCAAACTCCGGGTGGAGCTTTTGCAGGGCCAGGGCGATAGCGTCCGCCCCCAGCGACGCGGCGGTGGAATCGCAGGGCACATACACCCGGCCATTCACGAGTTGCCCCCGGCGATAGCATCCAGAATTTCAATTATTTTATCGCTGGTGACCCGGCTGAAGAGTTGCTCATCGACCATTACGCTGGGCGAGCAGGCGCAGTTTCCCAGGCAATAAATGGGCTGCAGGCTAATTCGCCCATCACGGCTGCACTGGTGAAAGTCTATGCCCAGGTGTTGTTTGGCTGCCGTCTCTACAGCGGCACCACCCATTGCCCGGCAGGCTTCCGCTCTACAGATATACACGGTAGTGTCCCCGCCGGGTTCGCTCTGAAACCAGTCGTAGAAACTGATGACCCCATGGACCTCAGCCCTGGACAGGGAAAGCAGTTGCGCAACGGTGGCTACGGCCGCTGTGGGTATATGCCCAAAGTGGTCCTGCAAAGCATGTAGAACGGGTAACAGCGCCCCGGGTTCATCCACCAGGGGGGCGGTTATGCGGCGGACAACTTGTTCCAGTTTGGTCTGCGTCATGCTGACAGTTTACCTGTTATCTGTTACCGGACCCGGCCGAAGGCTGAAAAGCGACCCGGTCTGGCCGATTATAGACATTAAATTTGTGATTGCGAAGAAAACCGACCAGGGTGATTTCAAAGTCCCTGGCCAGCTCCACGGCGAGGCTGGATGGCGCGCCCACCGCAGCAAAAAAAGGAAAACCGGCCATGGCTGTTTTCTGCAACAGTTCAAAACTCGCTCGGCCACTGACAAACACGCCGCGATAGGCGTTATCTGCTGCTTCCCGGGCCAGGGCTCCGGTCAGTTTGTCCAGCGCGTTGTGGCGGCCAATGTCTTCCCGCAGGCAGGTGATGTGGCCCCGCGCATCAAAAGCGGCTGCGGCGTGTGCACCGCCAGTGTCACGATAAAGTAACTGCAATTCACTGGCCATCAGGGGCAGTTGGATGATGTCGCTTTCCGATATTGAGAACGAGTCCCCGAGTACCGCTTTGGCCCCCGAGTGTTCCAGCGCTTCCAGCGAAGCTTTGCCGCAAACGCCACAGGCAGAATTCATGGTGAAGTGCCGTTGCAGGTGTTTCAGGTCTACCGCAATATCGGGGCTCAGGCTGGCCAGCACCACGTTACTTGCGCCCGTCTGCAGGGCTTGTTTGCCGCGGTATTCCAAAGTGAGAATATCCTGGTGCGTTTGTACTATGCCCTCGCTGAGTAAAAAGCCGCGCACCAAATCGAAGTCATTGCCCGGCGTGCGCATGGTGATAGACAGGCTCTGTCGTTGCACCGCGCCGTCGCGGTAGTAACAAAGTACAATTTCCAGCGGTTCTTCCACCACCAGGAGGTCGTTTCCGGTGAGCGTGGCCCCCGCACTGATCGTACTGATTGAGACTTGCATTGTGTCCTGGCGCATATAACTCGTATCGAATGTTCCCCAAGAGTAGGACAATAGCACGACCTGAGTTAACATCCGCAACAAATCATTCCGCCTACCGGAGCTACACCCATGCACAGAGCCAGTCACGAACCCAATCTCGCCTACGGCGTGTTGCGCCGAGCCACCCTGAACCCCGAGCGCATTGCGTTGATTTTTGAAGAAGAAAAAATCAGTTTTGCAAAATTGGCAGATAGAGTACGCAGGCAGGCCACGCTGCTGCGCGAAGCGGGTGTCTGCGCTGGTGACCGGGTGGGGTATCTGGGCTTTAACCACCCTGCTTTTTTTGAAACCTTGTTTGCCGCCAACGCGCTGGGGGCAATCTTCGTGCCGTTAAACTTCCGTTTAACCGCCGAAGAGCTCACCTTTATTATCAATGATGCGGGTATTCACACACTGGTCGCCGATGATGCACTGCGCCCGGTGGTGGAACAGGCCAGGCCCCAGTTGTGTTGCCGCCAGTATTTCAGCTCTGAATCTGAGGCGGACAACTGGCGTCACCTCAACTCTGAACGCGCCGCAGCGCAGCCGGTAGTGGATATAGCCTCCGCCGACGAACATGACATCTGCCTCATTATGTACACCTCGGGAACCACCGGTTTACCCAAGGGCGCCATGCTGACTCACGGCAACATTCTGTGGAACAATATCAATGCCATGATGGCGTTCGGAGGTTCGCGCGATGATGTCGTGCTCACGGCGGCGCCTGTGTTTCATATCGGTGCCCTCAACGTCATGTGCCTGAACTGCTTCCAACTGGGTGCCACGGTGGCGCTACTGCGCAGCTTCGACCCGGGCCAGGTTCTGGCAGATTTTGAGCGCTATAAGGCCACCCATATGTTCGGCGCACCGGCCATGTTCCTGTTTATGTCACAGCAACCGCAGTTTGCCGAAACCGACTTGAGCTCTATTAAAATGCTGTTGTGCGGTGGTGCTCCTGTTCCCGTGCCGCTTATTGAGTTGTACGGCGAGCGGGGCATTAATTTTTCCCAGGCCTATGGCCTGACCGAAACAGCACCCTTCGCCTGTGGCCTGAGCGAGGAGTGGGCAAGCAAAAAACTGGGCTCGGCTGGGCAGCCGCCGCTGTTCACCGAGGTGCGTATTGTCGATGACACCAATAAGCTGGTGCCCGCGGGAACGAAGGGCGAGATCTGCATACGCGGCCCCAATGTTATGAAAGGCTACTGGAACAGGCCCGAAGCCACCGCTGAGGCCATTGACGAAATGGGTTGGTTTCATTCCGGTGATATTGGTTACATGGACGAAGATGGTTTTGTCTTTATCTGTGATCGTATAAAGGACATGGTTATTTCAGGCGGCGAAAATGTTTATCCGGCAGAGGTCGAGGGCATTTTGTATAAACACGATGCCATCGCCGAAGTGGCGGTCATCGGTTTGCCAGATGAAAAGTGGGGTGAGGCGGTCACTGCTATTGTGGTACTTAACGAGGGGCAGACACTTACCCTGGAGGCATTACGCGAGTTCGCCACCGATCACCTGGCGCGCTATAAAATCCCCCTGCGCCTGCATATTATCGATGCGCTGCCGCGCAACCCGGCGGGTAAGGTGCTCAAGTATGTGCTGAAGGAACAAATGGCGAACTAGGCCTCCAGGGTTTTTCTCACGGCGGCCTGTGCCGCCGCGATGCGTGCCACCGGAATGCGAAACGGGCTGCAGGAAACATAGTCCAGACCCAGGTCGTGGCAAAATTGAATGGAACGCGGGTCGCCAGCGTGCTCGCCGCAGATGCCGTACTTGATGCCGGGCTTGCGCGCGCGGCTTTCGGTGACAGCTATTTCCATCAATCGGCCCACTGCTCGCTGGTCAAGCGAAACAAAGGGGTCGGCATCCACCAATTTTTTGTCCAGGTATTCCGGCAGAAACTTGCCTATGTCATCGCGAGAAAAGCCGTAGGTCATCTGGGTTAAATCATTGGTGCCAAAACTCATAAACTCGACTTCCGGGGCCAGTCTGTCGGCACCCAGGGTTGCCCGGGGCGTTTCCATCATGGTTCCCACTTTATAGGGAATGGAAATGCGCTTTTCACTGAGGACTTCGTGTATACCCTTGTCGATAATCTTGTTGATATAACGTATTTCACGCACGTTGACTACCAGGGGCACCATAATTTCCGGGAAGGGCTTATAACCCTGCTCAGTGGCCTCTACGGCGGCGCAGATAATCGCCTTGACCTGCATCTCGGTTATTTCCGGGTAGACAATCGATAAACGGCAGCCGCGAAAACCCAGCATGGGGTTGACCTCGTGCATGCTCTCGCATATCTCCCGTATTTTGGCGACCGGCTTTCCTATGCGTTCAGCCAATGTTGCCATCTCCTGCTCGGTGTGGGGCAGGAACTCATGCAGCGGCGGGTCCAGCAGGCGTATGGTGACGGGCAGGCCATCCATCACTTTAAACAGGGCCAGTATGTCCTCTTGTTGAAAGCGCAGCAGCACATCCAGGTACTGTTGTCGCTCTTCTTTTGTCTCGGACAAAATCATCGCGCGCATCGGGGTAATGCGCTCGGCATCAAAGAACATATGCTCGGTGCGACACAGGCCGATGCCCTCTGCACCCAGTTCCAGGGCCTTGGCGGCATCCTCTGGGGTCTCTGCATTGGCCCGCACTTTCAGTGTGCGGTATTTATCCGCCCAGGAGAGCAGTGTCTGGAAGTCTTCGCTGGTACTGGCCTCGGTTTTGGGAATGTCACCCAGCATGACGTCGCCGGCGCTGCCATCCAGGGTAATAATGTCACCGCGTTTGATGACCACACCGTCTGCCGTAGTGGCGGTGCCGGCCTGGTAATCGATGGTGAGCGTACTGCAGGCGGTGATGGCGCATACGCCCATGCCTCTGGCGACCACAGCGGCGTGGGAAGTCATGCCCCCCAGTTCAGTGAGAATGCCCTCGGCCACCTTCATGCCGTGTATGTCTTCCGGTGTGGTTTCGCGGCGCACCAGTACCACTTTGTGCCCCTGGTCGGTCACTTCTACGGCTTCCTCTGCCGAAAACACTACCCGCCCCGTGGCGCCACCGGGGCTGGCGGGCAGGCCTGTGGCCACAATATCTTGCTTTTTTTCGGGGTCGACCATGGGGTGTAAGAAGGCTTCCACGTGGTCGGCAGAGACACGCATCAATGCCTCTTTTTCGCTGATAAGGCCCTCTTTCACCATATCTACCGCAATTTTTATGGCGGCGCGCCCGGTTCGTTTCCCACTACGGGTTTGCAGAATGTAGAATTTCCCGGACTGCACGGTAAACTCGATGTCCTGCATGTCGCGGTAGTGTTTTTCCAGCAGTTCCTGCGTCGCAAAAAGCTCTTTATAGACCTCGGGCATTTTTTCATTGAGTGACGCTATGGGCAGAGGGGTTCGAATTCCCGCCACTACATCCTCGCCCGCGGCATTGAATAAATACTCGCCAAAGAAATAATGCTCCCCCGTGGAGGGGTCGCGAGTAAAGGCAACACCCGAGCCAGAATCATCGCCAAAGTTGCCAAATACCATGGCCTGCACACTGACCGCCGTGCCCAGGGTTTCGGAAATATTGTTCATCTCACGGTAGACGTTGGCCCGCGGTGTATACCAGGACAGAAATACCGCCTCCACAGCCAGTTTTAATTGCACGAAGGGGTCTTGTGGAAAATCGGCAAGACCTTTGTAAATGCTTACGATTGCGCGCCAGTCTTCCGCTGACATTTCCACGTCCAGTACCTTGTTGTGGGCAGCCTTGTACTGTTCTATTTCATGTTCAAACTTGTGGCCGTCTATCCCCAGTACTACATTGGCGAACATCTGGATAAACCGACGATAGCAGTCCCAGGCGAAGCGGGGGTTGTCAGTTTTATTGGCCAGACCCTCTACAATTTCATCGTTCAACCCCAGGTTGAGTATGGTGTTCATCATGCCCGGCATGGAGACAGGCGCGCCGGAGCGGACGGAAAACAGCAGTGGATTTTCGGGATCGCCAAAGCGTGCGCCCATTTTCTTTTCCACCAGGTCCAGGGCTACCCGGTATTCCTGTTCCAGCAACGAGGGCAGTTTGTTGCCAGCTTCAAAGAAATCCCGACACGTCGGAGTGGTTATGACGAAGCCAAAGGGCACTGGCAGGCCCATGTTGGTCATTTCGCAGAGGTTTGCACCCTTGCCGCCCAGCAGGTCTGTATCGTCTTTGCTACCTTCGTTAAACAGGTATACGCGCTTTGCCATGGGAGTCCTCTATGCCTTCATCGCCAGTTCGTTGAGCGGCAAGTATATAGCCATACCTGGCCAGAGTGTACTTATCGCTGCGCCAGCAAGTCCACCAGTGAGTCGATCTCGGTCAATTCGGCGGTGGCAGGCACCATAAACACCTCTTCGCAGCCGGCGGCCTCGGCGTTGTCCAGGGCCTGTACAATGGCGTCAGCGGAACTGCGGTGTACCGACTTTGCCATCATGGTGGCGATTTCTGATCCCGCAATAGCCAGGTAGTCGTAGACGTAGTCGTAGAGCTTTTGCTGGCCATCTTCAGCAAGCGTGTACCAAAAGCCACCCAATCGGTAGGGCTTGCTGTCTCGGCCGGCGTGCTCCCAGGCCGCATCGGCCATGGCAAACGTGTTTTGTAATTCATGGCTTTCGGCATTGCCAGACCAGGCGTACAGGCCGTCGGCCCAGGCGGCGCATCGCGCTATACTTTTGGGCCCCATGGCACCGGCGAGTATACCGGGGCCGCCGGGCTGGGTGGGTGCCGGGCCGATAGCTCCCGCACCGTCCACCAGTTCTTGCTGGGCCCAAACCCGACGCATTTCGGCGATTTGTGTGTCCATTCGCCCGTAGCGGCCTTTAAAGCTTGCGCCCCCGGCCTGGTAGTCTTTTTCTCTGCCGCCGTAGCCGACCACCATTTTATTGAGCCTCCCGCCGGAGAGGATATCCAGGGTGGCAACTTCCTTGGCCACCCGGGCCGCACTGTGCATGGGCAGTACATACAGTGTGGGTGTGATTTCCACGCGGGTAGTGACCGCGGCGGCGGCGGAAAGAATGACACGCATATCGTAGCTGGGCCCATGTATGCGCTCGCCACAGGAAATGCTGTGGAAGGGGCCCTGGTCAACACGGTGAAACCAGGCCAGGTAGTCGTCGCGGGTCAGTCCCGCCTTCATATAGGGCAAGCAGATTCCAATTTTCATCCTTTTGATCTCCGGGCTAGGATATAAACGGCAGTGCCGATATAATCGGCGGCGACAAACAAGCATGTTGGAGCGATAAAGATTTTACAAGTGACGCGGTGCAGATGAGTTTTACAGGGGGTGGAAAAATCGCCGCGGTAGCCATTGTTGTACTGGTTTGCGCAACTGTCGCCTGTTCTTCCAAAAGTGTGCGCCCACTGGAGACAGATAACACTGCGCGGGTAAGTTATCAGGGCAACTGGGAGCTGAACCTGGGGAAAAGTGACAATATCCAGACCAGGCTGGATACCCTGGTGCGGGAGTTGGTGCGCCGTGCTGAGCGCCAGGCCCAGGGCAGGCCAGACCGGGGTGGTGGCATGGTAATTGGCAACGCTGGTTCCAATAGCGCCCCCTCTATCATAGGGTTGGCAAAAATGGCCGACCTGGTGACCCGCTCGCAGTTACTCGACATCATCCAGGACAAACATTCTATATTGGTGAAGCGAGAAGACAATTTTGCCTTGACCTGTGAGTTTTTTAGCGGTGCGTCCAAAGCCCACCAAACATCCTATGGCACGGAAATTTGCGGCTGGGATGCCCACCAGTTGCTGTTCAGAATGTATCTCCCCGATGGTCTGAGCATTCAACACCGCTTATCGCTTGGCGCCTCGGGGGACAGGTTGAACATCGCAACCACCATTTATTCCGACCAGGTATCCTACCCCTTCACCCTCAATCGTGTTTATGACCGCTACGACCCCGACAGTAGTGGCATACGTTGTGAAATGACCCTGACCCGGGGCAAAGTATGTACAACGGAATCTCGATGAGACGGCTGATTCTATTGGCCGGTGCGGTGCTACTGGTGGCCTGTGGTTCGAATGGCCAAAAGACCGATACCCTGGAGCGGCAGGTGCTTGCCCCCTGGCCAGCGCCGGTGGGTAGTGTCAAGCTGCGCGCGGCGCAAGCGACACCCGAATCTGCACGCCTGGATCTCGGTCTGGTGGTTTTTGACCCGGGCATTCCCAGTGATGAGTCCCAACATACGCAGCTGGGAGTTTTTCCAAAAATACGCGAAGTAGAGGCACAGGTCATGCCCGTGGTATTGCGCGAGGCCCTGATGGCTGCCGACAGCTGGGGGGTTGTTCGCGTACTGCCCAGAGATGATGAAAGTCTGGAACTGCGCATCACTGGTGAAATTATTCATTCCGACGGTATCGATCTGGTGCTGCATATCAAGGCTATTGATGCCACCGGCCACCCGTGGTTGGACCGTGTCTATCACGACCAAACGACGGCTGCCGATTATCCAGCGCTGGCCACGGAACAGGACCCCTACGCAGACATCTATCGCCAGATAGCGAACGACCTGGGGCGGGCGAAAGCACAGCTTTCCTCGGCACAGCTTCAGAAAATTCGCAACGTCGCGCTGTTGCGCTACGCCGCCGGATTGTCTCCGGAGGCTTTTTCGGGCTTTCTGTCCCGGGATGAGCAGGGTATTTTCAGCCTACGGCGTCTGCCCGCCCAGGATGACCCCATGATGTCGAGGGTGCAGCGTATCCGCAACCAGGAGTACCTGTTTATTGACACGGTAGACGAACAGTATGTCTCCCTGTACGAGGAAATGAGCCCCACTTATTACCTGTGGCGCCAATACGGAAGAGAGCGAGCCATCCACATTGAGGAGTACCAGCGTCGTACGGCCCAACGTGATAGCTATGGCCGGCGTGGCAGTTATATTGCCATGGAGCAAGTCTATAACGAATTTAAAAACTCAAAAATTCAGGACCAGGATTTACAAGAGTTGGCGGGCGGTTTCAATAACGAGGTTGCCCCTACCGTTATGGAAGTGAGCGGCAGAGTGTTTCGTTTAAGCGGGGGTCTTGATACACAGCTCGCTGAATGGCGCGAGATATTGAAATCCATTTTTGCTCTGGAGACCGGTCTGCCCGTACTGGAGTAAACCTGGCCCCGGCGTTACCATGTTGCAGGAAATAGAGAGGTATTGAAATGAGTGCGTCTGATAACAAGAGCAGCGAGGGCCTGGGTTTTCTACTGGGGTCATTAAAGAAACTTACCGGGCAGGTGGCGGGCAATACCCTGGATATGGCAAAAAATACCGCGACCATGACCGCGATGTTTGGCGAAAACTGGTTGCGCAATACCTTGATGAATTCCCTGGAACCCGAGCGGCTGGAAGCGATGGCAGAGGCGGGGCATTTTTTTCGGGATGCTCGGGAAACAGCCGGCTTGTCCATGAAAGACCTGGCCGACGCTCTGGGTCTGAGCGACAATAGCGTGCTGGAAGATGTGGAGAGCGGCGAGGGTATTATGCCCCTGGAGTTGATGCTGCGCAGCGCCGCCCTGTTGGCCAGGCACGACCCCATACCCTTTCTTATCAAATTTATGCGCACCTACAACCCATCCCTGGAGAAACGCCTGGAAAAATGGGGTGTACTGTCATTACCCAAGCATTTTGAGCGGGAGCGTCGCTTTGTCAATATCTACCGTCAACACGATGTACTGCGCAGTCTCAGTGATGCAGAACACGACCGTTTCATTGAGTATATGAACGGTTCTACCGAATTAATTCTCAATGTAATGCTGAAGGAGAAAGCGGCGAATTCGCCAGCCTCCGCAAGCCAGGCCAGTAAGTCCGGTAGTGGCTCGGCGGGTGAAGAAAAGAAAAAACCGCGCAAAAAGGCTGGCCCAACATCAAAGGCTGCCGCGGTAAAAAGGCGCTCAGCGCCGAAAAAAACCACAAAATCCAGCACAACAACAAAGGCCAGGGCAGGTAAAAAGACTTGACCAAAGTAACAGAGCACGGCTGGTTTGCCAGCTGCCCCAAAGGCCTTGAAGCCCTGTTGGCACACGAGCTGTCTACACTGGGGGCGCTATCCACCCGGGAAACTGTCGCCGGTGTTTATTTTGATGGTGCCCTGGCCATTGGCTATCGCGCCTGCCTCTGGTCTCGTCTGGCAAACCGCATTCTGATGCCCCTGGGGCGCTTCGACGTGGCGGATGCCGACGCACTCTACGCGGTGCTGAAAACCATATCCTGGGACGATTATTTCGGCGTTGACCAGACCTTTGCCATTGATTTTTCCGGGCAAAATCAGGAGATACGCAATACCCAGTTTGGCGCGCAACGCAGCAAGGATGCCATTGTCGATTGGTTTAATGCGGCCACCGGTAAGCGGCCCTCTGTGCAGAAGCGCAACCCGGATATTCGTATCAATATTCGCCTGGCAAAATCCCGGCTGGTTGTCGCACTGGATTTTTCCGGTGGCAGTCTGCACCGGCGCGGTTATCGTTTGAGCTCTGGCGAGGCACCATTGAAAGAGAATTTGGCCGCTGCAATTTTATTGCGTGCCGACTGGCCTGGAATAGCGGCGCGTGGAGGGGCCTTGATCGACCCCATGTGCGGGTCGGCCACGCTGTTGTTGGAGGCGGCCATGATGTCTGCCGATATAGCACCGGGGTTGGCCCGGGAGCGTTTCGGCTTTGAGAACTGGAGGGGGCACAACAAAACACAGTGGGCGGCTATTGTTCAGGACGCTGCGGCCAGGGCGAAACAGGGCAGGGCGGCACAGCTACCTGAGATACGTGGCTATGACGCCGACCCGGTAGTGATTCGCAGAGCTCAGGAAAACATCGCCAGAATTGGTTTGGAGAAGGTGGTTCGCGTCAGTTGCAAACCCCTGGCAGAGCTTCAAAAACCCAGTCATAAACCGCTGCCCCTGGGCCTGGTTCTGTGCAATCCGCCCTACGGCGAGCGTCTGGGTGAGAAGGAGAGTTTGCGCTACCTGTACAGGCAATTGGGCGAGATTATGCTGCGCGAATTTCACGGTTGGGAGGGTGCTATCTTTACCGCCGATGCCGAGTTGGGTAAGGCGACAGGCTTGCGCAGCTACAAGCGTTATGCCTTGTTCAATGGTGCGCTGCCCTCCAGTTTGTTGTTGTTCGACCTCGCCAATAATCAGTTGCGTGACCCCGTAGCGGGTACTCAGGCAATCGCCGGCGAGCCGGGCAAACTGTCGGACGGGGCCAGCATGTTCGCCAACCGGATTCGCAAGAATCACAAACGCCTGGCTCGCTGGGTCAAGCGGGAGAATATCGACTGCTATCGCCTGTATGACGCGGACATGCCCGAGTATGCCGTGGCGGTAGATGTCTATGCCGACAAACTGCACGTCGCAGAATATCAAGCACCCCGGGGCGTTGACGCGGACGCTGCAAGTCGACGAATGGCCGAGATAACGGCGGCCCTGCCCGAGGCTTTGGGGCTTGCGCCAGATGCCATCAGTTATAAGCGGCGCCAGCGCCAACGGGGCCTGCAGCAATATGAGAAGGAAGACAATCGGGGCGAGCTCATCAGTGTGCGCGAGGGCCGGGCACGCTTGCTGGTGAACCTACACGATTACCTGGACACCGGTTTGTTTCTCGACCATAGGCCCCTGCGGCTGCGCATTGGGCGGGAGGCGAAAGACAAGGATTTCCTCAACTTGTTTTGCTATACGGGGGCGGCCACGGTTCACGCGGCATTGGGCGGCGCGCGCGCCACTACCAGCGTCGATATGTCCAATACCTACCTGGGGTGGTTGCGTAAAAACCTGGCCCACAATGGTTTGGGCGAAACGGCGAATCCGATGGTCAAGGCAAATTGCATTGAGTGGGTGGGCGAGGCTGAACAACAATACGACTTGATCATGCTGGACCCCCCGTCATTTTCCAACTCCAAAAGCATGGATGACAGCTTTGACATACAGCGCGACCACCTCCCCCTTGTGGAGGCCACCATGGCCCTGTTGCGCTCTGGCGGCGTGTTGTATTTTTCCACTAACCGCCGCGGTTTTAAACTGGATCCGGGGCTTTCGCAGCAGTTTCAGTGTGAAAATATCAGTAGGGACACACTGGACCCCGATTTCCAACGCAATCACCGGATACACAGCTGCTGGCGTGTCACCCACCCCGTGGATGGCCAGAGCAGCGTGGCGTGACAAGATTTTGAAGTGGCCTGAACTAGAGATTCGCCAGCTGAAAATTATGAAACCAGTGGGCTTTATTGATGTATAAGGTTAGTAGTTACAAACCCTCTGACGGAATGGTTATTCACAGAGGCAGCTCTGCTGCTTGTATAGCAGTGTTTGCGTATCGTGCGTATTGATTGGCGCTACAAAAATAGTGTAAGTCATTGATATTAGGTTAAAAAGAGGTGGAAGAACAACGCTGTCGACTGGATAATGGGGTTTGCTTCCCACACCGCCTGGCTTGCTCATGACTTTCTGTCCCCAAAGTTATCCACAGGCCATAATGTGGATATCTGCTATATGAAGAGCGTCCTGAAGGAGTAAAGCAAGTGACTATTAGCATCTTCACGTGTGTGTTGATATGAAACCCCTGCTTATTATTTATCACAGCCAGAGTGGCACCAGCGCCAGGCTTGCCCGCGCCGCCGCTGTGGGTGCGCGCTCAGAATTGGCGGTAACCATCCGGCGGGCCTGGGATGCCTGTACCGATGACCTGGCCGATGCCCAGGGTTTATTACTGGTAGCCGCAGAGAATTCCGGTGCGCTCAGCGGCGGCATGAAGGATTTCCTGGATCGCAGCTTTTATCCCGCGATAGCGCGCGGCCTGGTGTTGCCCTATGCCCTTATTATCAGTGCTGGTAATGATGGCAGCGGTGCCCAGCGCCAGGTTCAGCGTATTCTTTCGGGTTATCCTTTTCCGGCGGCTACCCAGCCATTAGTATTACGCGGTGAAACCTGCGGCAGTCATCTGGGTGAAAGTGAAACACTGGGCCAGGCCTTCGCCGCCGGCCTGGTGATGGGAATTTTTTAAGAGTGCAACAGACCATGAGTGAAAATGAACAGGACGCTATTCCCCAGGGCTTTGAGTTACTGCCGCTGGGCCTGGGCTTTACCGACGTCATTCAACCCTGCTACCGCCGGGTAGAAGGCGATACCGTGTCCATGGGGCTTCGTGTCGAACAGCAACACTGCAATATGATGGGCTTTTGCCACGGCGGTGTTTTGATGACACTGGCAGACATTGCCGCGGCCTCCGGCGTGAACATTGCCTGTGGTAAGAAAGCCGGCAGTCCCACCCTGAACTTGAGCCTGGATTTTATTTCTACGGGCAAGTTGGGCCAGTGGCTGGAGGCACAAATCAGCCATACCAGCATTAAGCGCCGCTTCGGTTTTTGCAGCGGGGTTATCAGCAATAAGGCCGGTGTTGTCGCCCGGTTTAACGGCACCTTTTACCTGCCCGACCACGATGGTGTGTGGCAGACTAAAAAGAGAGTAGATGGCCTCCTGGGCGAGTAGCAGTATCCATTTGCTTAATCGTCACATTCCTTCAGGGCGTCAATAAACGCGGCCGCGGCACGCGACAGGCTGCGGTCCCGGTGGTACACATGGCCCAGGCTTCGCGCTATGGCTATTCCCCGGACCTGCAGTGAAACCAGCGACTCATCCTTCATGCTGCGGGGCAGAACAGTCCACCCCAGCCCCACCGAGGCCATCATGCGAATAGTCTCCAGGTAATTGGTAGCCAGTGATATCTGCAGCGTCAGATTGTGCCGATCAAAGAGTCTTTTCACAATTTGGCCGGTGTAAGTGTTGAGGCCGGGTAGAATGGCCGGGCACTGGCTCAACTGTTGCAGGCTGGTCTCGCCCTGGCTGGCGAGTTTGTGTTGTCGCCCCACCAGGAAGTCCAGCGGGTCGGCCCATATGTCGGTGGCGATTAAACAGGCATCGGCGGTGGGTGCCAGTGTCACAACCGCCAGTTCTACCTTGCCCTGTAACACGCGCTCGTAGGCCTGCTCCGAGTCCATGAACTCGATGTCAATCTGCACCCCCGGGCAGGTTTTACTATATCGACTCAACACGGGGGGCAATCGATGCAGGCCGATGTGGTGGCTGGTGGCGAGGCGCAGGCGCCCGGAAACCTCG
>Ga0209987_10000450_pt1 | contig 21401 bp, 21 predicted proteins | sample N074metaG_FD_182134 | JGI IMG/M metagenome (GOLD analysis project Ga0209987, IMG submission 182134) | Deep subsurface microbial communities from Kermadec Trench to uncover new lineages of life (NeLLi) - N074 metaG (SPAdes) (version 2) | ecosystem: Environmental > Aquatic > Marine > Ocean trench...
GCCGGCAACGGCGATCAAGCCCAACGCCACCGCTATCACGACCGGGCGTTTGCGGGTCCTCGGCTCGAAGGGGTGTTGCGGCCGGACCGCGGTGTCGTCGTTGGGATCAGCAATTCGCATCGGCGCTGTGACGCGCCCGTTGGCATCGCTCTGCAATGATGATTCCTGGGGCATACCGGTAGCTGCCGTGAATGCTCCTTTGTGCCGGAAACCGTTACGCCGCGCCATCCGTAGTTCCCACGATAGGTCTCCTTCGAGCGGCTGGGTAGAATTCCTGCCCCAACAGTAACCGGTGGAGTACGCGCGACTACCTCTTTGGCCGCAAGGCTCTCACTACGGGGAGACCCATGACAATAAAACCCAATAAAGATGCCGATTACCTCGAAGATCTGCGCTGTCTGACCCGGTCGGTTCTCGATGCGACGAACCTGATCAATTTTCAATGGTTCCTGTATGACGAAGCTCGTCGCAAAGCGTGGCTCGAGCACATGAAGGGGCCTCCGAACCATCAATCCGAGTCGGTGCCAATGGCCGCCGGCTTCAAAAACCGAACGAGACACTGGGTATTCCACGAGTTGTCCGAACCTCGGAGCCGACCTAGATTGGCACGTTCATTTTTCCCTACGGGGTGAGGCATGCGTTACAAGCACGTCCTGGCAGCGGTCGATCTCTCCGATGAATCGGCGCAGATCCTCGAGAGGGCGCAAGCCACCGCCGACAGCGATGGCGCGAAGCTCTCCCTTATCAGCGTAGTGAAATCGCCTACTCACGTATACGGGGGGTTGGACCTTGCGCCCCTGTCGAGCGCACTCTCGATCGAGGAAACGCTGGCGCAAGCGACCGAGCAGTTGCAAGACATTGCCAAAATCTATCGCGTCGACAGCGCGGATGTCCACGTAAAGCTGGGCGTTCCGGCGCGCGAAATCAGGGATGCCGCGAGCGACTGGAAGGCTGACCTGATTGTCATGGGCACTCACGGTCGCCACGGTTTGGGGCTCTTGTTGGGATCTACGACCAACAGCGTGCTGCATGGTGTTGGTTGCGATGTGTTGGCCGTTCGAGTGAGAGTCTCCGAGTGACGTGATCCCGGCAGTTCTAGAACGGTTGCGCGATGATCACGTGAGGCTCGCTCGAGTAATGCGGGTGTTGGAACGGGAAGTCGATCTCCTCGGTGTCGGCGACGGTCCGGACTACCCGTTGCTCGCAGCCATCGTCGAATACGTTCGAACATACGCGGACGCCGTGCACCATCCCACTGAAGACAAGGTTTTCGATCGGCTGTTGCACAAAGGATTGATCCCGGCCGAGCGGCACGTGGTGTATCTGAACCTCGGGAAGCATCAGGAGATTATCGCGCATACCCGGAAACTGCACGGCGACATCGAAACGATCCTGAACGGCAACGTCCTACCGGCCGCCAGGCTGCTCGAGCACGTCCAGCAGTATCTGTTGCAGCAGCGCAAGCACATGTCGTTTGAGGAGTTGCATCTGTTTCCGCTGGCGGAGTCGCGTTTGAACGATGCGGATTGGAATCTTATCGATGCGGAGCTGATGCCCGGTGCGGATCCGCTCTTCGAAAGCAAGCTTGAAAACTTCCGGACGTTATACGAAAACATCATCGAGGTTCGTCGGTAGCCCGGTTGGCCTGGCGCGATCATATGACATGAACCCCTTCAACCAATGCGCGTGAACCCTTGGGTCGCTCCCCAGTTCCGGGTGAAAAGCCAGGCCTAGATGATGTCCCTGGCCCAACATTACCGCCTGATCGCGGTGGGTCGCGAGAATTTCGACTTCAGGTCCACATTCGACGACGCCGGGCGCGCGTATAAACACGGCATCTAGCGGGCGCGACGAACAATCAAAGGGCATGCGCACCCGTGCTGTGAAGCTGTTTATCTGCCGCCCGTAGTAGTTGCGTAACGCTTTGCAGGACAGAATACCGAGTGGTACTACCCGCGGATCATCGACGTCGCGGGCCATCATGATAAGTCCTGCGCAGGTGCCCAGTACCGGGCGTTGTCGCGAGAAAGCGATGAGCGGTTCTCGCAGCGCGAAGTCGTCGATCAGATGGCTCATGGTCGTGGATTCGCCGCCCGGTATGACCAGGCCTACACAATTTTGCAAATCCTCCGGCAGACGAACTTGTCTTGTCTGCACGCCTAGGCTGCACAGAATTTCTGCGTGTTTGATGAAGGAACCCTGCAATGCGAGGACCCCGACTGGCCCCTCTACCATCCGCGCGTAGCCCACCGTGCCTCGGGTGAAATTTCTCGCAAGTCGAGACCCTTCATTGCGGGACGCAGACCGCGGCTGACTTCCAGGAGAATGCTCGGATCCGCGAAATGTGTCGTGGCTTTGACGATAGCTGCCGCACGTGCAGGAGCGTCGTCGGACTTGAAGATTCCCGAGCCTACAAACACGGCCTCGGCGCCAAGCAGGATTACCAGCGCCGCGTCCGCCGGTGTAGCGATACCACCCGCCGAAAAGTTCGGCACAGGCAGCTTGCATTCCTCGGCGACGCGACGAACCAACTCATACGGTGCGCCGATTTTCTTGGCTTCCGTCATCCACTGGGCTTCGTCCAACACGTTCACGCGTCTGATCTCGTTTTGGATAGCGCGCATGTGTCGAACTGCTTCCACGATGTTGCCGCTACCGGCTTCCCCCTTGGTACGAATCATGGCCGCACCCTCGCCAATGCGCCGCAAGGCTTCACCCAGACACGTCGCGCCACAAACAAAAGGTACCTTGAACGCGTGCTTGGAAATGTGGTGCGCATCGTCAGCGGGTGTCAGCACTTCGCTTTCGTCGATGAAATCGACCCCCAACGCCTCCAGGATACCGGCCTCGGCAAAGTGGCCGATACGGCATTTGGCCATGACCGGAATCGAGACTTCAGCTTGGATTTCCTCGATTAGCGCCGGGTCGGTCATGCGTGCAACGCCGCCGTCGTTACGAATGTCAGCGGGGATGCGTTCCAGCACCATGACCGCGACCGCCCCGGAATCCTCGGCGATCACGGCCTGCTCGGTGGTGGTGACGTCCATGATTACGCCACCTTTCAGCATCTCCGCGAATCCGACCTTCACGGCGATCGATTCATCAATGCCGGGCATGTCGGGTGGGCGATTGTGGGAGCTATGCGACATTACGGCACCAGTAGACGGCTAACCACTATCTAAAGGGCAGCTACTTCGACCTCGAGTCCGTCCTTTTACGTCATGCACATCTATACGTTGGTCGGCAAGCCGGTTTTTTGATCCAGATCAATTTGTTGCAAACGCCCAGCCGTATGGTCGATCCACAAGCAACGTGCAGTTAAGACTTGAACGGAGAGAACCAATGACTAGACCCAGACTGTTGAGAGCCGGGGGTTTGTGCTGCCTCATGGCAACGTTTGCCTCATTTTCCCCATCCGCAACCGCGCAAGACATCATAGAAGAGATCGTGGTAACGGGTTCCTACATCAAACGCGATAGCTTCGATTCGGCGTCGCCCCTCACGGTAATCGACCAGGAGCAGATCGCAGCCAACGCCACGCCCAATCTGGGTGAGATATTGGTAGACCAGACCTTCAACTACGGTACGGAATACCAGACCAATACCTACGCCGCGCGATTCCAACTCGGCAACATCAGCCAGGCCAACCTGCGCGGGCTTGGGCCAGGCGCCACCCTCGATCTGATCGACGGGAGACGTACCAACAATCCGTTCCTGACGAACACGATTCCGCAGATCGCGATCGAACGGATCGACATCCTGAAGGACGGGGCGTCCGCCCTGTATGGCACGGACGCAGTGGCTGGCGTGGTCAACATCATTCCGCGCAAGGACTTCAGCGGGATCAAGGCGTCGGCCTTCTACACCGAAGACAAAGAGGGCGATTTCGATGAATCCCAGCTCGAACTGCTCATGGGCTCAGACACAGACGATGGGCACATCACGGTCGGGCTGAGATACTCGAATCGCGGCGAACTGCAGCAGGTCGATCGTGCGAAGTATCTACGTCAGGGTTTCGAGCGGTCGGGCACCGGAAATCCGGGTGATTGGCTGGTCCCGGACCGAGACGCCACCGGCGCCATCGTGGGTTCGACCCGACGCGTGGATCCCGGATGTGGTACCGAGAACGGCCCGGGTGGTACAGACATTGGGCAAAAACGAAACCACGTAAGCGGCGATGTAGGAACGACCTCGGGGCAAGAAAATTGCCGGTTGCACTTCGGCGAATGGTGGAATTTCATGAACCCGCAGGATCAGTACTCTGCGTGGGTCAACTTCCGCTTCGACTTCTCGGACAACATCAGCAACGAGATGGACATCATCTATGCGCGTCTGGAGACCGACAGCCGCGGTTCCGCGCAGAACCCGGGCGGACGGACCGAAGAGTTTCCGATCGTGCTTGGTACTCATCCGGGCAATCCCTATCGCGCATTCGGCGACATGAACGCTAACGACATGCTCGACCCAGGTGAGCAGCTGTTCGCCCTCGACGCCGACAACGACGGCATCCCGGATCGCGGCAGCGTCGATGCGAACGGCGATGGCGTAATGGATGTCATCCTGCATCCAGATGCGTTCAATCCCGCTGGGGGCGGCATTCCGTTCAACGAAGACGTGGACGTGATCGCGTTGCGGGCGATGGGCAAGCTCGGTACCAAGGCCTCCGAGCTCCATGGTGACGGATCGAACACCGGTAACGCCACATTCGACCAGACCGACTTTCGGATCGCCGACACGCTGACCATCGCCATCGCCGATACCAGTTGGGAAGCTCAGGCGACGGGCATCTATGAGAAATGGGACTGGAATTTCTCCCAAAAGAACACCAGCCAGAGCCGGCTCGTTCAGGGGTTGCAGGGTCAACTCAAGGCGAACTCCGATGACGGCTTTCTATCCACCTGGAACCCGTTCTCCACCCAGCAGTTGAGCTGCGTGGATCGTGTCTGCAGCGATACGGGTACCCCGGGCTTTGCCAACACCCAGGATGTGATGAACTCGATCAACATCACCGCTGACGACATCGAGGAGTTTCAGTTCTACTCATTCGGTGTTATCGCAACGGGTGATCTCTACGAATTGCCCGCGGGCACGCTGGCAGGGGCCTTCGGGTATGAGTACCGCAACGATCAGCGCGACACCGACATCAACGCCCAACAAAATGCCTGCGATTGGCACGAGGGCGGCTGCGGTCTCGATTGGAAGGCCGAGCAGGACGTCGCTTCGGCGTTTTTCGAATTCTACGTGCCGGTTCTTTCGGGTGGCGCCGGTGGCGAGCTCGAGTTGCAGCTTGCGGGCCGCTACGTGGACTATGGCGGGGAGATCGGCGATGACTTCACGCCGAAAATTGCGGCGCTGTGGCAACCGATCGACATGCTCTCGGTACGTGCTTCCTGGAGCCAGGCATTCATCGCGCCGACCCTCGAAGATCAGTTCGAGACGGAAGATTGCGGCCTGCAGACCGCAAACGATCCGATTACGCTGGACTTCACCCAGTCGTTCCGGGCGGCGTGTCCTTCCGGGAACCGGGCGCTCGTGGCTGAAGAGGCGGATGTGTTCAACATTGGCTTGTCCCTCGAGTTGCTCGATCGAGACCTGAAACTCGGCGTCGACTACGCGGTGTACGATTTCGACGACCGGATCATCGAGCTGTCGATGAACAACGTCATCAACCAGGACTTCGACAATTTCCTGGCGGCCGGGCTGACTGCGGGCGACCAGACCGACATCGACATATGGCTCTCGAGCGGAATGTCGGACCCCAACATCATCCGTGACACCACGGGCGTGATCACCAAGGTCAAAACCCGTCGGCTGAACGCGGCCTCAATGAAGAACAAGTCGTGGGATTTCTACGGTCGCTACAACCTGCCTTGGGATGCCTGGGGACTCTTCACGGTGAATTTGAATGCAACCTTCGTCGATGAGTACAGTTACAACCTCGGCCCGGGGTTGCCCAGCGGCGACGCAGCAGGACGTCAGAACGAGGAACTGGTGGACATTCCACCGATCCCGGAGTGGCGATTCGTTGGCAGGCTGAACTGGACGTTGAACAACCACAGCGCGATGATCAAGGTGCGCTGGATCGACGAGTACGACCTGAGTTTTAACTCTGGTGCCCTTTTCGGTGGCCAGTTGTTTTTCAATGGTACGGACAAGGCCGATGACATCACCTACGTGGATGCTAACTACGCCTACCGGTTCCAGGGCCTGTTGGGTGAGGATCAGGAGACCGTTCTGGAGGTGGGCGGGCGTAACATCTTTGATGAGTTCCCGGATCCCATATTCAATCTGGGCGGCATCGAAACCTTCGTGCACGATATCCGCGGCGCAATGTGGTACGTGCGCCTGACCCAGGAGCTCTGATCAACCGGATTTGACGAGAGCCACTAGATGCGCGCTTCGGCGCGCATCCTCTTTTCTGATCTGAGTGATTGATGAAGGGACTGGTACTTCGGTACCCTCGCAATCGATCAGTTCTTCTTCGCGCGAACGGAAACTACTCACCCGTCTCGCGACCGCCCATAGATAAAAGCCGAAGTATTGGGACCCAGAGGTCCGGGACATCTCGTAATCCCAGCGCGAATTGAAACCAACATACTCAACAACTCAAGTCCACGCCGCTTCGCGTACCCACGCTTCGATCTCGACTTGGGCTCGAGTTCGGACCCGTAGTCGACTTTTCATTCCGTATCGAACTCGACGATGTTCGCGAGATCGGTGCCGATGAGTCCAATGCGCGCGCCGGGGACACCCCGGACCCAGTATCCCGTTGTTACCTATCCTGACGGACACGTCCGGAAGCTGATTGGTGTGCCAGATAATCGCGCAGTCCACTCGCACCGTTAATACAAGTAGCGCCAAACGACCACAGCGTGCGACCAGGTGCCCGCTAAAACGAATAGATGCCAGACGAAGTGTGCGTATCGAATCCTATCTAAGGCGAAGAACGGAACACCGAGTGTATACGCTACGCCACCAGCGACCATCCAAACCACGCCGCTCGTTGGCATCTCAGCAAAGCAATCGGACAACACAAAGACGCTGAACCACCCGAGAAGCAGAAAGCAAACAGTCACCTGGTAACGCGTGGTATAGCGTTGACGTTAAAAAAAGCAGCGCAGCCGCGGCCACGAAAACGCTGGCCCCAAGGCTAGGTAGCATCGCACCGTGGTGACTGACCGCGAAGACAAGAGTGGGACCTAACACGACGACGACAAGCGCGGCGGCGCCGTGGCTGATGCAGTTCGCCACCTCTTCACCGAAGGACTGTGGACGCGCTGCTGAGAGCAACCGCGCCCCCAGCGGAGCCGTGGAGCCGGCCCAAAGTGGAACAATGCATCGGTCAAGACCGTTACCTCGATCAGTTTTCTTGATCGCGGCGCCCCTGAGTATTGATGAAGCGACGCGTCGAATTGATGGCGATCAATACTCTCCGCGTTGATTCTGTTGACGATCACAAACTTCGTCAGACAGCGTCCGGTTTGATTGCGATCAACTCGGGTCGGTTGATGCTTTGGTTGAATAGACAACATCAAGGTCTGGCATCGATCCGATGAGCAACTCTCGATATCGTCGGTACTACTATTCGCGTTGGCCGTTAGCGCTAACGGGTATAGACATTAGTCATCAAGGTGGAATCAAACGTATAGAAACCTGGATTCTCGACTCCTTCGATGAACACGTCTGGGTTTATACCGGCACAGTCTGGCTTGCTGGCTTCTTCGTCGCCTTGTTGGTGGTGTACAAGTCAGCCTCATGAGGCGCCGACGGCTGGCACCTGGTCAAGCAAATGCAGCACACGCGGACTACCCGTTGAGCACGCAGCTTGCGAAAGGCCCCATTTCGATCTGGGTAGTGGGCTACCAAAGTAAAAGTGCTCTTGGTCTGGCTTTAAACAGGCAAGCGTAGCCATCTTCTCAGGCCGCTCGGTCCGACCCTCGTGCCTACAGCGTCCGGTTTGATTGCGATCAACACCGGTCGGTTGACGCCGTTGTTCAATAGACAACATCCAAGAGTGGCGTCAATCCGATGAAGCAACTCTCAATATCGTTAGTACTACTGTTCATGTTGGCCATCAGCGCCTGCGCGAACACACCTCCTCCACCGGGCAGCCTGGCAGCGATACATCAACAGGCACGCAAGGCCATCGACACGGAATGTGTGCGGGCTCATCTGTCGGTACCAGGGCGACGAAAGGTGTATTACAGGATCTCGGGAGGCTGGGTCGACGTTTTTGGTTACTGTAAGGCGTATGCCTACAGCCGCGTTGGCCGAGGTTGATCTTCGCCCAATCGCTATCCGTGGTGTTGCGAATACCTACTTCGATCGTTGAATCGGAAAACGTCGAAATAGGTACGCTGCCACCATCTTACTCCGTACCGGGGACGCGGCGACCTCATCTTTGGCGCTAGTCGCGTCGAACAAGAACACCTATCTCTTCGATCCGCTCGATAAATTCGTCAACGGTGATGCTCTGCGAGGCACTACTATGCGAGTAGATGGGATGGTGTCCGATGGGAGCGGAACGTCGAAGCGCAATGCTTGGAGGTGGCCCTCCTCCTCACCGAAACGTGCCTTATGCGATGTCTCGATACATTTTCGCGATCAGTGGATCGCTGTAGTACCCATCCAAGGCAGCGCCTAGATTGCGTGCTAACGCGTACATGCGGCGGTTCTCGCGCAATACGAACCCTTCCAGACGTGTCTTATTTGCAATCTTTGCCTGGCCATACAGCACGCTGAGCAGCTTGGTCGCAACGCCTCGGGATTGCCACTCATCAGCAACCACAACTGCACATTCGTCGTCACCGCATTCGATGTGGCTGGGTGTCCATTGAGCGAGACCAATGACTGCGGACGAATCTTTTTGATTGGCAACGATTGTCATATTGCTCGGATAGTCGACCTCGGTGAAGCGTTTGAGGACAGAGGCCGGCAGCTGGTCGAGCGGCGAAAAGAACCTCAGGTAGGATGATCTCCGCGACAGGCCGCGGATGAATGCTTGAATTGCGTCGGCGTCGACAGGTCGAGCGGTACGAACAAGAATCATCGAACCGTCGGCGAGCTCGAAGTGTCGATTCACGGTCGGAGGGTCCATATGATCAGACTAGTCCCTAGTTTATCCCATCGGAATGAGGGGATGCCCGTAGTGGTTGATTGAGCGTAGTTTCACTGGACTTCGTCTTGACGCTGATACACCTCGATCCAGCAGGACGGTACCTATGGTACGGATTGATCGTAGCCTCGGTGGCCGACCCTTGTCGCCCTTTGAAGGCAACTACGAGCACGTCGAACGCCGTGCCGAGCTTAGCGCCGCCGTGCTCCGGTTCGTCGTCGACTTGGCGCTCCAACACCTCCGCGCGATCGATGTGGCAGCCCGGCAACAGCGCGACGATGTCCTCCGGTGTCGCCAATACGTCAGGCGTCTGCGGACCCAGCTGACCATGCACCAGGTTCGTCAGGTCGTGAGCGATGTAGACGAGCGCGCCACCGGACTTGAGCGCATCCAGCGTGTGCGCCATCCAAGCCGCGCGACCGACGGCATCGGTGTGTAGGTAAAGGACAATGGCAAGATCCATCGTGCCGGCTGGGGCCTGCCACGTGGTGGCGTTGTCGACGATCCAATCTACCCGCACAGATCGGCGGTTCGCGATCCGTTTGCCTGTTTCGACGCCCACGATCGAGAAGTCCACGGCCGTCACCTGCCAGCCTTGTTCAGCGAGCCATATTGCGTTGTGCCCCTCCCCGCAAGCGAGATCAAGCACATGTCCCGGCGGTAACGCCAGCGGCTCCAGCGCTTCGACGAGCATCTGGTTCAGCGGCTTCGACCACACGAACTTCCTGGATGCATAACGCTGGTTCCAATGGTCTCGTCTGCTTTGCGTCATCTTCCCATCACTTCAACCGATTGCCAGAAATCTCGAAACTAGGGAACGCACCGAATATTTGACAAGCGAGTATCAAGTACGTACCGACGTGGCATTTGATTCAAATCAGAATGCCGGGCAATGCCCTGTGCAACAGTACCGGGCTCCTCTGTGATCAGGAACCCAACGATGGCCATGCCAGCGCAATATGATCCGTACCGGCTCTCGGAAACCTACGAGACGCTGATGCAAGTCGCCTGGAACTTCGACTACGAAGGCGCCGTCGACAAGCTCGACGATCTGTATCACCGCGCCAAAGACAGCCAATGGAACGCGGCGGAGCTCGAATGGGACACGCCGATCGATCCGTCGAACCCGATCATTGCGGCAGAGCACAGCCAGTACGCTCGGATGCCGTTTTTTCAAAGGCTTTCCAAGCAGCAGCAAGAGACATTTCTCGCGCACTCGACCGCGCAGTTGTTGTCGCAATTCCTGCACGGAGAGCAGGGTGCCCTGCTCACGGCGGCAACGGTCGCGCATAGCGTGCCCGACATGAAAGCCAAGTGTTACGCTGCCACCCAGACGGTGGACGAGGCACGACACGTCGAGGCATTCGATCGTTACGTCAACAAGATCGCCATCCACTACCCGATGATTCCTTGGTTGAAGCGCTTGATCGATACGACGCTCAAGACCAACAGCTTCTGCAAGGCCATGATCGGGATGAATATGATAATCGAAGGCTTGGCGCTCGGCGCTTTCAACAACATGTACAAGCAGACCCAGGAGCCGTTATTGAAATCCATCACGTTCAACGTGATGCGCGACGAGGCCCGCCACGTGTCCTTCGGGCACATCTATCTGACACCCACCGTGGCGGCACTGCACCCCGACGAGCGCGAGGATCTTGCACAATTCGCCTTCGATGCCGTGGAAATCCTCGTCGAAGGTCAAAAGGCACCGATGGACGACGGCTTCAAAGAGGTGCTCGAGACCAGCGGTATCGCGCCGGAAGACTTCACGGCCGGGATCAAGGAAGCCACCGAGCTCGGCATCATCCGCGAGTTGCCGCCGGGACAAATTCACTCGCTGAACGACCTCATGATGCCGGCGCTCGTGCGTGCAGGTCTCGTGACCCAGCGCACTCAAGAGATGTTCGAGGCGGCGGACATCCCAGTCAACGCGGACCTCACCGTGCTCGAAGCGATGGAAGACCGGAAGTCCGACGTCAACGTTCTGAACGCCGCCGAAGCGACCTACTAGGAGGAGACAAACCGTGGCGCTCGGCGGTCTGACGGCCGATGCATTGTTCGATCTGTTGCCCGAACCCGGGCTTGTGCTTGCCACCAATGGCCGCGGACCCGCTGCAGCGAAGTTCTTCGAGTTCGAGGGTGGGTTCGAAGAGATCAACGTCACCGATCTCTTGCCGGAGCCCGAACGGGAACGCCTCGATCCCTTGGCGTGGATGGACCGATGGGCGAATGAGCCGAACGCACCAGAGTTGCAGTACGTCGATCTGATATGTCGAACGCGACGCGGAAACGAGAAGCATGCCGGCGTACGCGTCAGCCGCTTCTCGACCGACGCGACGTACTATCTTGTCGTGCTCCACGACATCACCGAGGAGCAAACCCGGCAACGCAACGAGCGTGACGCGCATCGGATCGCGGCAAGGACGCTCGCGATCTCGGCGGATGCCATCGTTACCGCGGACAAGGAATTTCACATCATTGCGCTCAACCAAAGCGCCGAGAAACTCTTCGGCTACCGCACCAGTGAACTCATCGGAAAACCACTTTCGATCCTCGTGCCTGAACGCTTTCGCGAGGTTCACGAAGCCCACGTGACGCGGTTTGCGGAAGAGCCCGCCCCGTTTCGCTTGATGGGCAATCGCGGCGTCGTCAGGGGATTGACCAAGGGCGACGAAGAGGTGCCGCTCGAGGCATCGATCGCGAAAGTGACTGCAGGCGGGCAGCTTGTATTCAGCGCGCACTTAAGAGACCGGCGCGACATCGAGGAATCGAACGCCCGGTTCCGCGACCTCTTCGATCACGCCGTGCAGGCCATGGCGCTCTTATCCCCGGATGGGCTCGTCTTGGAGATGAACCCCGCCGCGAAAACGCTGGTCTCGAATGCCGATGCCGTAGTCGGCGAACCGTTCGCGACCCTACCGTGGTGGTCCGCCAATCCAGACGGTACGGCGCAAATGCTATCCGAGGCTATCGAGGTTTGTAACACCGGTAGCACGTTCCGGACACGCGCCGTGCTACGCGACGGTCACGGTAACGAACGAACCCTCGAGGTATCGCTGCGCCCGATTTCCCGCAACGGCGCCATCTTCACGATATTGGCAGAAGGCCGCGAGATCGGTGTCTAAGGTGACCTATGTGGAAGCCAACGGCACCGCGCACGAGATCGACGTGGCTGTCGGTACCAGCGTGATGCAAGCCGCGGTGAACCACATGATCCCCGGCATCGAAGGCGACTGTAGCGGGCTCTGTGCCTGCGGCACATGCCACGTTCACGTGCCGGAAGAATGGGCCGACCGCTGCGGCACAATAGATGAGCTCGAGGAAGACATGCTGCAGTTCGCCTTCGAAGTCGACAGAATGAGCCGCCTGAGCTGCCAGATCGAAATGACCGATGAGCTCAACGGGTTGGTCGTGCACATGCCGGAGCGCCAGTATTAGTCAGGGATTGGCGACGGGATGTTTTATCATGGTAGACACAACCACAGTGCTCGCAAGATAACTCGCTGCCAGTGCTAACAAACTGGTTAAACCGCACTGCTGACACGCACTATTTGGACAGACGTTCAGCATTGCGAACAGGAATGCAGTCCAGCAATACTCCCGCGACGCTTGTTAATGCCAGATTCTTCGAACCAGTCCTCAAAGCGTGGACGGATCAGCGAATCGATGTTCAGCTCATCGTGACGATCACGCCCCAAATCGGGCTAACGTCTTTCTAGGCATTTATGGATTCAGGTATTGTTTGGACCAACCGGTTCCCGACGACGCGTAGCTCACCCGCTCGTTGAGACGGTGCCAGCCAGCCTTCCAGAATTCTATTCGCGACGGGACCAGGCAATACCCTAACCAATAGGGCGGTCGTGGCACTTTTTGGTCACGGAAAGTCGCCTTCGCTTCGACTACCCGGCGATGGAGCGTATGACGCGAGCGTAGCGGCTTGGATTGTTCAGACGCCCAGGCGGCAAGCTGGCTTTCGCGCGTTCGCGTTTGCCAGTACGTGTCAATCGTTGGCTCATCCAACACTTTGACCACTCCCTCGATGATGACCTGTTCCATGAGGCTTCGCCAGAAAAAGACAGCGCACGCTCGAGAGTCTTCCGCAATCTGGATACCTTTCACACTCATTTCATTGGTGTAGAACACGAGCCCCTCCGACGAGATGTCCTTAAGCGACACGGTTCGCGCCGTTGGGCCTCCGCTCCGATCGCAAGTAGCGAGTGTCATTGCGTTCGGCTCCCTGAGGCCTAACAGGCGCGCTTCGCCCAGAATCGCCGAGAATCGTTCGATCGCCTCTTGGTAGAGGCCCGGATTGGCAGGATGAACTGAGGGGGCCATGTGGCCGTCGGATTGCCGTTTGAGTATCGCAGAGTGTTTCAATGATTGATTCGCCGCGCATTGATCGAAATCAAGATGCCGAGCGCCTCGTTTGTCTCGTACTCGACATCGCATCGACAAGCATGCGAGGAAGCCCGTGGCGCGTATATCGTGGAAACCCACTATGCGTCGGGTTCCGTTCGATCGATAAGCGCTAGAGAAACCGCGGGGGCGGCGACCATCTCCGTCAGGGGGTCTCGGCGTGGCTGCCGCAAGTTCCAAAGTCCAAACAGGCTGAAACTTCGAGATACGTAGATCCCCCGATATGCGCCTCGACGAGGTGCCGGCACAGTCGCGACATGAACAGCGCCTCCGTAGATGTCAGCTGCGAACGATGCCCAACACGCCGCGTCTGTCTCGCTGCGGATCTCGCAACGAGCGAAATGATGAGCCTACACCGAGTGCTCAGGCCGAGTCCGCCGATCGCGCAGCGCAAACACATCTACCGGGCGGGAGACATGGCGGACCGGCACTACCACGTCCGTTCGGGCATGTTCAAAACCTATGCGGTGAACGCGGCGGGCGACGAGTACGTCACCGGCTTTTACTACCCGGGCGATCTGATCGGCCGCGCGTACACTGATGGCGTCCGCACCGACTCCGCCCTCACATTAGAGACAGGAACCGTGTGCACGTTGCGTGTGCGCGACCTGAGTGAGCTGTGCGACATCGGGCTCGGCCCAACGCTCCTGCAACTACTTGCTGACCGTGAGGTGCAAGCGGCGCGCCACCAGCTCAATTTGACCCAACCACGGGCCAACGCGCGCCTGGCCGGGTGGCTCATGCAGGTTTCCGAGCGGATATCGAGGCTGGGGTGGTGCCCGAACCGGATTCCTACCCCGATGAGCCGGACCGACCTCGCAAGCTACCTCGGAATGACGCTGGAGTGCTTGTCGCGCGTATTCACTCGGTTCAACAAAGCGGGATTGATCCGGGCGACGCGTGAGCACGTCGACCTTCTCAAACCCGAAACCATTGCCACGTTCGGCTACCACGCCGTGCCTTGAAGACTCGAAAATCGCAGTGCAGATAGCCAAGTTCGACCCGAACATGATCCGGCGCCACGACGTCAACGGGCCGCGTTACACCTCATATCCAACCGCAGACCAATTTTATGAGAGTGACTTCCGTCTCGCGTACGCAAAATCTCTAGCGGAACTCCCAGACGACGCACCGCTTTCACTGTACATTCATGTGCCGTTCTGTATGACGATCTGTTACTACTGCGCGTGCAATAAGATCAACACGGGTAATCACAGGCACGCCGACGAATACATCGAGCGGTTGATCTCGGAGATGGCGATTCAGGCGGCGCTCGCACCGTCCGATCACACTGTCGAACAGCTGCATTTCGGCGGCGGGACGCCAACGTTCTTGAACGATGTGCAAATGGCTCGGGTCTTCGCAGCTCTGCACGATCGATTCAACCTCACAACCGACCTTCGACGCGACTATAGCATCGAGATCGACCCACGCAATCTTCCGCCCCTTCGTATAGCAGAGCTCGCCCGGCTCGGCTTCAACCGCATGAGCATCGGCATTCAGGACTTCGATCCCGCAGTACAGGAAGCGGTAAATCGCATTCAGTCCGAGGAGGAGACGCGCAGCATCGTCGAAGCGGCACGCGCCAACGGCTTCGGCTCGATCAGCTTCGATCTGATCTACGGGCTACCGCGGCAAACGCCTCACGGCTTTCGCCGCACACTGGAGCGAGCCGTCAGGCTCGATCCCGACCGGCTTTCTATCTACAGCTACGCACACCTGCCGCAACGTTTCAAAACGCAGCGGCAGATCAAGAGCGGGGAGCTGCCAACCGCCGCTACCAAGCTCGAGCTCTTGGAATCCGCGATCAACTTTCTCACGGATGCCGGCTACGAGTACGTCGGCATGGACCACTTTGCCAAGCCGACGGATACGCTCATCGCAGCGCAAAACGACAAGCGGATGCACCGCAACTTCCAGGGCTATACGACGCACGGCCACTGCTCGCTGATCGGCCTCGGCGTCAGCAGCATCGCCACCGTCGGCTCGATCTACTGCCAGAATGCGAAGTCCCTCGGCAACTACTACGCCGCGATCGATGCCGGAAGACTCGCCATCGAGCGCGGCTTCGTGCTGAATGATGACGATCTCATGACGCGCGACGTCATCCAGTCGCTGATGTGCTCGTTCGAATTCGATCTCGACGTTTTTTCGGAGCGCTACGGCATCGACTTCCGAGAGTACTTCGAGCTCGAGTGGGTCGTGCTGGAGGAGATGGCCGAGCAAGGGTTGGTGAAGCTCTCACCGAATCGAATCAAAGTGACGTCGGCCGGGCGATTCTTGATTCGCAACGTCTGCATGGTGTTCGACGCGTACCTTTCGCCGCAAGCGACCGGTTTTTCGAAGGCGATCTAGGCCGTGGGCGGCTCATGCTCATGCTCAACCCTGCGGCTGTGAGCTCGATACAGGCGCTGATGGGTGCCTCAAGTGGTTGACGGGCCGCTAAAACAAGCAGGAGCCGACTATGAGTCGAAAGGAAATGACCTGGAAACCGTGGCGAAAACCCGACCCCTGAGCACTAGCTAGGCTTGTACGATGGTGAGTGCTCCAATCACCATAAACGCTATTCCGGCGGCGTAGGAAAGGTATTTGGGATCCAAGTAGGCGGAAACTACACCTCCAGCGAGCACGCCGATGGCGGAGGCCAGTATCAGCGCAAGCGACGCGCCGATGAACACCGTCAACCGGTGTGCTGGGGCTTCGGCGGAAAACAGCAACGTGGCTAACTGGGTCTTGTCACCCAGCTCGGCGAGAAAAATCGTCCCGAAAACGGTGAGGAGCAGTTTGAGATCCATGACCATCCTTCTGTGAATTGCGCCAACGGTAGCTCCTGACACGTGCCGAATATTGGTACTGCTTTATTGCGAGGGAACGGCGCAGTGATTCGGCCGGACACATCTAAGTTCCGGTGTCGAGCTTCCTTTGTTACCAACACTCGGCGCATGCAAGCCCGCGTTGAGAACCCCGTGCTAAACGGATTTGTGCCGGTGAGAGTTTCGGTCATGGGTCATTCCCGTCCGCGTGTGCGATTCGAGCCCCCATCGTCGACGAGCGATCGCACGCCGTATATACGGGAAAACCCTAAGTGACTCGTCGGCAGGCCTACGCCAGACTTCTTCGAGTGCGCGAGAAACGACCATGCAAGGGGATTATCTACGTGCCGACAGCGCACCGGAAATCGGCCAGTTCGTCGACATCCACGCAGCGATCTGTCTGAACGGCTTGGATACCCATGAGCGAAAACACGCTCTTCGACCAGAGCTACAGGCGCCTGTTCGGGTGTGGCGTAGGCCTGCACGAAGCAGCCGATCCCTTCTTCGAACGTTTCTACGACCACTTCCTGCAAGATGCAGAGGTCGGCGAACTCTTTCGGAAAACCGATATGCCCCGCCAGGTGTCGATGCTGCGCAAGTCTTTCTTCCAGCTCGCTGCGTTCTACGTCACCAACGCTCCGTCGGTAGAGCTGGAGCGCCTCGCGTTCATCCACCACCGCCTCGGGATCGCCGATGCGCACTACGAGGGGTGGCTGGATGCGCTGGTCGAGACCGTGAAAGAGCAGGACAGCGATTGCGATCTGGCCACCGAGCTCGCCTGGCGCTGGGCGTTGGCACCCGGACTGACTTATATGAAACTATTCCCCCACCTATCCGCAGCTCAACAACCCGAGTGAACTTTACCGCATACGACAACCTGCCCTGCCCGATCTTCATCGCCGATACGAATGGGCGCCTGATCTACGTAAACCACGCGTGGCACGAATACCTGCGTAGCGGGGCTGGCGAGTCGTGGACAACGCCGTTCGACGACTTACAGAAAACCGACCTGCGCAACGCATGGAAGAGCTGCTACGAAGCGGAAGAACCTTTCACGATCACCTCCAAGGTGAGTTCGGAGTCCGAAATCCGCTGGTACGACATCCACTGCCAAGCCATCGACCGCGACGAGGCGGGTGAAATGGGGGTGCTCGGCACGCTCCAGGACGTAACAGCGAAAACGCTAGTCACCGCGGAAACCCTCGCGATCCTCGACACCGCCGTGGACGCGATCATCATTATTGACCAGGACGGCATCATCGACACCTTCAACCAGGCCGCAGTAGAGATGTTCGGCTTTAAGGCCGAGGAGATTATCGGTGAGTCCGTTACCAAACTCATGCCCGCGCCCCACCAATCGCAACACGAAATGTACATTGAGCGTTATATCGCGACCGGCAACGAGAAGATCATCGGCATCGGTCGTGAGCTGGAAGCCGTAGACAAAGCGGGTAACAAATTTCCCATCTATCTCGCCGTGAGCGAGATTCACTTGAAAGGCCAGCGCCGCTTTACTGGCATCATTCGCGACCTCTCCGAGCAACGAGCCGCCCGGGAAGCGCTCGCGGAGCATCACCAACGGCTTGCCCATGTGGATCGTTTGAGCAGCATGGGAGAAATGACCGCCAGCATCGCCCATGAGATCAATCAGCCATTGACAGCAATCTCCATGTACGCCCAGGCGGGTATCAAGCTCATCGAGCACGGCAACACCGATCTCGCGAAGCTGAGCAGCGCCCTGGATAAACTGAACACGCAATCCCTGAGAGCCGGTGCGGTCATCGAGCGCATCCAGCGGTTCGCACGCCCTCAAGAGTCCCAACGGGAGATGCTGGACGTCAACGAGCTCGTGATCGACCTGGTGAAGCTCACCGAAAGCGACGCGCGCTTGCACGACATCGAACTGGTGCTTGATCTTGGCGAATCGCTACCGACCCGGTTCGGCGATCCGATTCAGATCCAGCAGGTCGCATTGAACCTGATTCGCAACGCCATCGATGCAATGAACGAAATTCACTGCGCAAACGGCCGCAGAATAACCATCGGCACGAGGTTGTCCCCCCAGGGTCTTGTCGTCGTCTCTGTTAGCGATCTGGGCCCCGGAGTTGCCGAGGAGCAAGCAGACCTTCTGTTTACGCCTTTTCACACGACAAAGAAGGACGGCATGGGCATGGGGTTGTCCATTTGCCGCTCAATCATTACCGAGCACGGCGGGGCGTTGGACTTCTACAACAACGACGATGCCGGTGCGACGTTTTTCTTCAATCTCCCCGAGGTTTCCTCCGATGAGTGACTCCACTGCAACCGTTTTCGTCGTGGATGACGACGAGCCCGTGCGCGATTCCATCGCGATGTTGCTCGATACCGTGGACATACCCTGTCAGACGTTCGCCACCGCCCAAGAATTTCTCGACCGCTACGACAGGTCGAGCAGCGGTTGCCTCGTGCTCGACATCCGCATGCCGGGCATGAGCGGTCTCGAGCTACAGGAGCGATTGATCGCGGACCAGGCCCCCATTCCAATCGTCTTCATCACCGGGCACGGCGATATTCCGATGGCCGTCGATGCAATGAAGAGGGGCGCTGTCGACTTCATCCGCAAACCGTTTCGCGACCAGGAACTGCTCGACCGGATTCACGAAGCATTGAACGTCGATGCCGGCAAGCGCTCCGCCTATGCCAATCTCGAAGAGGTACGCAACAAGATCGATTCCCTTACCCCGAGAGAACATGAGGTATACGAACGAGTGGCCCAAGGTCAAGCAAACAAGGTCGTCGCCATCGATCTCGGGATCAGCGAGCGCACCGTGGAGATTCACCGCAGTCAGGTGATGCAGAAGACCGAAGCGCGCACGCTCGCGGATCTGGTTCGCATGAAACTCTTGCTCGACCAGGCGACACCATAGCCCGACCTCGGCGATCCGCACCGCGCTAGGTAGGATTGCGTATTCTCGAGCCGTCACGAAACCTCTAGCATTTGATGATTCTCTACAACGCCGCGAGCTATGGGAAAAGCTATCGTATGTGTCATAGACGGTGACCCCGCCGTTCGTGACAGCCTGGAGACGCTCATGAGCCTGAACGGTCACAAGGTGGCGACCTACGCCACCGGCAGGGCGTTTCTCAACGAGCTGGATCCGACCAAGACCAAGTGCGTGGTATGCGAGGCCGAGCTGCCCGACACAACGGGTCTTGCCATCTTCGAAGCCCTACGCGAGCGGAATATCGATGCTCCGTTCGCTTTGCTCCTCTCCCATGACGATCGTTGCACCTACGACAAAGCCCAACGCATCGGTATTGCCCATGTTTTCGCTAAACCTCTCGTGAACCGGCAGCTCGCCGCTTTCGTTTCGGGCGCGTAGGCTGCTGCCTGACCCCACGTCCAGCGACGACAGTTTCCTTGGAAATCCTATATAGCGCAGAACTCGAGCATCCGCAGCGACAACGGTCCTGAGTTCGTCGCCGACGCCGTCAAATCCTGGCTTAGCGAGCGCTCGATTGGAACGCATTACATCGACCCAGGAAGCCCTTGGCAGAATCCCTACTCCATCTGTGTTTTCGACAGAACGGGCGTGAACCCATCGGGGCTTGAATTTGGGAAGTCAACGACGACGCTCTCACTCATGACGCGCCCCTCGGATCGTTCTCCCGCATCCAGGCTTCTACGTCCTTTGTCCCCCGGCCTTCACGGTTGCTTCCATGAACGCACTCATCTCTGCGTTCAGTCCAGGACTCGCGGCCTTCATCCAGCTAACTGCAAACTCCATCAACGGGTTGGGTTCCAATGCCGGTCGGTCGCCTTCACGCTCGTATCGCTGGACCTCGCCCATTGCGTTGGCGACTGCTTGTCGCGCAACGTGTTCAGGAACTTCGGACAGATAGCCGGATAGCCGCTGCACTAGGTGGGCAATGTTGTCGGACAGGGTAGGATTGGTCTTAGCCATGGTTCACCTCCATAGGGTGAGTGGTGGTCAGGCCCCCTCGGATGTTTGTGCATCTCTGGGGGCCGTTCTGTAGGTTCACGGAGTAATTTCCGGTAGGCGTTCACTGACGGGCGCAGAAGCCCAGCCCTCACATAGGGCCGTGAACTGCTTCCTGTCGCTACGCGCCATGGTCAGCCAGCGCTGTTCCTTGGCGAGCACATCGACCGCGGTCGTGAACGACGCGTCATCACCTTCGGCCGCAGGGCCCGAGACGATATCGAGGTCATCCCTGTCTTTGGAGAGTTCCCTCAGACAGGCCCTGGCGAGCTCCGGGTGATAGAAGGATGGAGTGAGTGGGGTATGCGTAGCCGTATCCGCAACGACATAGGTCTTTCGCGGATCGACCTTCCTTGGTTGATGTCTAGGCATCGTCGTTTTCCTTCGAAAACGCCCGTTGCGGTGTCTACCATTCTGTCTACCGGTCCAGTTTGGCAGCGTAGCCGCCGAAACGATAAAGCAGAAATATCAATAAATAGGCTGGTACCTGGGGTCGGAGTCCAACCGACACGTCCTTGCGGACACCAGAGTTTGAGTCTTTCCGTTCGATTCCATCCCTGCCCGTGCCCGGTGTCTCCAGACGCGAGTTGGTTTGATCACTAGCGATGACGAAGCGCTTTTTTGGGGGACGGCGGATCGTGCAGCGTCTCAGGTTGCTCACGACACGCACGCGAGGCCACCAAGCGCAGTGTCCACGACGACGACGCACAGTTGTCTACTTTTGTCTATTTTGTGAGGCAAGGGTCTGATACGACTGATACGCAAGTCGTTGAATTCATTGGTGGCCAGGGGCAGAATCGAACTGCCGACACGCGGATTTTCAGTAAACGGTATCCGCATTCCAAGCTGATCTGACGTAACCCAAGCAATGATTTAGCTCGGTTTTGTTTACCGTTAGGTCAGCTCAGGTGCTGACAGGTGATAGTGGTTTGGGCACTCAGTTGGGCACAATCCGCACTTCTAGTGCAGAAGTCTTCGCGTGAAGGCAGACACTCACACTTCTAGCAGCGGATCAAATGTCCGTATATGGACTCCTCCTCGGCTTGCAAGCATTCCGTCGGTTGGCGTGAGGTA
>Ga0209987_10000452_pt1 | contig 21368 bp, 23 predicted proteins | sample N074metaG_FD_182134 | JGI IMG/M metagenome (GOLD analysis project Ga0209987, IMG submission 182134) | Deep subsurface microbial communities from Kermadec Trench to uncover new lineages of life (NeLLi) - N074 metaG (SPAdes) (version 2) | ecosystem: Environmental > Aquatic > Marine > Ocean trench...
AGGAAAGACATGGAAAATTTCCCAAATGTTTCAATGAAAATAGGGATGTTGATGACGTCGATTTCCGGGCATGTCTGGGTTTGGAGTTTTTTGATGGCGCTCTTTGTGTCAACATTAGCGCCAGCGCAGACGAATAGTGACGCTTCTTTCAGCAATTTTATATCTGGGCTCGAGGCGGAAAAGGTCAGGGGACTGCTGAGCACTGACCATCCGCTTGGGTGGTGCGACCCCGCTGCGGGCTATGACTATATCAGTGTGCGTGTTAGGGGCCTTCGCGCGGTAAAAGGTAACATCCGAATGAGCCTCTATGGCAGTGAAAAAAAGGACTGGCTGGCAAGGGGCAAAAAGCTTGTTCGGTTTGATGTCGCCGTGACGGGGACCAATATGACCATCTGCATGCCATTGCCCTTTGGGCCAGGCACCTATGGGGTGGGAACCTATCACGACGAGAACGCAAACACGGACTTTGACTTTTGGTCCGAAGGCTATGGCGTATCGAACAATGGTAAGCGAGGGTTTTTGTCCAAACCCAGTTTCAAGAAAGCTGCTTTCCAGGCCCAGGAGGGGCGTACGCAAATGACCATCTATATGCGGTATTGATTGGTTTGATCCTGGCTGTCTTTCTGCCATATTATGGCCCTCTCTGGGCGTCAGGACAAATGGATGAAATTTTCCAAAATTGGGGTGATCTCTAACCCTGACAGCACAAGGTTAAGGCACGAAATGCCACAATTTCGTGACGTGATCTCTCGTTATCCTGCCATTTTACACCGCGAATTGGACACCATTGACGACATGTTGCCGATCCTGCAATCCTATTCAGAGCAGGGTGTCGACCTGATCGCCATTAATGGCGGCGATGGCTCGCTACAACTGGCAGTTACCAAATTATTGAATGACCAGCCCTACGGCGAACTACCGTATCTGACGGTGTTGCCGGCTGGCCAAACTAATATGACTGCCGGGGCGCTGGGCATTCACGGCGCGCCAAGCGACCTGATCGATCTGATCGGTAGGAAATGGGCTTCTGGCGCCCTTGATACTCAGACAGTCGAGATGCCCTTCGTTGGGATGCGCCTGACGCCGCAGGATGAAACAATTTATGGTGCCTTTTTTGGAACAGCGGCGATTGTTCGGGGCATCTATACCTGCCGGGAAAAATTCCACCCCATGAAACTACCAAGCTGGCTGACACACATTTTGACCCTTGGTTATTTACTGTGCAGTTCTATCAATCCGTTCAAGACAGACAAATCGCCGATGCGGCGTGAAGATGTTACGATGCGGTTTGATACTGAAAACCATGAAAAACGCCCTTATTTTATAGTGTTGGTGACGACCCTGAACAAACTGGTGCTGGGTATGGCGGCGAATACGGATGTGGGCGAGGGGGCGCTTCGATTTCTCAGTGTGGACTATGGTGGGCTCAATTTGTTTCGGGCGTTGCGCACGTTGATTTTTGGCGAACCCAGGGGCAAATTGGTCAAAGGCTTTGTGCGCCGGAAAATGTCTCGCCTGACGATTAACTGTGCCTGTCCTGTGACCCTTGACGGCGAAATGTTTGACCCTACACCGGGACAACCCATCGAGTTGACCGCGTCTGACCCCTTAAAATTTGTGCGTGTTTGTACCTGAGTATGGATATTCGTGATGATCGAGAAGTTGTTGAACACCTGATAGCAGGCGAGCTGGAGCAACAGATTCTGGCCTCGGCAAGCGCGGCTGCCAGTGACATCGCCGACGGCCATGGCGATACTGTGGCCGCCATTCTCTTTTATGGGTCGTGCCTGCAACAAAGTACTGATGAAGACAAGGTGCTGGACTTCTATGTACTGGTCGACAGCTGCAGTAAAGCCAATGGCAGCCGAATTTTGGGCATGCTGAATGTCATGATTCCGCCCAATGTTTACTATCGCGAGCTTGAGCTGGATGGGCGCACCATCCGCAGCAAATATGCGGTCATGAGCATTAGCGGTTTTGCCAATGCCATGGATAGGAGCCGGTTAAATCCGTCCTTTTGGGCACGTTTCGCACAACCCTGCGCATTGGCTTATTGCCGGGACCAAGAAACGCGCACTGTCATCACTAAATCCATTACACAGGCGGTTGTTACATTTGTTGGCGAGGTGATGCCGACTTTTTCATGGCATGTGACGTCCGAAACTTTGTGGAGCAAGGGTTTTCGCATGACCTATAAGGCTGAACTACGGGCCGAAAATTCCGAGCAGCGTGGGCGGCAGATCTACCAGCAAAACCAAAGTCGGTTTGACGCGTTGATGTTGCCGGCACTCACGGCAGCTGGATTGGCGCCGCGGATTGGTGGCGGACGGTTGATCCCGACGACAACGCCGGTCAAGCGCCGGATGGCCAGGCTGAAGTGGAAGTTGCGGACATTACAGGGCAAGGCGCTGAGCTTCCTGCGCCTGATCAAGGGTGCCTTTACGTTCACGGGTGCTGTCGACTATCTGGCCTGGAAGATCGGGCGACATTCTGGTGTAAGCGTGAATGTTAAACCCTGGCAACGACGTTTTCAGTTGATCGGGGGGATCAGTCTGTTTGTTCAGACCTGGCTGCGCGGCGGTTTTCGCTAAGATTGGTTGACGCTGTTGCTGTTTTTAACCTTGTCAAAGGCGGCCAAAATCTGGTCGATCTGGTCGGGCGTATGGGCCGCACTCAGGCTGCACCGCAACAAGTTGGTGTTCTGCGGTGTTGCTGGCGGCAGAGCCAGGTTTACGTAGATGCCTTCATCCAGTAGTTGTTCCCACGACCGCACCGCAACATCGCGATCATCGATCAACACAGCAATCACGGGGCTGCAATCGGCACCCAGTTGAAAACCCATTTCGGTCAGACCAGCGTGCAACTGCTTGGCATTGCGCCACAAGTTCTGTTGCGGCGTTCGATCTTCTTTGATGATCTTGATGGCAGCCGTTGCAGAGGCCACAACAGATGGCGGTAACGAAGCCGAAAACATATAGGGCCGTGACGCCAGCCGCAGGATTTCAAAATCAGGATGGTTCGATGCGCAAAATCCGCCGACGGTGCCGACGCTTTTGGAAAAGGTGCCGACGATAAAATCGACTTGGTCTAACACGCCATCAGCAGCGGCAACGCCCTGACCATTGGCACCATAGGGCCCCAAAGAATGCGCTTCATCGACCATCAGATAGGCGTCGTGCTTTTTGCACGCAGCAACAATATCTGCCAGTGGGGCTTTGTCACCCAACATGCTGTACAGGCCCTCGACAATCACCAACACGCGCCGTCCTGCATTTAATCGACCTAGCCGCTTGTCGAGGTCAGCGGCGTCATTGTGGCGAAAGCGGGTGATGGTCGCGTCAGACAGGCCGCAACCATCATAGATACTCGCATGACTATCAGCGTCGATCATGATGATGTCATTTTTACCGGCGAGGGCCGAAATCATGCCTAGATTGGCCAAAAACCCCGTGCTGAAGACCATGGCGTGTTCCATGCAGTAAAGATCGGCAATTGCCGCTTCCAGTTCCCGGTGCGCCGCGTAGGTGCCATTCAATACCCGGGACCCTGTGGTGCCTGTGCCCGACATCGTCAGGGCATTTTGGGCCGCGTCTATGCATCGTTGGTCAAAGGTCAGGCCCATATAATTATTGGTACCAGCCAAAATGGTGTGCTTGCCATCAATGATCGCCTCGGTGGGCGAGATGACATCTTCCATGACAATTTTGTAGGGGTCTGTCTTTTCAAAGACCAGCGTGTTGCGCAGATTGGTCAGGCCTTCGAATTTGTCAAACAAGTCAGCCATGCGCTTGCTCGACGATTTTCTCGACGGCCGCGACGATCTGCCCGACATTTTCCAGATCGGGCAAAATATTCAAAGGGATCATGATGTCGAAGTGATCTTCCATTTCAGCCACAAAATCCATCACAGCCAGCGAGTCCAGTTCTAGGTCATGGGCAAAAGAGGTGTCGCCCGAAATGGTGATGCTCTTGCTGTTGAATGGCTCCAACAACTTTATGATGGCGTCCAGGAGCGTCGATACACTAGTCATATGTTGGATTGATCCTTGTTACGTGCGGGGCAATATCAAGGCCACTCATAGCATTCTGTGCCCCGGCAATCTATCGAAGAAAACCATGTTCGCGATACCAATGCAGGGTTTCCCGCATGCCTTGTTCCCCGCTGATTTTGGGTTGCCAGGCGCTGACATCGGCCAATGACGTACCGTGACAGACCCAGTCTGGATGACTTAATTCGTTGGCTTTGCCTGGAGTCAACATTGGGTTGGTCCCGAATATCCGCCCAACAAGGGTGCTGATGCCGCCGACAAGGCGCAAGATCCATCGAGGCAAATACAGCGTATTGGTCCGGGTGCGCCGACCAGGCGCCACATTTTCCATGACACCCTGGATCGTATACCCATTGGGTTGGCCATCATGGATGTCGATCAGCACCGGGTCTGGCTTCTTGTTTTCTACTAAATGGACGATCGCTGCCGCTAGATCCTGAACATGGATCATGGACGTGCGATGGTCAGGTTTGCCTGGGACTGTTGCGAGCATGCTGGTTGCAGCCTTGAAATAGAACAGTGTTTCCATGTCGCCGGGGCCGTACACTGCAGGGGGGCGAAGGATGGTTGCCATCTTTTCGAGCGGACTCTCCATGACCAATTGTTCTGCCTCGGCCTTGCTGGCGGCATAGGCTGATACTGCCGGTTCTCGCGCGGCCAATGAAGACAGGTGAATGTAACGAGGCATATCGGCATTATTGATTGCGTCCAGGAGGTGACGCGTGCCGTCAACATTGCCCGTGAAAAATCCTGACCGCGATACAGCCTTGATGACCCCTGCAATGTGAAGGACGGTATCGACCCCACCGACCAATTGCGCTAGCGCAGCGTCATTCTGCAGATCACCATCAACCCAGATCAAGTTTTTATGGTCCGGAGGCTTTTTTTGTCGGGTCAAGGCCCGTACTTGATGCCCACGCGCCAACAGGTTTTCCAGAACATGGCCGCCAACAAAACCGGTTGCGCCGGTCAGGGCGACAGTGTGTCGGCCTGTTGGTTGGGTGCTCAATGCTTCCCGGCAGATGATTTTGGATGCGTGATGTCCCACGAAAAGGGATCGCTGCCTTCTTCGGGCAGGATCAATTGGGACAAGAAGGCTTCGCGTGCCTTGGAGCGGCTTAATTTGCCAGAGGACGTCCGCGGCAGAGCACGCGGATTCACCAGTGCGACCAAGCAATTGATGCCCAATTGCTTGCGAATGCGATCTTTGACCTCTTTGACGAAGTTACTGCGCTTTTCGAGATCACGGGTTCTTGTTTGTACGAGCAACATGGCGACTTCTTCGCCTTTCGGCCCTGGTACCGAGATGGCGACGCATTCGTCGTTACGCTGCCCTTCGATCTGTTCGACCGACCATTCGATGTCTTGTGGCCAAAGGTTTTGACCATTCAGAATAATCAGGTCTTTGGCCCGACCGACGATGTAAATTGCCCCGTTGAGGAAATAGGCCATGTCACCCGTATCGAGCCAGCCTTCGTCGTCCAGCACGCTGCGGGTCGTTTCTGGATCATCGTGATAACCCGACATTACGGATGTGCCCCGTACATAAAGCGTGCCGATGTCACGATCTGGGCAGGACTGACCATCTTCATCGCGAATAACGACGTCGAATTCAGGCATTGGGATGCCACAATTGACGACTTCACGAATTTTCTCGGTTTGGTCGGTGGCCGGAATTGCCTTGCCTGGATCTGACAGGGCAGCCTCATCGACAATGTCCACTTCAATGCCGACGTCCAGCGGCATAAAACTGACGGCAAGGGTGCATTCTGCAAGGCCATAGCTGGGTACGAATGCTTCTGCGCGAAATCCTGCAGGGGCAAAAACTTTTGCAAATTCCCGCACGGACGGGGCGCGGATCATCTCGGCGCCCAGGCCAGCCACGCGCCACGCGCTCAGGTCTAGTTCTGCAATGCGTTGATCATTGGCGCGGCGTGACACCAGCTCGTATCCAAACCCGGGCGCGTAACAGATGGTGGATTTGTTACGGCTCATAATTTCCAGCCACATCATGGGGCGCCGCGCAAAATATTCGGTCGGCAAAAAGTCAACCGACATCTGGGTCATCACCAAGGTCAGCATGCCGCCAACCAGGCCCATGTCGTGATAGAAGGGCAGCCATGACATCATCCGGTCACCGTCGCGAATTTGCACACCATGGACAGCATTCAGACGACAATTATTGACGGCTGCCGATTGCAGGATGGTGACGCCGTGCGGGAAGCGTGTGCTGCCCGACGAATATTGTAGATAGCTGGTTTCTGTCGAGGTACTGGGTTGCAGGGCGACATCACCGACAGGCAAGTCGAGGATATCTGGGTAGGAAATGACCATTCTCAGGCCCAATCCCGCGGCGGCTTCTTCAGATAATTCTACGACTACAACAGGCATCAACATCGACGAAGCGCCACTGCTTTCCAATTGCTGGCGTAATTGGCGAATATACCCTTCACGACCGCCAAAAGAGATCGGGATGGGCAGGGGCACCGCAATCAGTCCAGCATATTGGCAGGCAAAGAAGGCAACACAAAAATCGGCGCTGACATCGGCAACCAGCGCAACGCGATCGCCACGCTTTAGCCCCTGGTTCATCAGGCGTTTGGCATAGTCAACGGCGTTTTTTTGAAGCTCAGCATAAGGTAGGACGGTCTCAAGTTCGCCGCGCATTGAATAGAAGTTGAGTCCACATTCACCGTTCGCAGCGTAATCGAGCGCCTCGGACAGTGTTTCAAAATCGGCCATGCGACGGGGCAGGGTGGGTTCTGATGTCGGGGTAGGGTTCATATTCTATCCAGAAATGTGCCGTAGCAGGATATTGGAGGGTTCCAATCGCTGTTAGCGGGCCAGTTTAAGCATACTTCAAACCCATTACTATTGTAGAATAGGCGTCCCATAGTCGCCACAAGGACATAGCATCTGCGCAAGTTGGTTCGGGTGGCAGTTTTTACGCCGATAGACCCTCTATAGCAAGTCCGTATGAAACAAAACAGCCACAAGTCAGAAGCCAAAAAGGAACAGAAAAAGCGCCCTGTGACGCGTGACTATTTATTCAACGCCGGGGCTTATTATTTGCAGCGATATGCGTCCAGCGAGGCCAATTTCCGACAGGTGATGACGCGCAAGATATATCGCCATGACCAAGGCGATGTTACTGATGAAGACGTGGCCTCATGGCTTGATGAAATTTGTGAAAAGTTTCGCAATGTGGGCGCGCTTGACGACAACATTTATGCTGAGGGTAGAGTGCTGTCCATGCGGCGGGCGGGCAAGTCGGGCTCATTCATTCGCAATACGTTGCGCGCCAAGGGTGTCGATGTCGACCTGGTCGACAGTGCACTGGAAAAGCATGAGGCTATCAATATAGGGGACGATGACTGGACAGCCGCCGTAACATTTGCGCGGCGAAGGGCATTTGGGCCCTATACGCGTTATCGCGGAGAAGAACACGAGATGTCTCTGCAATTGCGCAACAGACAGATGTCTTCGTTTGCGCGGGCAGGCTTCAGTTTTGGATATGCACGAAAGATCGTTGATGCAAACACTGTCGAGGAATTGGCTCAGGACTAGATAGATCCGGTTTTGCTTGCTTCGCGATAAGGGCGTGGGATAAAACCGCTGCTAATCTGACTACATCTTCTCAGGGGACATTGAATGGCGCGCACCGTAGCTCAAGGCTTCGTACGGAATTTTTTGGGTAATGCACCCGGCTGGTACAAGCTGGCAATCGTAGGGTTTTTGTTACTGAACCCCATAGTTATGCATACTTTGGGGCCTGTTGTTGCGGGTTGGCTGCTGGTGATCGAATTTATCTTCACCCTTGCGATGGCCCTGAAATGTTATCCGCTGCAACCCGGTGGGTTGCTGGCACTGGAGGCCGTGTTCCTGGGCTTGACCACAGCAGGGGCCGTGAAATCTGAAGTCGAACATGCGTTTGAAGTGTTGTTGTTGTTGATCTTTATGGTCGCCGGAATTTATTTCATGAAAGACCTGTTGCTTTATGTCTTCACCAAACTATTGGTGCGGGTGCGCAACAAGATATTGCTGTCGCTGTTGTTTTCGTTCATAGCTGCGGTGTTGTCTGCTTTCCTTGATGCGCTGACTGTGACTGCTGTTGTGATCTCTATTGGTGTTGGTTTTTACAGCATCTACCACAAGGTGGCGTCCGGTAAGCATTTTGATCATGACCATGATCATCAAGATGACCAGCTGGTGCATGACCAGAATCGCGAAGATCTCGAGAACTTCCGATTGTTCCTGCGTGGCTTACTGATGCATGCCGCAGTTGGTACGGCCCTTGGTGGTGTTTGTACTCTGGTTGGCGAACCCCAAAATATCATTATTGCTCAAAGTGCTGGTTGGGGGTTCATTGAATTCTTTTTCCGCATGGCACCCGTATCCATGCCGGTGCTTGCTGTCGGTCTGATGACGGTAGTGGTTGTCGAATATGCTGGTTGGTTCGGCTATGGCGGCAAACTGCCAGCCAATGTACGCAAAATTCTGGAAGACTATGACAAAGTTGAAGACGAAAAACGCACGCCGCGTGAGGTTGCGTCATTGGCTGCGCAGGCAGGGGTTGGCATCTGGCTTGTTGTTGCATTGATTTTCCATTTGGGCTCGGTTGGTTTGATCGGCTTGTCGGTCATTGTGTTGGCAACTGTTCTAACCGGGATTATCGAAGAACACCGCATCGGCCATGCCTTTGAAGAGGCGCTGCCTTTCACCGCTTTGTTGGTGGTGTTCTTTGCGATTGTTGCCGTGATCAACGACCAACAATTATTTGGACCGATCATAAACCGGGTGCTGGAACTGGAAGGGCAAACGCAGATCGCGGCGTTCTATATGGCCAATGGGGTGCTTTCAATGATCAGTGACAATGTGTTTGTCGCGACCATCTATATCCGCGAGGTGGCGGATGCGCTGGCGGATGGGCGGATCACACGCGACCAGTTCGACATGCTGGCCATCGCCATCAATACAGGCACCAACATCCCGAGTGTGGCAACGCCAAATGGACAGGCTGCGTTTCTGTTTTTGTTGACGTCCGCTTTGGCACCGCTGATCCGTCTGTCCTATATGCGCATGGTGATTATGGCATTACCCTATACAATAACCATGTCGATTACGGGGCTGCTCATGACCTACTATCTGCTGCAACCGATGACAGACCGCATGTATGAAATGGGTCTAATCCATCATGCTGAGGCCGGGCCGGTGGCTCAGCCTTCAGAAGGGCATCACTAAACAGGCAGTTCGTTCACGGTCCTTATCATTGCTTAACAAAACTTAGCACGAAACGGCAGCCAAATTTATTAGACTGTCTACAAGCTTTGTTGGGTGGTGATTCTGCCCAAAACAGAAATGCGAATTTGTGTTGAGTGAGTAAAGGTAGCATGCAGCAGTACAGCGTTGACGAAGTTGGTTCCCAAGGCACTGAAGAAGTTACAGATATCCATGGCATCGTAAAATGGTACGACGCCGTGAAGGGATACGGATTCATTATTCCAGACAGTGGCGACAAGGATATTTTGTTGCATCATTCTGTCATGCGTGCGGCGGGTGTGACCTTCCTGTCAGAGGGCACCTCGGTTCATTGTAAGGCTGTTCTACGATCTAAAGGCATGCAGGTCATTAGTCTGGTCAGTTTCGACACCAGTACAGCAAAGCCATTGCCTGCCCAGCCTCGGCAAGAGCCGTCCCGCGTGGCGTTGGAAGAAGCGAGCGACTTTATTGACGTCAATGTAAAGTGGTTTAACCGCGTACGCGGTTTTGGTTTCGTCACTGAAGACGACGAATCCGAAGACATTTTCATTCATATGGAAGTCCTGCGCGAGGCAGGTATCTTGCAAGTGCAGCCCGGCGACCATGTCCGCGTGCGTGTCGGCGCAGGTGACAAGGGCCTGCAGGCTGTCGAAGTGGTATTGGTGGACTGATCGCCAGGCCTGAGGATACGATGCCGTTTTTTCGCAAAATGAGCCGTTTTTCTGTTTGGGTACCGCTGTGTGCCCTGGTCCTGCTTGCGAGCTGCAGTCGTGACGTCGCGGGTCAGGCCGGGTCCAATTCGACAGGTGCCGAGGCGCTGTCAAAAGTGGCAATAGAGATAGCCTCGGGTGACCACCTACACCGATTTATGGTCGAGATCGCAGACACCGATGAATTGCGGCAGATTGGACTTATGTATCGTACTGAAATGGCATCGGATCACGGGATGTTATTTTTCTTCGATTACCCCCACAAGGCCAGCATGTGGATGCAAAACACCTATATATCGTTAGATATGCTGTTTATTGATCACCGAGGTATCGTGCGGTCTATTGCCCAGGATACAGTGCCACAGACAACGGCGCATATCAGATCAGCAGGGCCCGTCAGTGCGGTCCTGGAGCTGAATGCCGGTATCTCTGCCCAATTGGGACTGAAGCCCGGCGACAGGGTTGTTCACCCATTTTTTACAGCGGAATCAGGTCGTCCCCAGTAATTTTGGCTGCCGGTAAAAATAGGTAAAAACGTGGGTTGCCAAACGGTTGAAAACCCCATACAACGCGCGGCACGGGGCGTAGCGCAGCCTGGTAGCGCAACTGGTTTGGGACCAGTAGGTCGGAGGTTCGAATCCTCTCGCCCCGACCATTTTCCCACTGGCTCCATGACGATGCTGGCACCATGATGATGAATGGACGAAAGCCGGTATTTTCGGGATAGACGGGAGATAGCCATGCACGCAGAGATTTACCAACCAGCCAAATCTACAATGCAGTCAGGCAGGGTCAAGTCCAAAAAGTGGCACTTGAAATTTGTGCCCCCCAAGGCCCGCAAGCTCGACAATCTGATGGGGTATGCAGGTGCCGGCAATCCCGAACGCCAATTATCTTTGACCTTCGCCTCTAAAGAAGAAGCGATTGCCTATGCTGATGCCAAAGGCATTCATTACTCTGTCAGAGAGCCACAAACCAGACATCGCCCTATCAAATCTTACGCAGATAATTTCAAAGCGCAGCTTTAATCAGATATGTTGGTCAAAGGCCCCGTAGCTCAGCTGGATAGAGCAACAGCCTTCTAAGCTGTGGGTCGCAGGTTCAAATCCTGCCGGGGTCGCCAATCTGTTGTAACGAAGTGATAATTGCGGGGAATTATGTCAGTCGATCAAAGTCAGACAATCTACATCTCGATCACGGCGCCAGATCGCCCGGGCCTGATCTCTGCCATCACCGCGCGCCTGTTTGATCTGGGTGCGAATTTGGCAGACACGTCCTTTGCTGTCTTGGGGACCGGTTGCGAATTTACGGCCGTGTGCACGATAGCCTCCGAAATCAGTATTGACGACATCTCGGGCGACCTTGGCCAATTGCCAGAACTGTCCGAGGCGCGCATCAAGGTAGAACCCTTTGATTTTGAGGCCACCCAGGCAGCCAACGCCCAGATTACGCATCGTATCGAAATTACTGGCGGCGACCGGCCTGGCTTGGTTGCGCGGCTGACAGAGGCCTTCTTGGACTATGATGCGAATGTAGTCCGCATGAATTCAGTGCATGTACCCGGCGAAGAGGGTCGCAACAAATATGTGACCCGGTTTGCAGTTTATATTCCATCAGCGCGTGCAGCCACCTGCCTGGCGGCCATCAGCAATACCGCCCAACAGCTGGACTGCACCTGTACTGCAATTGAGATCTAGTGGGGGCTGACCGAGTTGGCCACTGGCTCTGAGGCCGATGGCGACCAACGTCTCAATGAATCCATTAGCCCGTCCATGCCTTCGGTAAAGGCCGTGCTGGTAAATTCTTCATGGTTGGTGATCACCATTGAGATACCTTCCAGGCGAACATCGATAATCTTGTAGACCCCGTTAAAGCGCCTGACGCGCCAATCTACATCGAAGGCCTCGTTGACCATGACAATCTGTGACAATACGAAAATGTCGCCCTTTTTTGTGAATTGATGGCCAAGAATTTCCAGATATTCGTCGTTGAATAGCGACATTCTCGACATCAAGTTCTCGAGCATAAACGACCGGAAAAGCCTCATATATTCAGGTCGCTGATCCGCAGACAATTTGAGCCAATAGCGGCCCAGAACCACTTTGGCAATATAGTCTGACGCAAACCCTCGGTCGATTAAGGTGGTAAACTGGGCGCGGCGATCAGTGTCACTGAGTTCTTCATCGCTGAGAGACGTGATCGTGGCGTCTACCAATTCCTGCACGAATGCCGAGGCCTCAGTGACGTCTTCAACACTTGGTGCCTCAACGGGATCGGCGGCATTTGCCGTGCCGGGCATCACCAGCCCAACGGTCATCAGGCAAACATTCCATACAACACGCACTGTAGACATCCTTCGGATACTGAACTTAGTTGTAAACATGGTGTGAATGCAGCTCATTCCCATACATAGATCATTCCGCAGTCGATGATGCAACCCGTCTGGTGGGCTGAATCTCGCCGCTGTCGATCCGACGTAGGTATGAATCGAGATCTCGTTTCACCTCGGGCATCATGATGTACAGACCTGCAATATTAGCAAAACTCATGGCAAAAATCATGGCATCTGAGAACCCGATAACGGCATTCATGGTGGCACCAGACCCCAGCACGACAAAGGCAAGGAAGCTTATTTTGTAGGTGATATCCATGGCCTTGGATTCGCCAAACAGGAACGTCCATGACTTCAAGCCGTAATAGGACCAGGTGATCATTGTCGAGAAGGCAAACAATAGGACCGCTATTGCAAGGATCGCGTCAAATCCCGGGATGACAGAATTGAATGCCATCGACGTCATTTCGATGCCTTCCAGCCCCGGCTGTAAATGGGCACCTGTGAGAATCACGACCAAGGCGGTGATGGTACAGACGATGATGGTGTCGACAAACGGCTCGATCAACGCAACAAGGCCTTCGGTTATCGGTTCGTTGGTCTTAACCGCAGAATGCGCAATGGCAGCGGACCCAACACCTGCCTCGTTTGAAAAGGCCGCGCGTCGAATGCCCTGGATCAGCACGCCAACAAAGCCACCACCGATGGCTTCATTAGAGAAGGCTGAATTAACAATAAGCACAATTGCGTCTGGTATTTCGCCGATATTCAGCAGGATGATGAACAGGCCGGCCGCAACATAGATCAGGCACATGAACGGCACCAGAATACGGGTGACTTTGCCAATACTCTTGATGCCACCAATGATGACCAGTCCGACAAAGGCGGCCACAACAATGCCAAACAACCAGCCAATTTCGCCTTCAAAGCCCCAGGACATAATGACGCTTTCAAACTGTGCATAGGCCTGATTGACCTGGAACATATTGCCCCCGCCATACGAACCGCCAATACACATGACCGCAAAGAAAACCGCCAGCACCTTGCCCAAATTGGCCATGTTCCGTTTGGCAAGCCCTTGTGTCAAATAGTACATCGGGCCGCCAGAGACAGTACCGTCAGCATTGATGCGTCGATATTTTACGCCAAGCGTACACTCAACAAATTTAGACGACATGCCCAGAAAGCCAGCCAAGATCATCCAGAATGTGGCACCAGGGCCGCCCAGGCCGATGGCGACCGCAACGCCGGCGATGTTCCCAAGACCCACTGTCCCGGAAATCGCGGTGGCCAGCGCCTGAAAATGGGTTACTTCGCCTTCATCTTTTGGATTGTGATAATCGCCACGCAAAATCTTGAAGGCCTGCTTCATCCCCCGCAAATTAATGAAGCGCATATAGAAGGTAAAGACAATGGCCGCGACCAGCAACCACACCAGAACAATGGGCAAGCCGACGCCGTTTATGTCCACTGCAAAGAACACCACGCTCTCAACCCAATGAGTTGCCGGTGAGATAAAGTCATCAATTTGTTGATCGATAGAAGCCATATTATGAAACCACTGTTATTGTGACAGGCAAGGCCTGGGTGATTGAGTCATTTGCGCTGCCAAGCATCATTAGTCCAATAGTCTTTCTGGCAGCCACAGGGCAATCTCTGGGAACGCCGCAATCAATGCCAGACCCAAAAGCTGGAGCAGCACGAAGGGAATAACACCGCGGTAGATTTGTTGTATTTTGATGCTCTTGGGCGCAACGCCCTTCAAATAGAACAGCGCAAAACCAAAGGGTGGCGTCAGGAACGACGTCTGCAGGTTTACTGCAACCATGATCGCAAACCAGGGCAACAGCATGCCAGCAGCGACGTGGTCGCCGAAATCCATCATGCCCACGATCGGGGCAAAGATCGGCAGGACAATCAGCGTGATCTGGATCCAGTCCAGGAAGAACCCGAGCAGGAATACGATGGCCATGAGGATCAGCAAAATACCCCACGAGCCCATGTCCATGCCATTGACGAATTGGCTGATCAGCTCGTGCCCACCCAGAAAGGCGAAGACGAAGGAAAAGGCGGTGGCGGTTACGAAAATGCCGAATAGCATGGCCCCCGTGAGGGCGGAGCGTTCTAATACATCTTTGACGATGGGCAGCGTTAGCTTGCCGTTGAACAGGGCCAATAACACAGCACCAAAGGCACCGACGCCCGAGGCCTCTGTTGGCGTGGCATAACCGGCAAAGATCGACCCCAACACTGCCACGATCAGCGCCAACGGCGGCAGGAAGCTTTTCAGCAACAGCGCAATCAGGGCGGCCAAGTCCTTGGGCCCCTCTTCGTCGGGCATGGCCGGCGCGCGCTCAGGATTGAGGGTCGCGGTGGTCAGAATGTAAATCATATAGAAGACGGCCAACATCAGTCCTGGGATGATGGCGGCCATGAACAGGGTGCCAACTGATATCGACAGCAGGTTACCCATGATCACCAACATGATACTCGGTGGGATCAAAATGCCTAACGTACCGGACGAGACAATCGTGCCCGTCGCCAGCGCCGGGTCATAGCCGCGTTTCAGCATCGGTGGCAGGGCCAACAGGGTCATCAACACCACACTGGCACCAATAATGCCGGTGCTCGCCGCCATCACGACACCCAACAGCATGACCGACAAGGCCAGGCCGCCAGGGATGCGCCGTGTCAAAACCTGCAAAGCATCCAGCAGTTTACCGGCGACGCCGCTTTTTTCCAACATGGTGCCCATAAAGATGAACATGGGGATGGCAACCAACAGCAGATTATTTACATTGCTGCCATGAATGCGCAGCACGATGCTAAAGAACTGTTCGAACTCGAAGACACCCAGTGCCATGCCAATGAAGCCAAAGATCATAGCCACACCGGCCAGAACAAATGCCACGGGATAACCAGTGAACAAAAGGACGGCCAACAGCGGGAACATCAGCAAAGGCAGAATCGTAATCAATGATTCCATGATGCTATTCCCGATCTGTAGATTCTGAGGTGGCGAGTTGGTCGCCTGCCTCGATCAGATCGGCATGATGAGTTTCCGCAATGAAGGCTGCGCGCTGGCGCAGATGTTCGGGTCCATAGAGGTACAGAATACACTTCAGGACAATGGCTATACCCGTCAGCAAGAGCAGGGAAAATCCGGCAGGGATCATGCCCTTGATGATCCACCGGTCCGATAATCCAGATTGTTCGGACGTCTCGCCCATCAGGAAAGACATTTCAGAGAACTCGTAGCCCCAGTAGATGACGATGATGGAATAGGGGATCACAAATATCAGGCAGCCAATCAGTTCGATCCAGACGCGTAGCCTGGGCGAAAAGCCATCGCGCAACAGCTCGATGCGTACATGGGCATCTTTGACATAGCCCAGGCCAAGGGTCAGCAGAAACAACGCGCCGTGAAAATGCCATTCCAGTTCTTGCAACACAGTAGAGCTGACCAGGGTAATCTGCTGGGCCCGTGAAACAACGTCGAAGATAATTGTCAGCATCAAGAAGATGGCCAGCCACGACGCCGACCGCCCGATGAAGGAAACGAAGCGGTCCAGCTGAATTGTGAGACGGTTAATAAATTCCATAGTGTGTCAGTCTGTCTCGGCTATTTCAGATAACCAAGGTCGCGCCACTCGGCATTCTTTTCGCGGAAGGCGACAAAGGAATCATGCACGCGTTTGAAGTCGGCATTCTTGGCAGATTGCTCTTGGGCAACTTCTTTCCATGCGGCCAGCAAGGCATCGAGAATTTCGGGCGACCATTTGTGTATTTGCACGCCTTTTTCTTTTAGCGATGTGATCGCGTCGGCCTGCATGGCATCTCCCTCGGCGATGGAATAGCGGATGGAGTCACCGCACGTGGCCTCGATCTGGGCCTTTTGGGTATCGTTCAGCAGGTTCCATTCATCCAGATTGATCATCAGGTCAAAAAAGGTCGATTGCTGATGCCATCCAGGAAAATAATAGTGCTTGGCCACCTGGTAAAACCCTAAATTGATGTCGATGGCGGGTTGTGCAAATTCCGTGGCGTCAATGGCGCCAAGCTCCAACGCGGGGAAAATATCGCCACCGGCCAAAAGTTGCGTGCTGGCACCCATTTTTTCGAGTACTTTGCCACCCAGGCCAAAAAAGCGGATTTTCAGGCCGTTAAAGTCGTCTATTGACGTGATTTCCTTTTTAAACCAACCAGATGCCTCGGGTGCGATCATGCCGCACATGACGCTGTGGATGTTGTAGCGGTGGTAAATTTCGTCGAACAGTTCTTTGCCGCCGCCAAAATAGAACCATGCCAGATACTGGTCTGACTTCATGCCAAATGGCACGGCCGAATAAAGCTGCAGGGCAGGGACCTTGCCGGCCCAATAGCCAGGCGTTGACCAGGCGGCTTCTAGCGCACCTTTAGAGATGGCCTCAAAAGCCTCTAGCGCCGGGACCAGCGCATTGGGTTCATAAAAAGTGATGGCGATATCACCGCCAGAGACGATTTCCAGTTCCGAAGCCAGGCGCGTGGCAAGCGTGCCCAGTTGCGGCAGAGTGCTGTTATACGCGCTCGACAGCTTCCATTGGACAGTCGCTTCGCGCACTACCTCGGGGTTCTTTGTTTTTGGCGCTTCGCTGCAGGCCGTCAGGCCAAGGGCAATTGCGGCGCTCAGAAGGGTCGTTTTGAATGCTGATAGGGTCATAAACCTGCGGTCATAGCTGATGAATCGTAGGGCATCTTGCCGCACTTTACGGGCAACAACAAGGATGGAAGGTTCTATTATTTAGTTCGCAGAGATTGCCAAGATACAGGCGGTCGGCTTAAGCTGCGGGTTGGAAGTGTGGTGAGTTTACTGCAAAGAAAATTCAGATGTAGAAGCAACTGAGTAAGGGGGTTTCCATGAACAGTTTGATCGCGGCAAGTGTTGCCTTTTTCTTAATCCATGCCGCCGTTTCCGGTACGGGAATGCGGGCCTGGCTCGTCGATAAAATTGGGCTCAAGGTTTACGTACCCTTGTTCGCCATCGGGTCATTGGCGAGCATCGTGTGGATGTCGAGGTCCTATGGCAATGTTTCTGATCTGGGTCTTCAGCCCATTTGGTCGGCTTCCCCTTGGGGCGGCTATCTTGCTGCCGTTGTCATGTTCTTTGCGCTTTTATTGGCAGTTGCAGGCCTGTTGAGCAAGAACCCTACCGCAATGGGACAGGAAGGCGCGTTGGAAGAGGAAGATATCGCGGTTGGCATATTGCGGATTACCCGACACCCATTCCTTGTTGGCGTCGGCTTGTGGGCCGGCATGCATCTGATCACCAATTCTGACCCAGGATCGTTGGTGTTCTTCGGCACATTTCTGCTGGTTGTCGTCAATGGCACGCGCAGCATCGACCGAAAGAGGGCAGCTGTTTATGGCGATGCCTGGGACAAATTTGTCGGTGAGACCTCATCAATACCTTTCGCAGCCATCATTCAGGGGCGAAATAGTCTGAAGCTGGGAGAGATTGGTGCCGTGAAACTGTTGGCCGGTGTCGGTGCCTATCTGGCGCTGGCCTGGTTCCACAATGATCTGTTTGGCGTCGCAACGATATTGTTCTGACGCGGTCTATTGCGCCCAGGTGCCATAGGTTAAATCACCTGGATTGTAGGCAGTTACGCGGTGGTTTGTTGGTGTCGACCATCAATATATGCCCATCCGGCATGGTGCTGACACCCGCTGGTTCCGCGCCCGGAATACTGGCATTGTCGGTACAGGTATAGGAACCCTCGTCAAAGTCAGATAGCATCATATCTGCGAGGTCTAGAGACCTTAAGATACCGTTATAAGTATCTGCAATAATTAATTTATTAATGTTTATCAGAAGGCCAAGCGAGAGCGGCCCATCGACGTTCAACCAGTCCATGCCTGGTCATTGCTGTCCCACTTAATTGACGGAGATTGGATCATGGCTCTCGACGCTCAAATTTAGGCACAGAATGCTGAAAAATATCAATAGTTTAGCGCCCGTAGTCGTGCCAGCGGAGGCTGGCACCCACTTTTGAGCCAAGTGAGACATGAACTTCTCTTCGCGTCTCTATGGATGCCAGCCTCCGCTGGCATGACGGTCGTATGAGAGAGGATTTGCTGCGAAATGGCAGAATTCTGGGATTCCATGTCATCTGAACCTGCACGAAAACCAAGCACTTCAACCGAATAGATGGTTGAGACATCAATCTTCAGAATAAGTGGGACAGCAATGAGGCCTGGTTGATTGATCTCTGGTGCGTGAACCTGGCCTTGCGTGTGGTTCTAGCGGCTAAGGTCTTTCATGGCGCGGTCAAGACCGTCCAGTGTCATGGGGAACATGCGATTCCCAAACAGCTGCTTGATCACCTGAATGGACGGCGTGGTATCCCAATAGCCTTCTGGGACCGGGTTCAGCCAGACAGACTTTGGATACACGTTCATCATCCGCTGCAACCATGTTTCGCCAGATTCCTCATTCCAGTGCTCAACCGAGCCACCGGGATGTACGATTTCGTACGGGCTCATGGTCGCGTCGCCCACGAAAATGACTTTGTAATCATGAGGATAGGTGTGCATCAATTGGAAGGTCGACATTTTGTCGGCACGCCTGCGGACATTGTCCTGCCAGACTTCTTCATACAGGCAATTATGGAAGTAGAAATATTCCAGGTTCTTGAATTCAGTTCGCGCCGCCGAGAACAGTTCTTCACACACCTTGATATGTGGGTCCATGGAACCACCGACATCAAGGAACAACAGCACCTTTACATTATTGTGCCGTTCCGGGACCATCTTGATGTCCAGGAAACCGGCATTTTTGGCGGTTGAACTAATGGTATCTGGCAGGTCCAGTTCTTCGGCATTGCCATCACGGGCCCAGCGACGCAGACGACGCAAGGCAACTTTGATGTTACGTGTGCCCAGCTCGAGATTGTCATCGAGATTTCTGAATTCGCGCTTGTCCCAAACCTTGACGGCTTTTAAATTCCGACCTTCTTTTTGGCCGATCCGTACGCCGGCAGGGTTGAACCCATAGGCACCGAAGGGCGACTTGCCTGATGTGCCGATCCATTTGTCGCCACCTTCGTGGCGTTCGTCTTGTTCCTCGAGGCGCTCTTTGAGCGTCTCCATCAACTCTTCCCAGTCCATTTCTTCCAAGGCTGCGCGTTCTTCTTCGGTGAAGAACTTTTCCGTCAGCTGTTTCAGCCAGTCTTCAGGAATATCATGGGCTTCTTCTTCGCTGAGGAATTCGATGCCTTCGAAGCACCTGCCGAAGACCCGGTCAAATTTGTCGAGGTTCTTCTCGTCTTTGACCAGGGTAGAGCGGGACAGATAATAGAAGTCGAGGATCTTGTAGTTGGCAACGCCCTTTTCCATGGCTTCCAGCAGGGTGAGGTATTCCCGCAACGATACGGGAACCTTTTCTGCTTTCAGTTCGTAGAAGAAATTCGTGAACATTTGAAATCCTGTGTGGCGCGTCCGGACTGGTTGGCGGGCTTAGCGGTTTGTGTCACGTCGCGACAGGAATGCCAGCCGTTCAAACAAGTGTACATCCTGCTCGTTCTTGAGCAAAGCACCGTGCAGTGGTGGGATCAACTTGCTTGGGTCACGTTCGCGCAGAATTTCTTCCGGCAAGTCTTCAGCCATCAACAGTTTCAGCCAATCAAGCAGTTCTGACGTCGAAGGCTTTTTCTTCAGACCAGGCACGTCGCGGATTTCATAGAAAATCTGCAGCGCTTCACTGACCAGCTTCTTCTGAATATCCGGGAAATGAACATCGATGATCCGTTTCATGGTGTCAGGGTCTGGGAACGTGATGTAATGGAAGAAGCAACGACGCAAAAAGGCGTCAGGCAGTTCTTTTTCATTGTTGGACGTGATGATCACCAGCGGGCGTTTTTCGGCAACAATGCGTTCTTTCGTTTCGTAGACGTAGAACTCCATCCGATCGAGTTCCAACAACAGATCGTTCGGGAACTCGATGTCTGCTTTGTCGATTTCGTCGATCAGCAGGACCGGGGCAATATCACCGGTAAAGGCTTCCCACAGGACACCTTTGATGATGTAGTTGGAGATATCGTGCACCTTTTCATCGCCCAGTTGCGAATCCCGCAGACGCGATACGGCGTCATATTCATACAGGCCTTGTTGGGCTTTGGTGGTGGATTTGATGTGCCATTGGATCAAGGGCCGATTAAGCGCTTTGGCGACTTCTTCGGCCAGCACGGTCTTACCCGTGCCAGGTTCACCCTTGATCAACAGGGGACGTTCCAGAGTGACAGCTGCGTTGACGGCAACCATCAGGTCTTCGGTGGCGACGTAATCGTCGGTACCTTCGAATTTCATTTTCGGTCTCACTTGCATGTGCATAGAAGTTACTGCCGGGCAACTTAGAGTGCTGCGCCTAGGGGATCAAGGGGGATTCCCCCGTTGGGACGGTTTCTTGCTTGCAGATGAAAACAGATCAATCCGTTTTCGGTTTGTCCAGGCCGAACAGGTGATCAAGTGACAGACTGCCGCCGCCGCGAACCATCAACAATAGTAGTGGCGCGAACCACAAAAGGTGAACAGTCCAGGCCTCGGGATAAACGAAGGTCTGGATCACCAACGTCATTATAATAAGACCCGCCGCGCCAATGCGGGTCAGCAAACCCAGCACCAGCAATATCGGTAAGACGTGTTCGCCAATGGATGCCGCACTGGCTGCCAGGGCAGGGCTGATAAGCGGCAGGTCATATTCATACTCAAACAAAAAAACCGTCGATTGGGTCACGTTCCAGATATCCCAACCAACCACCTTGTTTTGTCCTGACATCCAAAAAGGCGTTGCCGCCGCGAGCCTGGCCACCAGCAGGATGGCTGCATTGGGAATGGAATTGACCAGGGCGTTGAACCGGTGGATCGGCTTCAGCAGTATTTTGGACATAGAGGCTCCTACGATGGCAAAGTTAAATTGGTGATGGCACCGATCTGCAGCAGTCTGGTAAAGGCCATTTCCAGATCGAAGTCGGGGGAGACAGC
>Ga0209987_10000453_pt1 | contig 21333 bp, 20 predicted proteins | sample N074metaG_FD_182134 | JGI IMG/M metagenome (GOLD analysis project Ga0209987, IMG submission 182134) | Deep subsurface microbial communities from Kermadec Trench to uncover new lineages of life (NeLLi) - N074 metaG (SPAdes) (version 2) | ecosystem: Environmental > Aquatic > Marine > Ocean trench...
CGGGCTCGGGCTCCGACTCAGCCTCGGGTTCGGGCTCCTGCTCGGCCTCGGGTTCGGGTTCCGTCTCCAGGCCGATTTCGGCAAGCTCATCGGCCAGCGGCGAATCTACAATCACCATACTGATCGTGTCTTCGGGCACCATCGTAAACTCAACGGACTCAACCATTGACTCTCCGGACGCCATTTCGACTTCCGCATCGTCCGCGACCTCGAAGCCAGCATCGGCTTGCTGGATGCGCCTCTCGAGTTCCGTCGATGGTCTGACCGGCTTGCCCGCGATCACCGTATCGCGCATACGATGCAGTTCGTCGATGGCACGCTGCAGCAGGTCTTCAACGGCAGGCGTAGCTTTGACTCGCCCGCTGTCGACGGTGATCAGCAGTGTTTCCAATTCGTGGCTCAGATCACCCATGGCAACAATGCCAGCCATGCGCGCTCCGCCCTTCAGGGTATGCAGGAGACGCTTTAGCTCGTCCATCGGCTGCGCAGAATGGTTTTTGGACCACTCAATCAATGCCTGATCCGCCGACTCAAGCAGCTCAGCTGATTCCTCGGCGAAAATTGCAGCAATCTCGGCATCGTATTCCACGGCTTCTGCGACGGTTTCCAGCTCTGCTTCCGCAGGCTGCTGATCGGGTTCCGGGTGCAGTTCGGGAAGGGATGCCTCGCTGGTGCTGGTTACATCCGTCAGCTTCAAAATGTGCTCGATTAACGCCGTGTAATCTGCGCGCTGCCGCTCTGGCTGATTGATGTCCCCGACGATCGCTTCAATGGCGCGCGCCGCGGCAAGCATCGCGTCCAGGCCCGATTTCTGGAAGCCAATTTTGTAGTCGAAAATACGCCGGACGAAACGATTCAGTGCCGCGGCAACAGCGACGCCTCGTTCAACATTGGCCATATTTGCGCTGCCATGGAGCGTGTGGCATGCGCGATGCAATTTATCGGTCACATCGAACGGTGGCTGATGCCCCTCGCACGCGGCGATATAGTCGGTGATGACCTGCAGATGCACCTTAGTCTCTTTCGAGAAAATATCGTACAGGACCGGGTCCATTTCCAGCGCCAATTTTTCTTCGGCTGGCTCGTCGCTCGCTGCAGCGGCAATCGTGAGGACCGCCGCATTCGGATCGCCCTCTGCGAATGCATTTGCACGAGCAATCAGCAAACTGATATTGGTCTTGGGCTCGGTACCGACCTCAAGTTGCTCGACCAGTTCCGGCACCGCGTCAGCAGCCTGCTGTACAAAATCAACCATCGGCGGCGTACGCACCAGCGTTCGATTGATCAATCGATTGAGGAGATTCTCAATTGCCCAGCCATATTCACCGATGCGTTCTGCACCGACCATGCGACCGCTGCCTTTGAGTGTGTGAAAAGATCGCCGTACCGTGATCAACATTTCCAGATCGTCGGGCGACTCCAGCCAGGATGGGAGGTGCCGCTTGATACTGGCGATTTCCTCTTTCGCTTCCTCAATAAATATTTCGAGCAGTTCCGGATCCAGGTGCTCTGCATCCTGGGATACGACAGGCAGCGGCATGACCTCAGTGGCCTGCAGCTGCGGTACAGCAACGATCAATGCTTGTTCGTCCAGCTGTACCGTTGTGTATGCCGCGATTTCATCCAGTGAGAGCTTCATCGTATCGGCAATCTCGACGGGCCCTTGTTTCTGATTGTCCAGCAGCCGTTGTACCGTATCGCCAAGTACGGCGAGGCAGGCTTCGGCGTTGTCCAGCATGTACCAGGGTTCACTGCGGCCCGCCATAACCGTCTCCATGTAGTACTCGATGCTGACAATGGCATCTGCAAGGCGGTCGGTTTCTTTCTGATTTAATTGTGCCGGCCCTCCGCCGCCGAGCATCGCTGTAATCAGGTTGCCAACTTTCTCGACAACTTCCATGGCGCGCGTCTTTTCGAGCAGCAGCAATCCGGACCTGATCCCGCGCAGCAGCGATGGCACGCTATCAAGTCCCTGCGACGGCGCTTTCGCGGCAATACTCTGAGTTATGGTTTCCTTGATGCGTGCAAGGTTAATAATGCATTCGCGCATCACCGACTTGGTAACCTGGCGAAACGCATCATCGTCTTCCTCTGATCCTGTTGCTGCGCCGTCGCTGCCGGGTTCCACTGGTGTGGCCAGACGTACGAGTTGCGTGTCGAGGCGATCTTCGACACGCAATAACATCGCCGCAATATCCAGGATAACCTGCTCATTTGCGACACCACCGCGTTCGACAACAGACTTGAGCCGATCTATCTCACCTTCAATATCGCCCCGAAGCTCGCCGAGACCCAGCACTCCAAGTGTGTCGCCGATCTTTTTCAGCAGTTCCATTTGCGGCACGAGTTCGGACGACTTGTTCATACCCGTGCGCACGAAGATATCGAGTACGTCTTTGACGCGAGCCAAGTCTTCCTTGATTGCGGCCCCAACGGTCTTCATAAGCTTCGCGCTTGGCGCCCCTAGCGCTTCCCGTGCCTGTTCGACCTGTTCCTCACCCGGCAGCAACTCATCAAGATTAAACGCCGCACGAATTTCGCTGATACGCTCGCCGGCATTTCTCGACCGCGCAACGTAATAGAGAAGGTTATTGAGCAAATCATCGACGGGATGCTTCTCAAAGGCGAGCAGCCCCTCTTCAATCGTGTACCTCATCTGTCGGTCGGCCTGGCCGAGCAAACGTTTCACCGCAACCGACGTTTCCAGGCCACCGTCTTGCAGCGACTCAAGGACACCGCCAACGATCCACCACAGCTGGTACATGTCGTCACGAGTAGCTGAGTTCTCCAGCGCAGCAGCAACTTTGGCCAGCGTATCCAGGTGGCCCTCGTTATTGCCGTCGGTGATCCAGCCGAGCAACGCGAGTTGAAACTTTGGGCGCAATCGTTTGGCAACGAGCACTGGATCCTCACCAGTTCCTTTGCGAGCCTCCGCTTTGCTGCCGGCACGACGCGGAGACAAATTCAGGAGCAACAACGTCCCCTCGGACAGTAGCGGCTCGCCGCGTGCAGCACGCAGATCGTTAAGCATTGGCAGTAAGACCAACGCAATATCTCTGCCGCCACCAAGCAGCCTTTCGATATACAACGGCAACTGCACCATCGCGCGCGTCAGCGCATCGAGGCCATCTTCTCGTCCCTTGCCCGCCCGCAGTCGTGCCACGTAAGTAGAGGTAAGCTCCATCTCCTCCACCAGCAGCGCGGCGCCATAAGTTTCAGTGATTTGCAAGGCGCCTCGCGCCTGATGCAGCAATTCGCCAGCGCGCGTAAGTGCCGCTGTTCCGCCGCGACCGTCAACGCAGTCTTCCAGCGCCAGGTGCGCATTGTGAATCGTCTCATTGAGTTCGGCGCCTACGATTGCGAGCGCTCTGCCAGCACCGTTTGCGGTATCCTCGCCGATCAGCTGCTGCTCTTGAATGCCCGTATCGCCCGTCATCAGTTATCGATTCGTGTTATCCCGCCTGCATTTTATTGCCAGCTTCTGCCGACGCCGTGGGCACCACCGGAGGACTTGAACCGGGTCTCGCCAACGCGCCTGTCTGCATCATGTCTGCGGGCAGTGTGAATCCTGCAACAGTCTTTCTTAGCTGCGTTGCCAATTCCGATAATTTCGATATTGAAGCCGCGGTCGCCGTTGCCGCTCTGCCCGTCTGATTTCCGATCTCTCGCAGTCGTGTGGTACGCCTTGTAACGTCGGCCGCCGCGCTGGCCTGTTGTCTCGCAGAACTCGAGATATTCTGCACGAGGCTCGCGATCTGATTCGACACCTGCTCGATCTCGTCCAGGGCAGCGCCCGCATTCTCCGCGAGTAACGCACCGCCAACTACGTCAGTGGTACTGCGCTCCATTGCGACGACGGCTTCGTTGGTATCAGATTGAATCGTCCTGACCAGTACCTCGATCTGCTTGGTCGCATTCGTCGAGCGCTCGGCGAGTCGCTGCACCTCATCAGCAACAACTGCGAAACCGCGACCTGCCTCACCCGCCATCGACGCCTGAATCGATGCGTTAAGTGCCAAAATATTCGTCTGTTCCGCTATGTCGCTGATCAGTTCAACAATATTGCCGATTTCCTGGGAACTCTCGCCGAGCCGTTTGATGCGCTTTGAAGTTTCCTGAATGGTTTCTCGAATCGCGTTCATGCCGTCAATTGTGCGTCGCACCGCTTCACCGCCTTTGTGTGCGACCTCAACGGAATGGCGCGCAACATCAGACGAGCGTTCGGCGTTACCGGAAACCTCTTCGATCGACGATGCCATCGATGCGATCGCCTCCGTCGCCGCATTGATTTCCTTGGCCTGATTATCGGCCGCCTTGGCGAGGTGAGCCGCTGTATTTTCACTCTGTTTGGTGGCGTGATCAACCAGAAGAGCCGTGTCATTTACAGTCGCCACGAGCTTGCGCAATTCTTCAATCGCGAAGTTGAAGGAATCAGCAATGGTGCCGGTAATGTCTTCTGAAACCGTTGCCTCCACGGTCAGGTCACCATCCGCCAGGCTGCCCATTTCGTCGAGCAGACGCAGGATCGCCTGCTGATTGCGTTCGTTCTGCTCGCCCTGTTCCCAGGCTATCTTCTCAAAAACCGCGCTCTTCGCATGCAGGAAAAGCAGGACAAGAACCAACAACACCGCCAGACCCGCAAGCCCTATGGGGAGCCACAGTATTTTCAGAAAGTCCGGCATCAGGCTTGCGCCGTCTACTGCCCCGAAGGCCGACCCAAGTATCTTGTCTGCGCTCGCGGCGAGCTCAATCTGAGTCGCTGCGAGAGTGCTGATCTGGCCGATATTGCTTGCCAGTGTCGCCGTCTGCTCCTCGAGGCTCGTAATGCTGCTGATAATGGGCACCAACGCGATCTCGCGACCCTCCTCGTCCAATGCCCGGATATCGAGATCGCTGGATGCACCACTAAGCGCATCGGCGACATTCCTGAGAAAATCGACGTCTTCAGCAATTGAGGTCGTCGCAGTCTCGCCACCCACCGGCAGAACCGCCGCAATCTGACGGATGCGATCGGCGCGTTGCTGAAACTCCTGCATCGCGGCTGTCGAACCAGACCGATCCAATAACTCATTAGCGAGTTGTACTAGCGCCGATGCATCCGTATTAATTCGTTCAGCGGCGCTGTGCACTGCCTCAACTTCAGTGCGCCTCGCAATAATCGCTGCAGCTAGTCCCTCAAGTTGCTGCCAGTCCGATGATCTTCCCGGCGTGACGCCGGCGCGCCGCAGAGCAGAAATTTTCTTAATGCTGCCATCCAACCGGTCATACGCGCCATCCTTGCCGGCGAGTGCGCGCGCAGCTTGCGCCGGAACAGCTTGGGATAACGCCGCAAGTTGCGGCACCGCAGAGCTGCCGCTGCCGGCTTGTAGATAAACCAATGCCGCAACGCTTGTCAGCAGGAATGCAATGATCGCCACAACGATATTAAATTTGCGCGAATTGTCAGTTTTACTCGCCATGACTCACCTTCATTCCTCAGCTGCCTGCAGAAACGTGTTGCTTTCGACAAGATCAATTAAATTGAATACCGGCCAGGTCTCTGCGCTTCTCTGATAAGTCCCAGCGAGGAAACGGTCGCAGCGAACACTTGTCTCCTGTACTTCTTTCGAGAATTCGTGATCCATGAAGCGCCGGAATCCGAGAACCTCGTCGACGACGATGCCCGCAGGAACCTCACGGTGGTTAACCGATATCACGCGTGTGGCCCGGCGCAAAGACGTTCTGCCACTACCAAGCATCAATTTGAGATCTACGAGTGGCAGGAGGTGGCCACGCAAGTTCGCGATGCCCAACAACCAGCGTCTTGCACCCGGCACTCGTGTCATTGACTCAGGCAGCATCAAGACCTCACGAACCTGATCCCGCTGGGCAACGAACTGTTCGTCGCCAATGCGAAAACCAACGCCGACCCACTCTGCAGGCATCGATCCAGCACCTTGATCGGAACGCGCATCGATGCTGCGCTGCTCCATTTCCTGCAACAACTCGAAAGGTTGCTCAACCAGCGCCGCCAAGTCTGCAGAATTACTCATTCAGTCTGCCATCACCGTTTTTATCTTTGCCACGAGCTCTTTGTCGGCGACGGGTTTGACAAGGTACTCAACAGCGCCCTGGCGCATGCCCCAGATCTTGTCCGTTTCCTGATCCTTATTTGTGATCATGATGATGGGAATAGAGGCAGTCTTTGGGTCTCTCGTCAAACGACGTGTAGCTTGAAAACCGTTCATGCCAGGCATGACGATATCCATCAGTATGCAGTCGGGGAGCGCAGTCCTGGCTTGACGCAAACCCTCTTCACCGCTGTCAGCCACGAGCGTATCGAAGCCAGCCTTTTCCAGCATGTTCTGAAACAGATGCAGCTCAGTTGGCGAATCATCAATGATGAGAACAACTGCCATCCTGCGATTCCTCTATGAAATTCTTAATTGATCTGGTTAGTAATAGCGCCAAGCAATTCGTCTTTGGTAAACGGCTTGGTCAGGTATTGTTCGGAACCCACGATGCGCCCGCGAGCACGATCAAACAGGCCGTCCTTGCTCGACAGCATAATGACCGGCGTTTTCTTGAACATTTTGTTGTGCTTGATCAACGAACACGTTTCGTAGCCATCGAGCCGCGGCATCATGATGTCAACGAAGATGATATCGGGCCGGTGATCGGCAATCTTGGACAACGCATCGAACCCGTCAATTGCTGTAAACACCTGGCAACCTTCCTTCGACAACAGAGTCTCGGCTGTTCGGCGAATGGTTTTACTGTCGTCCACGACAAGAATTTTGAGCCCGTTAAGGCTTCGGGTTGCGTTACTGGACACCGAATTTCCCCACGTTGAAAAGCGATTTTTACCATATTGACATAAGTCCTGCTACGAAGCGCGCCACGATACGCAAAATCGTCCGAAATCCGGTGCTTACGAGAGCTTTCACGGTATAGTTGCCAGCTTCATGATGCATCATCCGAAGACCTGCAACCGATGTCCCCAAAAGCGCTGAAAATTGGCATTGTGATGGACCCGATCGGGTCGATTACGCCTAAGAAAGACAGCTCTTTCGCGATGTTGCTCGAGGCGACGCGGCGCAATGCTGAAATTCACTATTTCGAGCAGCAGGATCTGCGTATGTTGTGCGGCGAAGCCAGAGGGCGCTCGACGCTACTCAGCGTGCAGGAAGACCACGACGACTGGTTCCAGTTTGGCGATCAGCAGGATATCGAACTCGGCTCTCTCGACGCAATTCTGATGCGCAAGGACCCACCGTTCGATATGGAATACGTCTACACGACCTACATTCTCGATCGCGCGAAGGCTGCAGGCGCATTGGTTGTCAATGCGCCACAGGCCCTCAGGGATATAAACGAGAAAGCGTACACAGCGTGGTTTCCCGATTACACGCCGCAAACATTAATTACGCGCTCTATGGCAGACATGAAGTCGTTTCTGGCCGACCACGATCGCATCGTGGTCAAGCCGCTTGATGGCATGGGTGGCCGTTCGATTTTCGTCATTCAAAAGGGCGACAATAACGCCAACGTAGTATTCGAAACACTAACGGACTACGGACAGCGGTTTGCCATGGCACAGGTATACATTCCCGAGATCAAGCTCGGCGACAAGCGCATTCTGATTGTCGATGGTGAGCCGGTCCCGTACGCGCTCGCACGAATCCCCTCGGACGACGATAATCGCGGCAATATCGTTGCCGGCGCAACGACGAGAGGTCAGAAACTGTCTGCTGCAGACCGCAGGATCTGCGATCAGGTTGGCCCGGTGCTTCGCGAACACGGCGTACTGTTTGCAGGAATCGACGTTATCGGTGACTTTATGACCGAAATCAATGTCACGAGCCCGACGGGCATTCGAGAACTGGACAGGGAGTTCGATCTCAATATTGCCGGCCTGATGTTTGACAGCATCGAGAGCAGGCTTGCTAATGAGCGCTAATCGCTTGTTTATGTGAACAGATTGGCGGATTATTTGGGCGCGCATGGTCAACGTCGTCCTCAAAACAGACCCCCTCGACGAGCTGCAGCTGGTTACGCCGGCAGTCCCGGACCGTCTGCCTGCCATGCTTTTCCTTGCGGCGCTGGTGCACGGCGTCCTTATCATCGGTGTGACCTTCAATGCTGAGCTCGCGGATCGGTTTGCCAATGTAATCGCGTTGGAAGTTACGATCGTCGCCAATCCCGATCAGCAAATCGATCGCCCCGATGATGCCGAATACCTGGCGCAGACCAGCCAGGAGGGCGGTGGCAATACGACAGAGCAGGTTCGCGCATCAGCGCCTTTGCAAAGCGCAATGACTGTCGACAATGACGGCATGGAAGATGGCACGGCGCTTGTCGATGCGGACACGCACCAGCAGTCGGCTGACGAGGTCCTTGCGTCACAGGACGCCAGCGATCGGCAGGTTGAAATCGAACCGCGCACAGACCCGCAGACTGAAAACAGTATCGCGATCGTGATGGAGGCTGGCAACGAGGCGACACTGCCCCTGCCGCAGGAGGATCCAGCGTCGATGCTCATCCACGCCGACGAACCGCGGCAATTGATCATTAGCGCCGATACGCGCGAGTCGGTTATCGCGACATATCTCGACAACTGGAAGCGCCGTATCGAGGCCGTGGGAGCATCGTACCTGCCGCAACTCGGTGATCTGGACAATATAACGGGCAGCCCAACGCTGATGGTCCGCATCGATGTTACCGGCGAGCTGCTCGAGGCCGTCATCCGCAAATCCAGCGGGTCCACGATTCTCGATCTGGCAGCACTGGATATCCTGCGACGGGCGTCACCATTCAATCCGTTTCCTCCGGAAATTTCCGCTGAGTACGATACCGTTCGCTTCGAGTACAAGTGGTTATTCGCCAGCCAGCTGGTCACGAGCACCCGCGACGCGGACTGAATGGTCGCTGGCGCTTGTGCGTGCCAGCGCATGCGCAGATACTAATCATATGGAATCGAACGCATCGCTTACAAATCAATTACTTATCGCCATGCCGGGGATGCAGGACCCCAACTTCAGCACGACGGTAACGCTGATCTGCGAACACAACGACGATGGCGCACTCGGCATCATCATCAATCGGCCGTTGACGCTGAAGCTCGGTGGTCTCTTCGCACAGCTTTGCGTTGAACAACCCGGTTCTGACACCGCGAGCAACCCTGTCCTTTCGGGAGGGCCTGTTGGTACCGAACGCGGCTTCGTATTGCACGACAAGAGCCAGAGTTTCGAAAATACGCTGGCTGTATCAGACGACATCCAGTTGACGCTGTCGCGCGACGTTATTGATGCAATGGCGGCAGGCGAGGGGCCCGACAAGACTCTGGTAGCAGTCGGCTATGCGGGTTGGGAGCCGGGTCAACTAGAGTATGAAATGCTTGCCAACTCCTGGCTAAGCGTACCCGCGACGCCGGAACTAGTGTTCGAAACGCCTTTCGCCGAGCGCTGGGATTCGGCCGCCCGAACACTTGGTATCGATATTGCGCAGATGTCGCCGGATGCCGGCCACGCCTGATTTGTCACCCCCAAAGACCATTCTCGCCTTCGATTTTGGACTCCGACGCATTGGCGTCGCCGTCGGGCAAGACGTTACCGGCTCAGCCAGCCCCCTCGGCACTGTTGCCAACCGTGACGAGGGTATCGACCACGGCGCGATCGCGGCGCTTATCAACGAATGGCAGCCATCCAGTCTCGTCGTCGGCATGCCACGCCATGCGGACGGATCCCCGAGTGAAATGCAGGACCCCGTGAAGGCATTCATCGGCGAACTGCACCAATATGAGCTGCCGATTGACACCGTTGACGAGCGCTACACCTCTGTCGAGGCAGAGCGCACCTTGAAGCAGGCGCGCGCAGCCGGCAGCCATCGTCGCATCTCCAAAGAAGCAATCGACAGCGCTGCTGCCGTTGTCATCGCCGAACGATTTCTCGCAGGAGCGCAGAATTATCCGTAGAATGCCCCCGCCATGAAATTAGGTGATTCCGCGGAAAATTTCGAAACCGAAGCCACGCTGCAACTCGACGGCAATGGTGAACTGCGGCATCTACTGACATTGAAGGGGCTGGACAAGACCATACTGACGCAGCTGCTTGATGAAGCGGAGCAATATCTCACCTCGCCTGGAAGTGTTCCGGCACGCTCCCGGTCACTAGAGGGTCGAACAGTCGGCAACCTGTTTTTCGAACCCAGCACCCGTACACGGGCTTCGTTCGACCTGGCTGGCAAACGCCTCGGCGCGGACGTACTTAACCTTGATGTCAATACGTCTTCACGCAAGAAAGGCGAAAGTATTCTCGACACGATTTACACGCTTGAGGCGATGCAAGTCGACTTCATGGTCGTTCGTGACGCGGGAGCAGGTGTACCTGCCTATATCGCCCGTCATGTGAGCGATCACGTGAGCGTGTTGAACGCGGGCGAGGCGGATATTTCACATCCAACGCAGGGTCTGCTCGACTTGTTGACGATTCGCTTGCATAAGGTCGACTTCGGAGAGCTGATTGTTGCGATCGTCGGCGATATTCAACACTCGCGCGTCGCGATGTCAGCGTTGCACGGCTTACAGACGCTCGGGGTCGCTGAGGTACGGTTAATTTCACCACCCGCGCTGGCGCCCGACCCCGAGAAGGTTCCGGGCGCAAGAATCATGGACAGCCTGGACGATGGGCTGAGAGACGCCGACGTCGTAATGGCCTTGCGCATACAGCGTGAGCGCATTGGCAACCTTGACGGGATACCCGGCATAGATGAGTACTTTGCCAATTTCGGCCTCAGTCACAAGCGTATGAAAATCGCGAAAGCAGATGCGATCGTCATGCACCCGGGGCCGATGAACCGCGGCATTGAAATCGAAGGCGCGCTGGCCGACGGCCCGAGTTCAGTGATTACCGAGCAAGTGACGAACGGCGTCGCGGTACGCATGGCCGTGCTCGACCGCGTCGCTAAAACCATGGGCACGCGGTGACCTCGACGGCACGACGCCAGGCGCAGCGAAACCGCGGCACAATCTTTGTAGAAGATGGCGAAGTGATCGCTGTGGACGCGTTTCCGGGCGACCAATTCATTACACGCATCCGCGCACCTCGATGTGCTGCGGCCGCCGCACCAGGAACTTTCGTACATCTCGCCTGCGACGATTCGCTGCCGATGCGCAGACCATTGTCAATCATGCGCGCTGCGGACGACTGGATAGACGTTCTTTACAAGATCGTCGGTGATGGCCTGCGTCTGCTGAGCAGCGCCAGGCCCGGCGACAGAATTAATGTGCTGGGTCCCATCGGGCAGCCCTTCACAATGTCGCCGCAGCGACCCAGAACACTATTGATTGGCGGCGGCGTCGGCATCCCACCAATGGTATTCATCGCAGATCATCTGCGACGCCAGGATGGCGACTGGCAACCACTCGCGATCCTGGGCTCGGAACTTCCATTTCCTTTCAGATTGCGGGGATCGAGCATCGCAGCACCCTGGTTGGACGAGGACATTAACAGCACCATGCCACTGCTTGAGGACTGGGGGGTGCCTTGCCGTCTCGCAACACTGGCGGGTTACGATGGTTGTTTTGACGGTTACGTCACCGATCTTGCCGACCAGTGGCTGGCATCCTTAACAGTCGATGATTTGCAAAAGACCGCCGTGTTCGCCTGTGGTCCGAATCTGATGCTGCAAGCGGTCGCCGCACTGGCCGCGCGCTATAAGCTTCCTTGCCAGATTTCGCTGGAAGAGTTCATGGCATGTGCGGTGGGTGGTTGCGCGGGCTGCGCTGTGCAAATCAGGACACCCGGCGGTGACACGATGCAGCGCGTATGCGTCGATGGTCCGGTATTCGATGCGGCAACCGTGGTCTGGAAATTTTAGCCGCCGAAATTGACCTTGGCTTCCAGGTTGGCGCGCGAATCTGCGTGCGACATCGCCTCGTCCAGTGTAATGGTGCCATCCTTGTAAAGCTGCAACAACGCGTCGTCAAAGTTTTGCATGCCATGTTCGCCACTTTCCTTGTGCGCCTCTTTCACGGCAGAGATATCGCCCTTCAGGATAAGGTCTTTGATGTGCGGCGTGTTGAGCATGAGTTCGACCGCTGCAACGCGTTTGCCATTGCGGGCTCGTACCAGCCTTTGTGACAAAATCGCGCGCAAGTAATGCGCAAGATCCATGTACACCTGCGCATGTTGCTCCTGCGGGAAAAAATTGATAATTCGATCCAGCGTTTCAGCCGCGTTGTTCGAGTGAATCGTGGCAAGTACAAGGTGGCCGGTGCCGGCCATGTCGAGCGCCGCACGCATGGATTCAGTATCACGAATCTCACCGATCAGGACAACGTCCGGCGCAGCCCGAACCGCGCTCTTGAGCGCGCGGGCATAGGACTTCGTGTCCAGCCCGACCTCACGCTGATTGATGATCGACTGCTTGTTCGGGTGCAGAAATTCGATCGGATCTTCGATGGTGATGATGTGCGACGACGTCTTCTCATTGCGATGGTTGACCATCGCCGCAAGTGTCGTTGATTTGCCGGCGCCTGACGCTCCTACCATCAGAATCAGTCCGCGTCGCAGCATCACCAATTCCTTGAGTGCATCCGGCATTCCTAACTCATCCAGCGTCGGTAACTCCGATGTGATGTAACGCAACACCATTGCCACGTTGCCGCGCTGATGAAAGACATTCACGCGGAAGCGACCAAGACCAGGCTCCGACAACGCGAAGTCAATTTCCAGTTCTCTGTTGAACTCCTCCATCTGCTCTTCGGTCATGAGTTCGAACGCCGCCTGCCTGACCATTTTCGGCGTCATCTCGAGCTTGTTGACCGGCATGATTTTGCCTTCGATCTTGATTTTGGCCGGCGAATACGGCGCGAAGAAAAGGTCCGATGCCTTCTTCTCAACCATAAGTTTGAATAATGGTTTGACGTTCATTTATCTGCGTTCCCTGTTCCCATTCCTTGTAGCTCAGAAGGTCTGAGCCGTATCCTCATCCATGATCTGCAGGCTTTCTGACTGCTGGTCGGCAAGCGAAGATTCACGCTTGCTCTCGAGCTTAATACGCAATCTGAGTTCGTTCTTCGAATCGGCGTTGCGCATGGCTTCTTCGTAGGAAATCACCCTATCGTCGTAGAGGGTAAATAATGATTGGTCAAACGTCTGCATGCCCAATCGGGTCGACTTGGCCATAATTTCCTTAATTTGCCCTACTTCGCCCTTGAAGATCAGGTCCTGCACCAACGGCGTATTGAGCATGATTTCCATCGCTGCTACGCGCCCGATACCGCCTTCGCGGGGCACCAGGCGTTGCGAAATGAAGGCCTTGGTATTCAATGAGAGATCCATCAACAGCTGTTGACGGCGCTCTTCCGGGAAAAAGTTGATGATGCGGTCCAGGGCCTGGTTGGCACTGTTAGCGTGCAACGTTGCAATGCATAGATGGCCCGTTTCGGCGAACTGGATGCCATATGACATTGTCTCTCTGTCACGTATCTCACCGATGAGAATGACATCCGGCGCCTGGCGCAGAGTGTTCTTCAAGGCAGCGTGCCAGGATTCAGTATCAACACCAACCTCACGCTGCGTAATGACGCAACCTTTGTGCGGATGGACATACTCAATTGGATCCTCAATTGAAATGATGTGCCCGCGAGAATTTTCATTGCGGTGCCCGATCATCGCGGCCAGTGTCGTTGACTTACCCGAGCCTGTACCGCCCACGATGATGCACAGGCCGTGCTTGTTCATCACTACATCTTTCAGAATCGGCGGCAGCTCCAGATCTCCGAGCGTCGGTATTTCGGTCGTAATGGTACGCAGCACCGCTCCAACCATGCCCTGCTGAATGAACGCACTGACGCGAAAGCGCCCGATGCCTTGTGGCGCGATAGCGAAATTACATTCCTTGGTTGCGTCAAATTCCTTGATCTGCTTGTCGTTCATGATCGAACGCACCATGATCGCAGCCTGTTCTGCTGACAGAGGTGTATCCGTGGCTTTATGAATCACGCCGTCGACTTTAATCGCTGGCGGAAAAGCCGCCGTGAGAAACAGATCCGAACCGTCCCGTTCGACCATTTTGCGCAACAGGTTCTGCGTTAGTCGTACAGCTTGTTCGCGTTCCATTGTCGTGATCTCCTATCAAGTTGCCAGCTCACGCGGCAACCTTAGAAATTTTCCTTGTTCGCCGCCTTATAGCGTGCTTCTTCTTTGTTGATCAAACCCTTCGCCAGCAACTCCGACAGGTTTTGGTCCAGCGTCTGCATTCCTTGCCCCTGGCCTGTTTGAATGGCTGAGTACATCTGTGCAACCTTGCCTTCGCGGATCAGGTTTCTAATTGCCGGCGTACCGATCATGATTTCATGTGCCGCAATTCGCCCGCCACCCACTTTCTTCAGCAGAGTCTGTGAAATTACCGCGCGCAATGACTCGGAAAGCATCGCACGGACCATTTCTTTTTCTGCAGCAGGAAATACGTCAACAATACGGTCGATAGTCTTGGCCGCTGAACTCGTGTGTAGGGTGCCAAACACAAGGTGGCCGGTCTCGGCGCCCGTGAGCGCAAGGCGGATCGTTTCGAGATCGCGCAGCTCGCCAATCAGAATGACGTCGGGGTCCTCGCGTAACGCCGATCGCAGCGCTTCGTTAAAGCCCAGCGTATCGCGGTGGACTTCGCGCTGATTAATCAATGATTTCTTGGATTCATGCACGAACTCGATCGGATCCTCAATAGTGAGGATGTGATCGGGCTTGTTGTCGTTAATGTAATCGACCATGGCGGCCAGCGTGGTGGACTTGCCGGAGCCAGTCGGTCCAGTCACCAATACGATGCCACGCGGGTACATCGCAATATCTTTGAATATAGCGGGTGCACCAAGATCTTCGAGGCTCAGAATCTCGGAAGGAATAGTCCTGAAAACGGCAGCCGAGCCACGATTCTGATTGAACGCGTTGACGCGAAAACGCGCCACTTTTGGTATTTCGAACGAGAAGTCGGTCTCCAGAAACTCCTCGTAATCTTTGCGCTGCTTGTCATTCATGATGTCGTACACCATGCTATTGACATCTTTGTGAGTGAGCGCCGGCATGTTGACACGCTTCATGTCGCCATCAACACGAATCATGGGCGGCACGCCTGCTGACAAGTGCAGGTCAGAGGCGTTGTTTTTTACGGCGAACTGCAATAGCTGGGCCACATCAACTGCCATATCTCTCCCTCTCGGATAATATCCCGGACTTACCATAACCCGGAACGAAGTGGGCCTAGTATAGCGAAGCAATTGGACTAAAACGTGATTGGAGTCACGGAAAACCTAGCCTTAATCCACGATTCCCTGGCTGATACGGCGGTCGAGGCCGGTTACCCCCGGGACGCCGTCAAATTGCTCGCGGTGAGCAAGAAACAGCCCCTGGACAAGATTCTTGCGGCCGCCGCCGCGGGACAACGTGACTTCGGCGAGAATTTCGTTCAGGAGGGCCTGCAAAAAATCAACCAGACCGTCGCTGACGATCTGATCTGGCACTTTATCGGGCACCTGCAGAACAATAAAACACGAGTCGTCGCTGAGAACTTTGACTGGGTTCACACCATCGACAAATTAAAAACTGCCGAACGTCTCAGCCGACAGCGGCCGAAGGATCTCGGACATTTGAATATTTGCCTGCAGATCAACGTTGACGACGATGACGGCAAGTCAGGCATTACAGTTGCCGAACTCCCAAGGCTTGCTGTTGCCTGTTCCGAGTTGCCGAATCTCAAGCTACGTGGACTGATGTGCCTGCCTGTCCTCCGGTCTGATTTCGCTGCACAACGATTACCTTTTGCAAGGCTCAGGGAGATGGCGGATGCTTTGCGTGCTGACGGAATAGACACGGACACCTTGTCAATGGGAATGAGTGGCGACTACCGCGCCGCGATTCACGAGGGCGCAACGATTGTACGCATCGGCAGCGCGTTGTTTGGCAAAAGGACCGGTTGAGAAAACGGCTGAAGGACGAACGGATGAAATACCAAAAAGTCGCGTTTGTTGGTGGCGGCAATATGACCCGCGCAATTGTTGCGGGAATGATAGCTGGCGATTACAAGGCAGGAAAAATCTTGATTGCCGAGCCGCTGGCAAAACAGCGTGACGCCCTGTCGCGCGACTTGCCCGGTGTCATTGTCAGCGAAGACAATAACAACGTGGTTAGCGCAGCCGAAATTGTGGTGCTTGCGGTCAAACCGCAGGTGCTCGCCTCTGTATGTCGACAACTCGCCAGCACGATTCAGGCCACAAGAGCGTTGATTATCTCGGTTGCAGCCGGAATCCGCAGCACAGATATCGATGACTGGCTCGGCGGCGGTTTGGCCGTAGTGCGCATCATGCCCAATCAACCTGCACTTTTGCGTCAGGGCATTTCAGGTATCTTCGCGAACAAAAAAACGACGCAACGCCAGCTGGCGGCTGCCTGCAACATCATGTCCGCTGTTGGTGCTGTGGTCCAGGTGCCCACTGAAGCCGACATAGATGTGGTCACGGCGATTTCCGGTAGTGGGCCTGCATACTTTTACCTGCTCATCGACATGCTTGCAAAAACTGGCCAGGATCTCGGGCTTGATGAAAATGTTGCACGACAACTGGCCCTTGAGACCGCGCGCGGCGCGGCGGCACTGGCGGCAAGTTCAGATGCAACCATGGAAACCCTGATTGCCCGGGTTCGATCGCCGGGTGGCACGACTGCCGCCGCACTCGACAGCCTCGAGAGTCAGGGTGTTCGTGATATCTTCAACACCGCGCTAACCGCTGCACGTGATCGCGCGCAAGATCTCGCCAACACTACTCATCAAGCCAACCAGGACTGATCAATGCCAGCCAATCTTTCGTTAGCCCTAGTCTTCATTATCAATGCCGTGACAAGCCTGTATCTGCTGGTTCTGATGTTGCGCTTCTGGATGCCGTGGTTGCGCGCGGATTTTCGCAATCCGTTGGCGCAGGGCATTCTGCGTATAACATCACCGTTGGTTATCCCGGTACGGCGCATCGTGCCATCCTTTGGTCGTTTGGATACAGCGACGATATTGGTCGCCTTTGTTGTTCAGTATTTGACGATCGTACTCTTACTGCTGATCCTGAAAACCTCAGCCGCCATGGGTCCGATCGCTGTTACTGCGCTCGTCAAACTGACTGTACTGTCGGTGTACTTATTCGTTTACGCCATTTTCATTCGCATCGTCCTGAGCTGGATTTCGCCTGGTAGCTACAATCCGGCAACGACAATAATCACGACCTTGACCGAGCCGGTTTTGCGACCTATAAGGCGCCTGATTCCAGCGATGGGTGGGTTCGATATTTCGCCAATATTTGCGATCATCCTGCTGATAGCGGTTACGATTGTCGTGAATGGGTTCAAGCCAATAGGGATTTAGCGCCATTGCCGTTATAAAGCTGATCGCTGAATTTTCAAGGATTGCACCGTCAGCAATTGAACTGTTGTGCGGCCAATCCCATCGACACAAGCAATTCCTCATCCGCCGGTAATGGTTTATAGTGAGAGTCAAAAGGGGCTCGTATCATGATTCTCAGAGCAGCATTGGTTTCTGTGTCACTACTCGGTTTGCTTGCAGCCTGCGGTGGCGCTGGAGGCCCGACCGAGGTGCCGGAAGCTCTTCCGGCTGGCGCCTCTTCGGCAGACATCGGCGACCACATCGTCCACTTTAGCGCGCAGTCTACCGACCAGCTACCTCCTTTAGTTGCGCGTGAGTACAACATTGTGCGCAGCAAGGATCGCGCGATGCTCAATGTTTCCGTCATCCGAAAAGAAGACAATCTGCCAGTCCCCGCGGAAATAAAAGTCAAGACTGTAAATCTGACCAGCCAGCTGAAGAACGTCACAATGAGACGCATTGACGAGGCGGGACCTACCGCCGCGATTTATTATATTGGCGAGACACCCGTCGCGAACAGAGAATGGCTGATATTTGACATCAGTGTGAAACCAGAAGGTGTCATTTTGCCAACGAACGTACGCTTCAAGAAACAATTTTATACGGATTGATTGTCTTCGCTGCAGAGCAGTGCGTATCTGGCCTGAATAGTGTGGTATCGTCGCGCTGCTTTCCAATTGGACGTTAGCCCACTTTTGTTTTTCTGAGGAGTCAGTTTTTCATGGCAGCAAATACTAAAAAGCCACCGACCAAGTCTGAAATTTACGCAAAGATTGTCGACGACACAGGTCTGGCTCGCAAGGATGTAGCGGCAGTATTCGAATCACTTAACGGCCAGATCAAGGAAAACCTTGGTGGCAGGAACGCGGCAGGAATTTTTACCGTTCCTGGCCTTTTGAAAATGCGTGTTGTGAATAAGCCGGCGCGCGAAGCTCGCATGGGTACAAACCCGTTCACGGGCGAAGAAATGATGTTCAAGGCCAAGCCTGCGACAAGAGTTGTCAAAGTTTCTGCGCTGAAAGGCCTGAAAGATATGGTATGAGGCAGAAGCCGAGTTAGCCGCGAATGCGGTTTGGCCTGCAGGTCTTCATGTACAGCTCAAGAGCCGGACTGGGTCCGGCTTTTTTGCATCTGCGGTTTCAAGTTCCTGCGGCCAATACAAATTCCATAACCGACTCGCGCAAATCGATCAAACGACCGTGAAAGAAGTGTTCACCACCGGGAATAATTAATAATTCCGGCCCGGGCTCCAGACTATTCACCCACTCTATCGTCTCTTCAACGTCGACGAGTTCGTCCTGATCACCCTGCACAATGAGCCATGGACAATCGGGCTGCACTTGTAACTCCGCGTCCATTCTATTTTCGTTAACTCGGCTTATGGCCGGCGCAACACTGATCAGCCCATCAACCGATGTAACTGCCGCCGCCTTGACCGCAATCGCTGCGCCAAATGAAAAGCCTGCAACCCAAAGGGGTTCCTGGCGGTGTTTGTTGCGCATCCACTCGATTGCCGTCAGGGCATCATTCAACTCACCAACACCGTTGTCGAACTCACCCTCACTTTTCCCTGTGCCACGGAAATTGAAGCGCAAAGCGGTGAATCCCAGGCGCAAAAAGGCTCTCGCGAGCGTGTACGTGACTTTGTTATTCAGGTTGCCACTTTGCTGCGGGTGTGGATGACAAACAACGACATTTCCAGCGGGGACCTGCTGCGCCGCTACCTCCAATACAGCCTCCAATTGCCCAGCCGGCCCATCGATGAATAGCTTGCTCACTTGAGGTGCATTCGACATTGGTGTCCTCGGGGTAGCGTGTTTCGTTGATACTGCTGTAAAATTAAGACCTTAGGCAATACCGGCTCCGCTGAGCGGGGCGAACGGAAAACTAACGGTGAAGTTATGAGTGCCAGTATGAGCCTCGAAGCGCAGTATTGCGCACACAATTATCACCCACTGCCCGTTGTACTGACGCGCGGCGAAGGTGTTTTCGTGTGGGACGAGAACGGTAAGAAATACCTGGATATGATGAGCGCCTATTCCGCGGTCAGTCATGGTCACGCCCATCCGCGACTTGTGGCCGTTGTCAGGGAACAGGTAGCAACGCTGACGATCGTCTCGCGCGCGTTTTACACCGACAAACTCGGACCCTTTCTCGAGCTTGCCTGCAAACTGACAGGGCAAGACATGGCTATGCCGATGAACACCGGCGCCGAGGCTGTCGAAACAGCCATCAAGGCCGCACGCAAGTGGGCATACACCGTCAAAGGCGTTGCAGACAACCAGGCCGAGATCATTTGCTGCAGCGGCAACTTTCACGGCCGCACTATTGCTGCCGTAGCAATGTCTGACGAAGCGCAATACCAGGAGGGCTTCGGACCGTTTCCGCCGGGCTTCCGTATCGTCGACTATGGCAATATCGAAGCCTTGCGAGCTGCAATTAACGTCAATACCGCGGCATTTATCGTGGAGCCGATTCAAGGTGAGGGCGGTATCGTCGTGCCACCAGAGGGCTACCTGAGTGCCGCCGCAGATCTTTGCCGCGAGCACAACGTCTTGCTTATCTGTGATGAGATCCAGACCGGACTCGGGCGCACGGGCAAGTTTCTCGCATCCGATCACGATGGCGTGGTCCCTGATGGACTGATTCTCGGCAAGGCGCTCGGCGGTGGAATTATGCCGGTGTCAATGTTTCTCGCACGGCGTGAAGTCATGGAGGTGTTTACTCCCGGCGATCACGGCAGCACTTTCGGCGGCAATCCGCTGGGCGCGGCTATTGGACTTGAAGCGTTGAATATTATCGTTGAGGACGATCTCGCAGCGAGAAGTGCGGAGATGGGTGACTATTTGTTGCAGCAGCTGCGCGACATCGACAGCCCGTTGATAAGCGACATTCGCGGCAAAGGGCTATTCATAGGAGTCGAAATCGATCCATCTCTTACCAGCGCCCGATCGATATGCGAAGCACTGATGTCGCGCGGACTCCTTAGCAAGGAAACGCATGAGACAGTTGTCCGGCTAGCTCCTCCGCTGGTTATCAACAAAGCCGAGATTGACTGGGCCGTGCAGCAAATCAGCGCAGTGATCGCCACAATGGAGAAGGTGCAACTCGCCTCCTGAACCTGATAATGCAACCAATGGGAATTTTGAATGCCTGAAATCACCGTCATAGAAATCGCAGCACTGGCCGCAATGGCCTTCATTGGTATCGTCATCGGGTGGGTACTACGTGGGCACCGATCCGCGGATGAAAAAGCCGCAGTTAGTGCGGGATGGCAGGAGCAGATAGAGGCACAGCGCAACGAGCACGAACGTCTCGTCAAACAAAACAAGGGACTGATGGAACAAGTGAATGAGTTCCAGATTTCCAACACCGATGCCAAGAATCGAGCAAAAGAATTATCCGAGGCGGTGCAGGAAGCCTTTGCAAAACGTGATGAACTGCAGCGCGAGATCAAGGAAGTTCGCAGCACTCTTGAAACAGCCATCACCGAACGAGATCAACTGCAAACAGACAGGCAGGCGACCGGTGACCAAACCGCTGACGACATCGCGAAGGACGAAAGGATTGAAAAACTGGGCCGCGAACTCGAAAACTGGCAGAACCGCTTGCCGCCATTGATCGAGCGATTCAGGGCGCGCAATGAAGAGGCAGAGCAACTCGAGGCTGACCTGGAAATCGCACGCACACGAATTCTTGAACTCGAGGCCGCCAGCAGCACTGAGCCAACACACATGGCACCCGTCGATGACCCCGTTTTGTTGGCCAATGGTGGTGGCGCGTCCAACGATGCCCATGAAATCGAAGACGATGAGTCGGTCGACGAGCTGCAGGACGATGAGGATCTCGTGACAGCGGACAATGTCGCAGACGAGGATGAGCTGCACGACGATGGCAACGCGCCTGACAATCTACAAGAGATTAAAGGCATCG
>Ga0209987_10000454_pt1 | contig 21327 bp, 15 predicted proteins | sample N074metaG_FD_182134 | JGI IMG/M metagenome (GOLD analysis project Ga0209987, IMG submission 182134) | Deep subsurface microbial communities from Kermadec Trench to uncover new lineages of life (NeLLi) - N074 metaG (SPAdes) (version 2) | ecosystem: Environmental > Aquatic > Marine > Ocean trench...
TTGATATTGGGGTTTCAAACCTCCATACGTATGATGTTTACTTCTCAAAAATTCTTCTTGAAATGGAGAATGGAGGAATACCATCATTGGATAATATTATTGTTTGTGGTGAAGACGATTCCGAAAATCTAATTCTTTCCTTCTACGGAACATTTCCTGAAGCAAATGTTAGTCGGCTTGAATTTGATGATCTGGATTTAACTGATATTGATGTAGAAACTAAAGAAAAATTTTCTGCATTCAGCATTCTAATCGCTACAGCTATAGATTATTACGATGAGCTTAGCGAGCTGCATAAAGGTATAAATCTCCTTCCTAAATCAGTTAAAGAGGAGCAGAAATTTTTCCAATTCTCCTGGCATAGTTATGCAATGCTTCCCCTGCTTTTTATAGTCGGCATTTTAATAACACAAGAGGTATTAGAAAACAGCAGCACTCTTTCCAAGCTTGATGCTGAAATTGCAGAAAAAACTTTACTAATGAGACAAAATCAGGAAACGCTCAGCAAAATAGGCAAACTGGAAGGAAAGATCAGCAGCTTCGATCAAACACAAGCAATATTAGATTCTGCTACTGTAGGTACAGGAGTTTGGAATGAGATTCTTCAGGACATTTCCAAATTTACCAGCAATAAAAAAAGTATCTGGCTGTCAAAACTTTCTCGGAAAGACCAGCAAACTATTATTGCAGAAGGATATTCCCTCTCCCGATTTGCATTAACTGATTTTGCCTATTCGTTTGAACAGGCAACATTAAACAGTATGATGTATGAATCATTGAGAGACCGGAATGCATATAAGTTCAACCTAACTTTTAATACATCAACTTATCCAAAAAATAATGAATAAGAAATTAAGAAGCACATTAGGATTATTGGGGTTACTGCTGCTCATAGCGATAATCGGTGGAACTTACATTTTTATGTTTCAGCAGGGTGATCTAAATGATAAGAAAGAAAAGCTGGAAGAATTGAATGCAAAGTCATACGACCCCGTTGAACTTGCTGATAGATATGAGCAACTCCAAGTGAGATCTGCAATTTTAGATTCGGTTCTGCAAAGCAGAAAATTTAATATTCCCAAAGATCTTTCCTCCATTAAATTTTACAACTTTATGAACAATGTAGTTTCTAATTTTTCAGAACACACGCAGATTGATATTGCGTTTCAGAAAAGAGAACAAGCTAAAGATTTTTTCTTTTATGAATATAAACTTACCGGCAGAGGATTTTACAACGAAGTTTTCCGGCTCATTTATTCTATAGAGCAAAGCAAGGAACTTAAAAAAATCATTACACTGAGTATGGGTAATATGATCCAAACTGACGATGAAGGAATCCCCTTATTTCTGGTAAGTTTTGAAATGAATGCACAAGTATATTTTTCTAATGATAGTAGATTTGCCCCTGAAGAACTTGTCGAAAATGACCTTAGGACTGGTCCGATTTATGACGCCTTCTATCCGCTGATAAGGAATGAGATTCCCCCGAATATTGATGAATTACTTGATGTGCAAGGCAGTAAGCTTTTAGCGCTAATTCCTGAAGGCGCCTTTATTGCCGATACACATGGTAACACATATCTTGTTTGGGAAGGTGAACAGGTTTACCTCGGTTACCTAACCCAGATAGATTACGAAGAAAACACTGTGAGTTTTATTCTTAATAAAGGCGGAATAATTGAAAAGATAACTCTTGAACTTGATAGAGAAAATTTATAAAAACTGATTGAGAGAAATATTATGAAAACAATTATAACATACTTTATTCTATCTCTTTTTCTGGTACTGCAAATCTTTCCGCAAAAGTACTGGGAGCGAAGATTTAAGGACTATACAAATCCGGATGAACTCGTAACAATGTCCGAGTCACTCCCTTTCAATCAGGCAGTTGAACTTTTAAGCAAGGTTAGTGAAAGCATTACGGGCAAAAGAATTGTAAGTGCTGTTGAGAGGACAGAACCGATTGGTGTTGAAATAGTTAATTTGCCTTATGATAAAGCCATGCTTATTATTGTGCAATATGCCAATCTAATCTTTGAGGAAAGGCAGGATCTTATTGTTATTAGCAGCAAGACAGCCGAAGAAATGCGTTCGGCAGATACCTATGCGTCGGTGAATACAAGAGAGGTGAAAATATCGGCAGTATTTTTTGAAATGGATGTACAAAAATCTAAATCGATAGGAATTGACTGGAGGATTTTACTTAACGGCGAAAGTACAGATTTAGGTGGATTGTTAAGAACAGAGCCCGGAGGCAGCGATGAAGAAGGGGGTGGAGGTTCGTCGAGCGGCTTACAATCCGAGTTTAATTTAGGTGTTGCTTCCGATTTTTCCATAGGTAGTTTTTTTGGTCAGGCAACAGCACTTTTTAGGTTTTTTGAAAGTGAAGGGTTGGGCGAAATTATTTCGAGTCCAAGTATTACTGTAAGAGATAAAAGCAAAGGCAGCATTCAGGTTGGTTCCGATTTTTCTGTAAGAACCAGAGACTTTGCAGGCAATACTGTTGAAAAATTCTTCCCGACAGGAACAATTATAGAGGTTAGGCCTTACATTCATAATGAAGAAGGGTTGGATTATATCTTACTAGATATTCTTGTAGAAAGAAGTTCCTTCTCTCAAAACGAAACCACAACAGAAATTAAAAAGACGAATGCAACTACGCAGGTAATATTGCTTGATGGAGAAGAAACCATAATGGGCGGATTGTTTGTTAATGAAGAGGCAATCGTGCGAAACGGTATTCCATTTCTTAAAGACCTTCCATGGTGGGTATTTGGTATAAGGTATCTTACCGGAAGTGATGAAACAATTACCAGGAAAAAAGAACTCATCATTTTACTTAAAGCGGAATTAGTTCCTACACTGAAAGAAAGATTCGCTCATCCGGATACAAAGAATATTATTCAATCTCAGATCGATAGAGACCGGGATCGATTGAAATATTATAAATTAAATGAAATATCCTTCGATAAGGATTATAAATAATCGTGGAATCTATTTTAATTGTTGATGATGACTTTAACCTTTGCACTATGCTATCGGAAGAGTTAACGGAAATCGGATACGATACATACTTTCTCACCAGTGGCGAACATGTTTTGGAATATGTCCGAAACAACCAGGTCGATCTGATTCTGCTCGATCTTAAAATGCCTGGTAAGAATGGACTCGAAATTTTGCGTGCACTCGATTTCAATAACATTGACACCAGGGCCATAGTGCTTACAGCATATGGAGATGTGCAAAGCGCTATTGATGCAGCAAATTTAGGGGCAAGTGAATTTATAAGTAAACCGTATGATTTTGATGAGTTATTAATAACAATTCGTAAAACTGTTCAGCGAGAAGTATAGTGCATGAAAATCAGTTTAAGAATTATACTCATAAATTTTGTGGTGGTTGTACTGGTAATGGGCGTTACAGCAATCGCCTTTTATTCTATAATGCACAAAACGCTTACTTCTCAAAAATCAAAAGGACTGATTACTTCCGCAAATAATTTTGCATATGCCTACCAAAAAACGCTTCTTAATTATGAAGATGAATTTGTAGGGCTAACCTCAGAAAATATTGATAATATTTTCAAGTATGGAAATTTAAGAACACATGATCTGGACTTCGTTCTTGAAGTTCAACCGGAGGGCAAAAAAAGAATTATTAAAAAATCATTTACCTCCGATGTTAACATTCCAAAAAAATCTTTTACGCTGGATAGGTTTTTAGAGCATAATCCTTATGCGATCATCTCAGAGGTTAAAAATTCTGAAAGAGTAATTTATTATGGTTTAATTTTAGATGAAAAGCTGCTAAATGAGTTTGCCGAAAAAATCGGTGCCGATGTTGCCGTTATCTGGAACGATATTGCTGCAAACATTTCAAACTCTGCGGCAAACAAAAATTATGTTTATATTCTTTCTCAAGCGGGAATGTTTTTAAATAGAGAGAAGAATTTTGAAATTTATACACAGGGCTTAAAATCGAACGATATACTTGCAACACTATACAAACCCTTTACAGACCAACCGCATAACAATGAAATTTCCTTTCTGATATTTACACAAATGGGTGAAGCTGCAGAGCTACGTTCAACCTTGAAAGATCTTTTTCTAACAATTGGAATAACAGGAATTGTTCTATCGCTGATACTCACATTTCTTTTTACAGGGAAACTGAGAAAGCAAATAATAGATTTAAGTAATGCCACAGAAAAAACTAAAGCGGGAAATTTTAAAAACAAAATAACCATACGTAGTAAAGATGAAATAGGAAAACTGGGGCAGGCATTTAATTTAATGTTAGACGAACTTGCTAAAAATCAAAAAGCAAAAAAAGAGTATTCAGAATTTATAACGTTAATTAATCAAAACCCATCACTGAAGGAGATATCCGAAGCCGCGCTTAATAAAATAATGAGCACATGTGGTTTTGCTGTTGGTGCTCTCTATTCTGTTGAAGATGATGAACTGCGGTTATTGAGTGCGTATGGATTTGACAAAGCAAAAAGTGTGAAGAAAGAAAATTTTGGTTTCTCAGATCGTGTTATTCAAAGTAAAGAGATTGTTGAAATTGTTTCGGAAGATGAGCTGCCGGTTGTTTCCATTGGACTTGTGAATATTAAGTTGAGGCACCTTTTATTAGTGCCGGTAATCTATAACAACCAAGTAACTTCGGTGCTAGAGCTTGGTTCGGTAAACAAACCCACCGAAGAGGCAAGAGAATACCTGGAGAAGATAAAAGATCAACTTGCTATTGGTCTTACTAATGCAAAAGCATTTGTACAGCTCGAGGATTTCGTTGGAGAGCTTAAAAAACTTAACGATGATTATCATAAGCAAAATATGCAAATCAAAGAACAGAACGAAAATTTGGTTAAACTTCATCAGGAATTAAAAGATCAGGCAGGAGAACTCGAAATTCAGAAACAGAAAGCTGTTGAATCTACCCAGTTAAAATCTCAGTTTCTTGCGAGTATGTCGCACGAACTCCGCACACCGATGAATTCAATATTAGGGCTTACTGAACTGATTTTAGAAAAAACAGATTTGAATGAGAAGAATCAGGAACGGTTGAGCGTGGTGCTTAACAGCGGACGAAGATTGATGACATTAATAAATGATATACTTGATCTCTCTAAAATTGAAGCGGGAAAAATGGAAATCAGAATCGAAGAAGTGATCCTTGAAGAACTGATTGCTGAAGTATCAAATTCCATTTCCCCGTTGGTTATTAATAAAGGGATTGAATTTAATGTTGAATGCGAGATTAATACGGGAATTATTCTTCACACTGATATGGGAAGAGTTGTACAGATATTAATTAACTTATTAGACAATGCAACTAAGTTTACCGAGAATGGCGAGGTAAAATTTAAAATTTCAAGTTCGGGTGATAGCCTTGTATTTGATGTAATCGATACCGGTATCGGAATTTCAGAAGAAGATCAGAAAGTTGTGTGTGAAGAGTTCAGGCAGGCGGACGGTTCGTCCTCTAGAAAATATGGAGGAACGGGGCTTGGATTATCTATATGCAAAAAGATTGCTGATCTGCTCGGTGGCGATCTTTCTTTAACAAGCAGGATAGGCTACGGATCTACTTTTACGTTTAAGATCCCGCTTAATTATGTATCACAAGATAAAAAAGAAATATCAGATCGTGTTGATGTTTCTACTCCTATTACAAATAGAAGGAATCCCATTCTTGTAATTGATGATGACAAGGAAGTTCGTTATACAATCGGGCAGTATATTTTATCCTGGGGCTACGAAGTTATTTTTGCCGAGGATGGTGATAAAGGAATTCAAATGGCAATTGATCAACAGCCATTTGCAATTACTCTGGATATAATGATGCCCAACAAAGATGGGTGGAGCGTTTTAAAAGAGCTTAAAGAAAATGAAGCCACAAAAGATATTCCTGTAATAGTTATTTCAATTAAAGGTGATGAGCAAGTCGGTTATGGTGTCAGTGCATTCGAGTATTTTATTAAGCCAATATCTGCAGATAAATTATTATCTGCTTTTTCACGCCTGGAAAGTTTAGCAGGGAAAAGAATACGGAAAATTGTAATTGTTGATGACGATGAACTTGAGTTTGAAAAATTTAAAAGTGAGTTTAAGGATGAGAAAATCTCAATTGAGTATATAAAAGAAAGTGAGTTTGCTTTTAACAAAATTGCAGAGGTTCAGCCGGATCTTATAATACTTGATTTACTTATGCCTAAAGTTGACGGAATAACACTGTCACATAAATTAAAATCAGATATAAAAACCAAGCACATTCCAATATTAATTAGCACTGCAAAAGATTTAAGTGAAGATGAGCGAAACTCTCTAAATAATATTGTTGAAGATATTGCGGTTAAATCGAAAGGTCATCCGCTTGATGTATTAAAAGTTGTTAGAGATAGGATTGAACAGCACGAACAAAAACCGGAAGTGATTTCCGACGACGACAATATACAGGAAATTAATATCACAAAAGATTCTGACGAAATAGAAAACACAAAAGAATTATTGGGAGAAGTACTTATTGTTGATGATGATCCTGACACATTATTTACCATTAATGAATTAGTGAAAGATTGTAATTGCAAAACTATTCTTGCAAAGAATGGAATCGAATGTTTAGAAGTTTTAAAAAACTCAAATCCCGATTTAATTCTTCTTGATATTATGATGCCTGAAATGGATGGGTTTGAAACCATTAAGCGCATTCGGATAAATGAAAAATGGAAAGACCTTCCGGTTTTTGCAGTTACTGCGAGAGCGATGGTAAATGATAAAGATGTTATCTTAAAACATGGTTTTGACGATTACATTCCCAAACCAGTTAATTCATCTTTAATTGAATTGAAGATCAATCAAATATTAACAAGAATAGATGCATAAGCCAATGAAAAGAATTCTTGTAATAGATGATTTGCCTGAAAATGTGTTTCTGCTGAAGGACCGGCTTGAACACGAAGGTTATGAGGTGTTAACTGCAGATTGTGGTAATAGCGGAATAGAAAAAGCCACGAATGAAATACCGGATCTTATTCTGTTGGATGTGATGATGCCGGATATCAATGGGTTTGAGGTTTGCAAAACACTTGTTAGCGATGGCAGAACATCTGGTATTCCCATTTTACTTGTTACCGCCAAAACTGATGCCGAAGATACAAAAGAGGGACTTGATGCCGGAGCATTTGATTACATAAAAAAACCTATTAATAAAATTGAATTGATTGCTAGAGTTAAATCTGCACTTAAACTTTCCGATGCAAACAAACTTTTAATAGAAGTAGAAAAGCGGAACACCTTTTTTGCCACGGTTGTTACTGCCAATCATAGAATAAAGCAGCCGCTCACTATCTTAAGCTTATCTTCCGCCGCGATTAAAAAGGAGTTGAAAAAGGATAAAATCTCAAAAGACACATTGCTGGGTAAAATAAAATATATCGATACAGCAATAAACGAAATTACTAATGTTCTTGACCAATTGAACACAATTAAAGAACCGGTTTTATCCGATTACACAAAAAATGTAAAGATGATTAAAGTTGAAAAAGAGGCGACGGGTTAGATCACGGTTTGAATAGTTTCTAACATTGTTTCGAAAACGTATGGCTTTTGTACACAGCTATTAATTTCATACTTGTCCATTATTTCATCAGTATCAAAATCTGTAACACCCGAAGAAAGTATAACCGGCACATCTAAATTCAGTTTTCTTATCTTCTCAATAGTTTCTAAACCGCTCATCTCCGGCATATTGTAATCTATTATTAAAAGGTCAACCTTTATTTCTTCAGTTAAAACTCTTAATGCTTCCTTGCCCGAAGAGACTTTGATTACATTATAATTATTTGATTCAAGTAGTTCAGCCAATAAGTCACTCAGCATTTCTTCGTCGTCTGCAAGAAGAATTATTTTATCGGGCGATGATGGTTTCTTTTCTTTTTGTGGTTCGAAAGCTGGAATGTAAACATCAAACTGAGTACCTGCACCAACCTTGCTTGTAACCTCAATCATACCTTTATGCGCTTTAATTATTCCGTACGAAACATACAGTCCCAGCCCGGAAACAGTCTCTTTGTCTTTTGTAGAAAAATAAGGATCGAAAATTTTCTGTAAATCTTTTTCTTCAATTCCCGAACCGTCATCCTTAACGGTGAAAAGAACATAATTGCCTTCATTAAGTAACGGATAATTGATGATGTTCTTTTTATCGATAGAAATATTGTTTGCCGAAAGTGTTATTGTGCCCTCTCCGTCTGTTGCCTCTTTTGCATTTACGCAAAGGTTTAGCAATACCTGGTAAACTTCCGTGCTGTTGCCTAAAATATTGTGCAGGTTTTCATCAACGTGTTCAATATATTTAATAGTGCCGGGGAATGTTTGTGTAACAACTTTTGAGATTTCATCTACTAATAGGTTTGGCTTAACAAGTTCTTTTCTCTTCGGTGTTGATTTACCGTACGAGAGTAATCCCTTTGTTAGGTCTCTTGCCCTTACAGAACAACTTTCAATATTATCTATTAACCTCTTTGTATCATCTGTGTCAGGCACTTTTTTTCTCAATAGGTTTAAACTGCCGAAAATGCTTGAAAGAAGATTGCTGAAATCGTGAGCCATTCCGCTCGAAAGCTTTCCGATCGTTTCAAGTTTTTGCGCCTGTAACAAACGGCTTTCAAGTGCGGTATTCAATTCTCTTGTTCTAATATTGCTTATTGCGAAAGATAAAAGCGTTGATAGTTGTTCAACAATATTTATTTCAAAAGCAGAGTATGTGCCTTTATTTTTTCCAACCATAATAGTGGCTAAGAGTTGGTCTTCGAAAAAACATGGAGAAATTATTAATGATTCGCAGTTAAGAATCTCTGTTAGATTAAAACCAATATTGTTTTGATGATTTAATGCCAGCAATGATTTTTTATTTAGCAGCAGCCATTTGTTAATGAATGAAAAATCTGGCAGTATAGCTTTCTCCGCTTCTTTTTCATCCTTAATAAATTTATTGGTGTTGTGAAATTGAAATTCATATTTTTCACTGTCATCCTGATAAACGATCAGTCCGAAATTGCTTTTACTTATTTCCACACTTTTTGAAATTAATTGTTCAGAAATGTGTTCAAGCGAATTTTCTTTAACAAGAATCACAAAAAGTTTCTCAAGCTCGTTTGAAAATGCAATGTTTCGCTCAACCAACTTCAAATCAATATTTAATCCGGTTTCACTTTGTCTTAACTGAACTAACTCAATGGAATATCCTATTAACGGGGTTTTTTTTGTCTTCTTAAAAATAGGTGTGATAATAACATTGCTGTTTGAATCAGTCAGTGGATGAACAAACAACTTTTTAGACTTAGTGTTAGAAAGAATTTTTGTTTCCGAAATGGAAAACAGGTTGGTTATACTTATGCCTTTTATTCTGCCGGCGCCAAAGTATTTCTTAAAGCTTTGATTATACCAGGCGATTTTCAGATCGTTGTTTGCAATTGCAACAGCCGCATTCTGATGAGCTAAAAACTCTTCGGCGGCGAACTTAGAGAGCACATCATCTGACATTAAAAACTGACCGGCCTTAATTCATACTTCTTAATTTTAGTATAAAGAGTTTTGGGACTTATTCCAAGCTGGGTAGCGGTTCTTGTTCTATCCCAATGGTTTTTATTCAACACTTTTTGAATATGCCATCTTTCCAAATCTTCCATACTTAATATTTCTTCAATTTCATCGTTGTCTCCGCTTGCCTGATTGTATGTACCTTTCTGGAAAACATGAGGAAGGTTAAGATCTTCGGGGGAAATGTATTCGCCTTCTGAAAAAATTATAGAGCGCTCTATAATATGGTCAAGTTCGCGAATGTTTCCGTTGAACGAATAACTGAGTAATAATTCTTCCGCTTCAGGGGATAACATTTTCGGAGTTCTGACTGGTGATTTCTTTTTAAGAAAATAACTTGCAAGCAGAAGTATATCTTCTCTTCTATCTCTTAAAGGTGGTATTATTAAAGTAATTACGTTTAGCCGGAAGAGCAGATCTTTTCTAAAAGTTTTCTTTTCCGATTCTTCCAACAAATTTTTGTTTGTTGCACCAATCACTCTAACATTTGAAGTTAAAGTTGTTATACCGCCAATTCTTCTGTACTCTCCGTTTTCCAAAAAGCGTAAAAGTTTTGGCTGAAGGGCTAAACTCAATTCGCCAATTTCGTCAAGAAAAAGAGATCCACCATGAGCAATTTCAACCAATCCCTGTTTAGCACTTTTTGCGTCGGTAAATGCACCCCTCTCATGACCAAACAGCTCACTTTCAATCAACTGATCTGGCAGCGAGGCACAGTTAATTACAACAAATGGTTGTTCGGCCCTTGCAGAATGTTGGTGTATGAACTCTGCCATAAGTTCCTTGCCGGTTCCTGTTTCACCTTCAATCAGAATATTTGAATCTGCCTTTGCAGCTTTATCTGCCAGGGTTAATACGCGCTTTAATAAAGGGCTTTCTCCTATAATAGTATCGGATCCTTTTTTATGTATTTCTTTAGTAAGAAGTTCTGTTTTTATAATAAGATTTTTATGCTCTACAGTTCTTTTAAGTGTTAATAAAAGATTATCGAATTCATAAGGTTTGGTAATAAAATCGTAAGCGCCTGCTTTAATGCATTCAATTGCTTTTCGCATTTCCCCTTGTGCCGAAAGTATGATAACCTGAATTGCAGAATTATATTCAGCAACAAATTTTAAAACTTCTTCGCCCTGCACCTCCTTCATATTAAGATCGAGAAGAAGAACATCATAAATATCAGTTTTCACTTTTTCAATTGCATACTTACCATCGTATACAGTATCAACTGCAAAACCCTCTTCAAGCAGTTGTTCTTTTAGTAGGTAACACAGAGTTTCGTCGTCATCACAAATTAAAAGTTTTGCTATTTTATTTATTGCTCCCGGCATAATGTTTATTCCTTAAATTTGTATTAATTTTGCAATATTCATATATTTACTGTCTTAATTTTTAAGGGCGCGTAGCTCAGTGGTAGAGCATCTGCCTTTTAAGCAGAGGGTCGGTGGTTCGAGACCACCCGCGCTCACTTGGAATACAAAGATAAGTAATTTTTACCGTTTTTGGAAATAAAAATTTAATATTTTTAATCTCTATTTCTCACCTTAAAATTTAACTATTTATTGTAGAATCAAATGGTTAGGGGATTTATTTAAACCGGCCTGGCAACTCTCAAGGATTTTGTAGAAAGTCTTTATTCCGTATTTTATTTATATACATTAATTAACCTTTTTTTTATTTAGCAAGATTTTATGTTGTGGGCGAAATAGTTTTTTGGACGATAATAAGAACTGCAATAACTATTGCCGGAGTTTGGATTTTAAAATCTAATATAGATGACCAACTGTGGTACATTATCATAATTGCTGCGGTTTATCTTATAATAATTCATCCGACAGTAATAGGATTAAAAAAGTTTGAAGTTAAGAGTAAAAATATTCTCGACTCAACAATTTGCTCGAACTGTGTACACTTCGATCCTTCTGCAGTGCTTTGTATAAAGCACGATAAACATCCGACCGAGGATTATATTCCCTGTGAGGGATTTCATTGGGAGCCAAAATGAAAAACAATATATTCGGAATTAATAAAGCCGTAGTTGGGATGATACACGTTGATGCTCTTCCCGGGACACCAAAATACAAAGGTGATGTAGAAGGCATTATCAATAGTGCCGTGAAAGAAGCAATTATTTATAAGAATTCCGGTATAGACGCAATTGCAATTGAGAATATGCATGATATACCATATTTAAAAAGAAATGTCGGTCCAGAAATAATTTCCTTAATAAGCATCATCGGACGAGAAGTTAAAAAAGTATCTCAGCTTCCTTGCGGAATTCAAATTCTTGCCGGTGCCAATAAAGATGCTTTGGCTGCCGCACATTCAGCCGGAATGGATTTCATTCGCTCTGAAGGTTTTGTCTTTGCACATGTTGCAGACGAAGGAATTATGGATTCAGATGCAGGTGAACTGCTGCGTTACAGAAAACAGATTGGTGCTGAAAATATTTTGATCTTTACAGATATAAAAAAGAAACACAGTTCTCATTCAATCACAACGGATGTTGACATTGTAGAAACAGCAAAAGCTGCGGAGTTTTTTCTTAGCGATGGTGTTATTCTTACCGGAATATCCACGGGGAAAGAAACAGATATTGATGATTTAAAAAAAGTGAAGGATGCGGTAAAAATCCCAGTGCTCATTGGTTCCGGTTTAACAGCAGACAATATTGAAAAATATTTTCCGGCAGCAGATGCATTTATAATCGGTTCGTATTTTAAACACGGTGGAGAATGGAAAAACGAAGTTGATGCTGATAGAGTTAAAACCCTGGTGGATAAAATTAACAACTTGAGATAAACAAAGATATTTTGTTCACTCAGAAGATAATCTTAACAACTCAACAATCATTACTAGCGCCTTCTCCATATCTTCAACAAAAATATGTTCATCTAACGAGTGCTCAAGCCGGGCGCCAATACCGACCACAGCCATTTCAATTCCATGGTTATTATAAATCGATGCATCTGTAAATCCTGTGATGAAAGTTGTTGTCGCATCAATACCAGCTTTTTTCAGAGCTTTCTTAGATGCATTTACTGCCCAGCTATCTTCAGGTATTTCAACTGCTTTGCAAAGGTTTTCAATTTTAATTTCTGCTTTAGCACCGTAAGTTTTAACTTCATTTAATATTACTTTTTCCATTTCATCCGCAAGCGCCTGAGCTTTATCGTGGTTAAGACTTCTGCACTCAGCTAAAAAAGTTGCAGTTTCCGGAACACCATTTCTAATAAGCCCCCCGTTTATTACTCCAACGTTTGCAGTTGTTTCTTCATCTAACCGGCCAAGCTTAAGAGCGGCTATTGCCTTTCCGGCTGCCTGAATTGCGTTTATACCTTTTTCCGGTTCCATCCCTGCGTGTGCACCTTTCCCTATAACTGTTACATCAATTGCAAAGTATGAAGGACCTCCGATAACAATGGTATCAAGCGTATCATTATCGAAAAGGAATCCTTTCTTCGCTGTTATTTTACTGAAGTCCAGATTTTTAACGCCAATCAAACCAACCTCTTCCTGCCTGCTGATTGCAATTTCAATCGGAGGTCTAATTTCTGCTATGCGTAATGCCTCAAGCATTTCTGCAATACCTGCTTTATCATCAGCGGCTAGAATTGTATCACCTTTCGATCTGATAACACCATCTTGTAATAATGGCTCAATACCAACGCCGGGTTTTACTGTATCGGCATGGCAAGAAAGCAGTATCGGCTCTTTACCTTCGCAACCTTTTGCAGAAAATTTAGCAATCAGGTTTCCATAACTATCTTTTTCTGCATCGCCACCTATTTTAATAAACTCTTTTAAGAGATAATCTATCATCTTTGCTTCGTTGCCAGACTCACTATCTATCTTTACCATTTCGATAAACTGATTGATCATTCTTTCAGACATATGTTTCCTCAACAATTATTTTTTTTGTAGATGAATTTAACGAATTAGTTTTTTGGGTTAAAACCCCCGGTATGTTTTTATTAAATCGTCTAATAAAATTCTCTTCATCTTAAGTATATCACCAAGGGATCTTTTGAAACTTTATTGATTCGTAGAGTATTTTTATAAAAGAGTTAACTTGATTTTTTTTATCAAGCAATGAACCGTAATTTTATAGATATTATAATAAATATTGCGGTTATTTTTTTAAAATTAGATGATCATATCAGGAATTGATTATGAAAAACTACCAGGCTAAAACCAAACTACAATTAATCGAAGAAATTGAATCTCTGAAAAATAAGATTGAAAAACTTGAACAATCGGGATTCAAGATCAATCAGACGGAGGAGGCGCTGCAAAAAAGTGAAGCGATGTTTAAAAGCATTTTTTCACAGGCGCCGGGTGGAATTGAATTATATGACTCGAAAGGAAATTTGATTAATGCTAATCAGGAATGTTTAAATATTTTTGGTGTTGGGCATATTGAAGATGTAATGGGGTTCAAGCTTTTTGAGGACCCAAATATTTCTGCAGAAGCAAAAACTCAACTTAGAAATGGAGAGCCGGTTGATTACGAATCTGAATTCGATTTTGAAGCAGTTAAGAAATTAAAATTATACAAGACAACAAGGTCAGGGAAATACTTTCTACGTGTTCAAATTACACCCTATGAGATATCTGTTGGTGGTGAAAAAGGGTTTGTTGTCCACGTTCAAGACATCACCGAGCGCAAGCAAGCAGAATCGCAACTAAATGAATCAAAAAGAATGCTGAACGATGTGCTTAATACAATTCCTGTACGGGTATTCTGGAAAGACCTTGATGGTGTTTATTTGGGGTGCAATCAGTTATTTGCTAAGGATGCCGGAAGAAGTAATCCTGAAGAATTGATTGGTGATAATGACTATAATATGGGATGGGCTGAGCAAGCTGATTTGTATCGTAGCGATGATAGATCTGTTATAGAAAGCGGTCAGCCGAAAATTAATTATAAAGAACCCCAGACAACTCCAAATGGGGATATTATCTGGCTTAATACTTCTAAAATTCCACTTCGTAATAGTAGTGGTAATGTGTATGGTGTTTTAGGAACATATGAGGATATCACCGAGCGAAAACGGGCAGAAGAGGTGCTACAGGAAAATGAAGAAAAATTACGAAATATTGTTGAGTACAGTACAAATCTTTTTTATTCTCATACTCCCGATCATGTCCTCACTTATGTAAGCCCCCAAACGAGAGAATTTTTTGATTGTGAGCCGGAGGAAGCACTAATCAGTTGGACAGAATTTGTAACCGATAACCCCCTTAATAATAAAGGACTTAAATTTACAGAAGAAGCCATTAAAACAGGTGAAAGACAGCCGGTTTATGAATTTGAACTGGTTGGAAAGAAGGGGAGAATAATATGGGTAGAAGTTAGTGAAGCACCAGTGGTTGAGAATGGAAAAACAGTTGCAATAGTTGGTGCACTAATAGATATCACCGAGCGCAAGAAGGCAGAGAAGGAGCTAAAAGATAGTGAATATCTACTAAGAGAATCGCAGAAAGTTGCCAATCTCGGTTCTTACGTTTTAGATATGCCTGGAAGTATTTGGAAAAGTTCTCCAATACTGGATGATGTATTTGGTATTGATAATAAATACAATAAGGATATATCTAACTGGCTAAATATTGTTCATCCGGAAGATAGGGTTATGATGCAGGATTATTTTGCAATTAATGTGTTGACAAATCATGAATCCTTCAATAAAGAATACCGTATAAAGAGGATTAATGACCGGCAGGAACGCTGGGTGCATGGCCTAGGAGAATTGGATTTTAATGATGATGGAAATCCCATAAAATTGATCGGAACGATTCAGGATATTACAGACCGCAAACTAGGCGAAATGGCTTTACAAAAAAGCGAGGAAAGTTTAAAACTAGCCCAGGAGTTTGGCAAAGTTGGAAGCTGGGATTGGGATATTCTTAATAATAAACTAACCTGGTCTGATCAATCATTTATACAGTTGGGACTTAAGCCAAATGAGATAGAGCCGACAAGAGAGGTTCTTGATAATTTCATTCATCCTGATGATCGCGGATTGATTTCAGGTGCAATTGAACAAACCTTGAAGCATGATAAACCGTATTCTGTGGAAACAAGGATGATAAAGCCAGATGGAAAAGAATGGATCATGCATACAAAGGGCAAAGTTATAAGAGATGAAAATGGCACTCCAATTAGGTTTGTTGGAGTACAGCAAGATATAACCGAGCGTAAGAAGGCAGAAGAAGCACGCAGGGAAAGCGAGGAACGTTTTAGCCGTTTATCGGGGGCAGCATTTGAAGGGATAGTAATCAGCGACGCAGGAAAAATTATTGATGTAAACGATCAGTTAGCTAAAATGATGGGATATAAACCAGAAGAAATCATAGGTAAACACGCTATGGAATTTGTTGCCCCTGAATCACGTGAGTTAGTGATGAACAAAATTAAATCCGGTACTGAAGGTTCTTATGAGCATTTTGCCTTAAAAAATGATGGTTCTATCTTTCCAGTTGAAGTTCAAGCTAAAGCATTGCCCTATGAGGGTCGTAGTTTTAGAGTTACCGCTATCAGAGATACCACTGAACGTAAAAAAGCAGAGGAGGAAATTCGTAAATTATCTCATTCTGTTGAGCAAAGTCCTGCTATTGTTATGATAACAGATATGAGCGGCAATATAGAATATGTAAATCCAAAATTTGAAGAAGTGACAGGGTACACCGCAAAAGAGGTTATTGGAAAGAACCCGAGTATTTTAAAATTCGGCGAGACAACCCCGGAAGAATATGAAATATTATGGAAGACGATCAAAGCGGGTGGGGCATGGCACGGTGAATTTCACAACAGGAAAAAAAATGGTGAGCTTTATTGGGAATCAGCATCAATATCGGCAATAAAAGATACTAAAGGGCAGTTAACTCATTATATTGCGATAAAGGAAGACATCACCGGACGCAAGGCGATGGATAAAAGGCTTCGGGAATCACACAACCGGTTGAGAAGCTTTGCAGAAAGATTACAAATGATACGCGAAGAAGAACGCGCAACAATTGCAAGAGAAATTCACGATGACCTAGGGCAATCTTTAACTGCTTTAAAAATGGATATTTCCTGGGTGAAAAATAATCCTGAAATGGATGTGGAAGCCAAAATGGCCAAATTTGATATGATGCTTGATCTTACAAACTCTACAATTCAAACTGTTAAACGAATTGCTACTGAATTAAGACCCGGCATACTTGATGACCTTGGGCTAATTCCGGCAATTGAGTGGCAGACGGCTGAGTTTCAAAACAGGTTTAAAATTCAATGTAATATTTCAATAAACAAATCAGATGTTATCATAAAAGATGAAATCTCCATTGCTGTTTTCAGAATATTTCAGGAAACCTTAACAAACGTTGCAAGACACTCTGGCGCTACGAAGGTGGATATAAAACTTAACTTTCATGTTGATAATAAGTTAACTATGGAAATTACTGATAATGGAGTTGGTATAGATGAAGAACAAATCAATAGTTTAAAGTCGCTTGGTCTTTTTGGAATGAGAGAAAGAGTAAATATTTTAAATGGAGAGATGGAAATAATTGGTGAACGCGGAAAAGGCACAAAGGTTAAAGTTTTAATCCCTGTTTCAATAGAAGAGTTGGGAAACAAGAATTAAAAAGAAGCGGATGTTTCTGAATTGGCCCGAGCCCTAGCCAGGGAAATTTATTATAAAATTATAATGGGGTTTCAACCTCCGATAATATTTATTAGTTTTTAGTAACAACTTTTTGGAATACTGAGCTTAAACCTATGAAACGAGTCCCGATGAACCAGCCTAGCGCAGGCAGGTCGGGATGAGTTCCATATGATCTTAATAAGAAATTATAAACATATGAATATATTAATTGCAGATGATCACGCCGTTGTTCGGGAGGGGTTAAAACAAATTCTTACGGGTGTTTCGGGTGTTACCGAAATTGAGGGTGTTGCCGACGGTAATGAACTGATGGAGAAAATTAAAGAGAAAGATTATGACGTTGTTGTTCTCGATATTTCAATGCCCGGCAAAAGCGGGTTGGAGGTACTAAAGGAATTAAAGATCGTAAAACCAAAATTACCTGTGCTTATGCTGAGCATCTACCCCGAAGGACAATATGCTGTGCGTGTTCTTAAAGCTGGTGCATCGGGTTACCTTACAAAAGACAGTGCTTCGGAAGAATTAGTTACCGCTGTAGAAAAAATTTATTCGGGGCAGAAATACATCACTCCTTCTCTTGCTGAAAAATTGGCAGATTTTTCGTGGGGAGGAGATAAGCTTCCGCATGAAAAATTATCCGACCGTGAATTTGAAGTGTTTAAAATGTTTGCTGCGGGTAAAACGGTTAAAGAAATTGCTGACAGTATGTTTATAAGTGTGAAAACAGTAAGCACCTACAAAGTAAGAATTTTTGAAAAAATGAAACTGGAAAGTAGGGCGGATATTACATCTTATGCAATTAAGAATAAATTGATTGATTGATAAAGTGCTTTGTTAATATGGTAAAATTGAGATCACTTCGTAGCTATCACTTACTCGTGATGACGAAAATATTGATGGGCAGCTAAATACATTCTAAAATAGCCCACCAATTCTCTTCTGTTTACGGCAGAAAAAAAATAAAATAACTGAGATTATAATAGCTCTTAAAAAAGACTAATATTTTTGCGGGCGATCCAATCAATATTTAAATCCTAATCCAAACAGACCTAAACTGTCGTAAGACAAAGGACTACAAGAATATCAGATTGTTACCGATAACATCTTTCAGCACTATTTTCTATGTTATAATCAAAGTTAAAGGAATCTTGGAGAAATTAAATGAATTTCAGCCCCGTATAATTAAAAGATCCTTCTAAGATTAAAGTAGAGGTAATCATGAATGTTGTTCTTGTCGATGATTCTCTGCTCGTCCGCGAGCGGGTTGCAAATATTATTTCCGAAATACCCGGTGTTAAAGTGATAGGTGAAGCGGGTAATTCACTTGAAGCAATCACGGTTGTGAGAAAAACAAAACCCGACGTGGTAATACTCGATATAAAGATGCCCGGGGAAAGTGGTTTGCAGGTGTTGAGAAAACTTAGGAAAGAATTTGAAGAGCTGAAGATTGTTATGCTGACAAATTATCCTGACTCACAATACAGAGCGGAATGTTTAATGCACGGCGCAGATTATTTTTTAAGCAAATCGGATGAGTTTGATAAGTTACCCGAAGTGTTTAGTAAATTGGGTAAAACAAAAGATATTAAGTAAGACAAATAACACAAGGTTTATAATACTTTAGGGAAGGAATTACTAAGGGAATCAAGAACTATCCTTAGCCTCCACCAGCAATAACTCACTCTTGAGTCTCGCTTACCTTGATTATCAGGGTAAATGGGTAAGCCCTTCCCTTTTATAATTAGGTTAGCCGTTTGCACTAAATCTTACCCTGGAACCAATCAGTATTCTAATTTTCGGAAATGCAGATTAATAATTATCTAAGATTTAATAGATTAAAGTAGGTAGGATAATTTTATAACCTGCCGATTATCTGTTTTTGTCTAATCAATTTATTTCCCGGGTTTAAAAATATTTTATCAAGAAAATTTATTTTAAATAAGAATTGCAAAAAACCATTAACTCGCTTGAAGCATTTGAATTATTTTTGAAAGGGAATCCAACTACTGCCGTATATTTCAGTACACCCGGTTGTAATGTATGTAAAGCGTTAAAACCAAAATTTAAGGAACTGTTGAATGATGAATTTCCGAAGATTAGTTTTGCTTATGTTAATGTATCAGATGCAAAAGAACTTACAGCATAGCATTCTGTTTTTATAGTTCCAACAATCGTATTCTTTTTTGATGGGAAAGAATCACTTAGAAAATCTAGAAACATAAATCTAAATGAATTAAAAGAAGAATTAGAACGCCCTTATTCTTTTCTGTTTGAATAAGAGTCTTTTCTAAATCTACGGGCTCCTGAGTTTTAACTTCTGACTACTCCCCAATTATTTCAATACTACCTTCTTCCGGTATCTTTATTTTATAAACTTTTCTGTTTCTATTGCTGAGGTAATTATCTCTCAACCAGGGATTGTAGAGTTTCAATATTTTGTAGTTTAATCCGAGCGCAATTGAATAATCTGCAAAATCATTTACTGAAGAGTCCAAAACTATTTCAAAAGACTTTAGTGGTTTATAAAGCTCATCATCTTTTATATCAAAACCATAAGCTTTGCTGTTTTGCATTATATATTTAAAGGCAACCATGCGTGCAATGTATCTGCTTGTTTCGGGATTCAGAACAAGGTTGTAATAGTTCTCGGTTTTCTGTCTTTCTATCTGGTTGCTTGCCCCGTTAGTTCCCATATTGTAAGAAGCTGCTGCCATCGTCCACGTACCGTAAGTATCGTAAGCATCTTTCAAATACTCGCAAGCTGCTTGTGTCGATTTTTCAACATGGTATCTTTCATCAATCTGGCTGTTTATTTCGAGACCATATTTCCCCCCGGCTGCTTTCATAAATTGCCAAAAGCCCGTAGCTCCTGCCGGTGAGATTACATTTTCCAGGTTGCTTTCGGTAACGCAAAGATATTTGAAATCATCCGGCACATTGTTCTTTTTTAAAATCGGTTCGATTACCGGGAACCACCTGTTCGCTCTTTTCATTGCAAGTATTGTTAATGAATGAAAGTAAGTATTTATAATAAACTCCCGTTCAATACGTTCACGCACCTCAAAATTTTCAACCGGAACCCTCTCTCCCGCAAATTCGATTTGATCGGGTATAGGAGGCGATACTATTTTGTAACCTTGTGGATATTGTTCGTCCGGGTTTAACTTTGTTCCGGTTAAATCATCGTTGGCTAAAAAAACACTTGCAGATAAAATTACAGCCGTAACTGTTATGGTAACACCAAGCATAAAATAAAATGCTTTTGATTTTGCAGCCCTCACTTTTATGTACCTCATTTAAATTGTTAAGAATGCTTTTATAAAGAGCATGTATATAAGAAAATATATTTAAAAGTGAAAGCCATTTTGCTAATTATGAAGAAAAAACTATTTGCTCTTATTATATTTAACTAAGTAAAAATAAAAGTGTAAAAATGAACGAAGTAAAATCTAACAAGCAATATCATCCGCAGATGCATTCTGCAGAACATATTTTAAACCAAACAATGGTAAGGATGTTTAACTGCGGCAGGTCATTCAGTAATCATATAGAAAAGAAAAAATCTAAATGCGATTACCACTTTGAAAGAGACTTAACCGGAACAGAACTTGAAGAAATTGAAAGTGGGGTTAATGAAGTTATTCAAAACGATTTTAAGGTTGTTGAAGAATTCTTTTCAAAAGATGATGCACAGAAAGAATATAACTTAACCAAGTTACCAGATGGTGTTGGCGATACAATTAGAATAATCAAAATTGGTGATTACGATGCCTGCCCGTGCAGCGGTCTGCACGTTTCGCACACAAAAGAAATTGGGATGTTTAAAATAATCTCAACAGGTTATGATGATGGTAAACTGAGGGTTAGGTTTAAATTGTTTGATGAATAAATCGAAGATATGCCATATCTCTAAGATATGGCATATCTATTTAAAATTATTTATCCGTCTTTTCCAGAAGCTCTTCCATCTGGTCCATCACCCTGTTCATCTTTTGCATTGTAAGTGCAACAGGTTCTGGAGACATTGGATCAATTCCCGCATCCTTAATTAATTCGGGCGAGTATTTAGAACC
>Ga0209987_10000455_pt1 | contig 21286 bp, 17 predicted proteins | sample N074metaG_FD_182134 | JGI IMG/M metagenome (GOLD analysis project Ga0209987, IMG submission 182134) | Deep subsurface microbial communities from Kermadec Trench to uncover new lineages of life (NeLLi) - N074 metaG (SPAdes) (version 2) | ecosystem: Environmental > Aquatic > Marine > Ocean trench...
CAGCGGCTACGTTGAAGTTGAACAAGAATCTCATGGTAGAAGTTGCCGGATATACAGACAGTTCTGGTAGCGCGACACATAACCTTGGGCTTTCCGACCGGCGTGCAAACACCGTAAGAGATTATCTGATCAAACTGGGAGTAAACCCCGACAGGTTGGATGCCAGAGGTTACGGTGAAGCCGATCCGATCGCGGACAATGCGACGCCTGAGGGCAGAGATCGCAATCGCCGGGTTGAGTTGCATATCTTAAGTCGTTAACGTGAATATTGCGCCGACCCACAATCGCGGGTATAGACCCGCTCCAACAAGTCGCAATGGTTTTGTTGGAGCGCCTCCGCGGGCACGATAACTTCGCCGATCCACAATCGCGGGCCCGTCGTCCCTTCTATACCACTTCGCCCGCTGCTTGCGCAGAAGACCAGGCCCACTGAAAGTTAAAGCCGCCAAGATGCCCGGTTACATCGACCACTTCGCCTATGCAGTAAAGTCCGGGCTGCTTCTTGCTCTGCATCGTCTTGGATGACAGTTCATCGGTATCAATGCCACCCATTGTTACTTCCGCCGTGCGATAACCTTCGGTGCCAGCCGGCTGCAACAACCAGCCGTGCAACTCGGCGGCTAACTCCTGTAATTTTTTGTCAGAGACTTCAGCGAGGATCGTCTCAGCTATCGGTTGCCAACAAAGCGGCTGCAGCTCCAGAACCAGTGCCCTCGGCAACACTTCCGACAAAATCGTGCGAATCAGCGTTTTCGGTTGTGTGGCTTTGGCCTGGGCCAACAGCGCGGCGGCATCATGCTCGGGCAGCAGATCCAGCTCTATTTCGTCACCGGGCGACCAATAGCTTGATAACTGAAGGGCAGCCGGGCCGCTTAAACCGCGGTGTGTGAACAAGATACTTTCAGTAAAGGAAACGCCGTTGGTGCTGAGGCGGGCTGGCAGGCTTAGCCCGGACAAGCGATCTGTCACCTCGTGCATCGCGCCGGAAAACGTAAAAGGAACAAGGCCGGCGCGAGTCTCGTGTACCTTCAATCCAAATTGCTTTGCCAGGCGATAACCGAAATCCGACGCGCCCATTTTTGGAATGGACAAACCGCCTGTCGCGAGAACCAGCGATGGCGACGTGAAAGACCCATCATTGGATTTAACGAAAAATCGCTCACTGTAATCAACGGACTTGATTTCGCAATTTGTCAGAATGCGAACGTCAGCGTCGTCACACTCTGCCTGCAGCATGGCCAGTATTTGTCTTGACGATTCGTCACAGAATAGCTGTCCCAGCGCCTTCTCGTGCCAGGCGATGCCGTGTTTCTCGACCAGCGCTATGAAGTCCCACTGTGTATAACGGCTCAACGCGGAGATGCAGAAGTCCGGGTTTGCAGAAACGAAGCGCGAGGGTTCGCAATGCAGATTGGTGAAGTTACAGCGCCCGCCACCGGACATCAGAATTTTCTTGCCGATCTTGTTTGAGCCCTCGAGTACCAAAACCTTGCGGCCGCGACGTCCTGCTACGATGGCGCACATCAGCCCGGCGGCGCCACCGCCCGGAATAATTACGTCGTACTCTTCCATGGCCCGGTACTGTTGGCGGTCAGGATGCTAATTCGAGTTTGGCAGGAAGCTGTAATTCTCTTCGTACTCCAGCATCTGCTCTGTGAAATTGTCGGAGTACTCGATGAAAACGTCAACGATTTCGCCGTTTTCCTCTGCAGCGACCAGCCGGGGCTGCACAAACCCCGAAAACGGTGCAATGTTCAACGGTTCAACACGCGCCAACACTTCCGCATGAATGGCCGGATCGACTTTCACGCCATAGGTTTCAACCAGCGCTTTGCCGGCCTCGTAGTCACCTTCTGACTTGATGCGCTGGATCTCGCGAAGTAATTCACCAAATAAACCGCGTAAAGCGTCGTAATCCCTGATGACGTAGTAAGTCTTGTTATTTTCGACGATCTTTTCGATGACATTGTTTTCGCGGCCTCGCTCGTAGGCCCATGCTGCGATCAGTTGCCGGTTGCGCATGTGTGATTCCTCAATGTCATCGCCAAGTTTCAGGCGAAGCAACTGACTCATCAGGCCATTTCGAATGGTCACATCATAAGCTGTCTTGCCTACTTCCAGCGATGGCATAACGCCAAGCTCAACCAGTTTCGGGTCCAGCAAAAAGTAGTCAGCAACGAGGTCCGCTCGTGCTTCTTCGAGTGTTGAACTGTAACTCTTCAGCGTTTCGTTAGGTGTTCCAACTTCATCGTTGATTTGTCCGGAAGCGTGCCCGATAACTTCATGCATGTCCGTATGCAGAACGGATACCAGGCCAGCGTGCAACTTGTAACGTTCCTTCTGCTCCGCGGTATAGGAAAACTCCTCATGCAGTCCGGTGGACGCGGAGGACATCTGGTAAGACTCAATGATGTTGCCAAGCGTAACCGACTTCGAGCCATGTTCCTTTCGAATCCAGTTAGCATTTGGCAGGTTGATGCCAATGGCGGAAGACGGCGACGAGTCGCCTCCCTGCATCACGACGGTGATGACCTTGGCGGAGATTCCAACGACGTTGGCTTTCTTGTGTTCATCCATGATTGGCGAGTTGTTTTCAAACCATTGAACCGAGCCGCCGATAGTCGCGATTCTCTTTGTTGCATCCAGGTCGCGGATGGAAACAACAGCTTCCCAGGAACCGCGATAGCCGAGTGGGTCGCCATAGACCTCGGTAAAGCCGTTCACCGAGTCAATTCTTGAGTCGGCATCAGCAACCCAGGCGATGTTGTACTCATCATAATCTCTAAGATCACCGCTGTAGTAGTATTTGACCAGCTTGTCGATCCAGGACTTTTGAAAATTGTTTTCGGCGACGGTTGACGCTTTCTCCAGCCAGTGAACAATCTCTTCAATTGCCGGGCTGTACATACCGCCGATTTTCCAGACTCTCTCGACGATTTCCCCGTCAACCTTCGTCAGTTGAGAATTCAAGCCCCAGGAAACCGGTCTTACCGGGTCGGCGTTAAATTTGGCGGCGTAAAAAGCAGCCGCTTCTTCCGCGGAGACGCCGGAGTAGTAATTGGTTGCCGAGGTGAGCAGTTGATCGACATCAGGCGACAAATTGACTTTCTTGGCGGCAATATTCGGGTCGAAGATCGGTCCTTGCAACAACGCCAATAAGTCGTTGACGCTCTGCCCTTCGTCAAGCGGAAACAATGCAGCGTCGCTTTGGCTCGCCAACTCGCTGAGAGCTGCCGGCGTAAAGTGTGGCAACATCTTGTCCGACGAATAGTGATGATGAATGCCGTTAGCAAACCACACTCGCTTCGCGTACTCGTGAAGTTGAACAAACTGCTCGCTACTGTGATCGCCTTTGTACGAAATCACGATCGCCGAGAGCAGTCGTCGAATGCGCAAATTGTGTTTGTAGTTCTGGTCGTAAAGAATGTCGTGACCCGAAAGGGCGGCCTCCGACAGGAAATAGGCCAGCTTCTTTTCCTTGAGCGAGAGTTCGGTGAATCCCGGTACGGAGTAACGCAGGATTTTTATGTCGGCGAAGCGATCAACCTCCACATAAAATGATTCTGCACTGTCGTTTTCGGATTCCAGGTTGGTGCTATCGGTCGGGCCCTTCTCCTGCCCGCAGGCCGACAGAAATAATACCGCCGCAACGGTTGCTAGTTTTTTCATGTTTAGCCCTCAAGATTTTTCGTTATTCCAGCGATTGGTAGACCAGTGTCCTGAATCGATCTGCTATGTCGGATTTGATTGGCCGTCCCTGGGACATAAATACGGCGATGAGGCCTTCGCTGGGGTCGACCCAGAATGAAGTATAAAACGCGCCACCCCAGGCGTATGTACCAACGGATCCAATTTCGCTTCTTTTTGTAATGTCGTTTATAACCATAAAGCCAAGGCCGAAGTCTGGATTCTGGTCTGCGTCCCAGTCGATGAACGGTGTGCGCATCAGCTCAATAGATTTTCTGCCCAGTATTCGGACCCCTTCAAGTTCGCCGTTGTTCAGCAACATTTGAATGAAGCGAGCGTAGTCGTAAGCGGTAGATGACAACCCCGCTCCGCCGGAAAAATAGGTCATCGCCCCTGTGATCGGGTAGTTCGGATCGCCAAGTTCGATGATGGTTTGAACCTCGTTCGCTGTAACCAGGCCCTCGCCCTCTACGTGAGAATACAGGGTGGCCAGACGAGCGTGTTTTTTGGGCGGCAAATAGAACCACGTATCCGTCATGCCCAGAGGACCGGTGATGTTTTCAGCAATGAACTCGTCGAGGGGTTGACCGGATACAACTTCGATCAATCGCCCGAGAACGTCTGTGCTCAAGCCGTAATTGAACTTCGAGCCTGGCTCGAATAACAGCGGTAGCAACGCCAGAAGTTTCATGTTTTCTTCCAGCGTCAGGTCGCTGTCGGTCAGCCCGTCATTAACGCCTGCGTCTGCGTATGTTTCTTGCAATACGCCCGGCATGAACTTGTACGCCAGGCCGGATGTATGCGTGAGCAAGTCGACAATTCGAATGGGCTTGGTCGCAAGAACGGTTGAAATAATTGAACCGTCTTCACCGACTTCAGACACTACCTGCATGGCCGAAAATTCAGGCAGGAATACGGCAATTGAATCATTGAGCCGGAATCGACCCTGCTCGTACAGCATCATGACACCTACTGATGTGATCGCTTTGGTCATCGAGGCAATTCTGAAAATGGCATCGGTTTCCATCGGTCTCTTCGATGCGATGTCTGCGTAGCCGAAGGCCTCGTGGTAAACGATCTTTCCGTCCCTGGCAATTAACGCGACAGCGCCAGGGATTTCGCCTGCTGCGACGGCGGCTTCAACCGCTGTATCGATACGACCGAGGCGATCGGCGATCACGCCGGCGTCGGCTGGGCTCGCAGTTTCCAGCGCGTGGCTTAGCGGGGATAGTGCAAGTAGAATGACGTTCAGAAACAGGAAACGAATACCGATCATAAGTTTTTCCATGTGGAGTAAATCTTTGGGCGATATAATAACAGCGTTTGACGAGAATTCGATCGGGCCAGCAGCACAGGCGGTCCATCGGCCACCATGGAGGCATATATGCCAGGCTTGCTGAAAAACGTTGACCCGGACGGGCTACTGGAATATTCGGTTGTATACACAGACCGCGCCGTGAATCATATGTCGGGCGTATTTCAGTCTGTCATGAACGATATTTCCATAACGCTTCGACGCGTTTACAACGCTGATGCTGTGGCAATCGTGCCAGGCAGCGGCACGTTTGGCATGGAGGCCGTCGCACGTCAGTTCGCTACTGGCAAGAAGTGCCTGGTTATTCGCAATGGCTGGTTCAGTTATCGCTGGACCCAGATATTTGACATGGGAGATATCCCCGCGTCCTCTATTGTCCTGAAAGCGCGAGTGATCGCAAGTGGATCGGCGCAACCGTTTACACCGGCGCCAATTGATGAAGTGCTGGCCAGCATCAATGACGAAAAACCCGACGTCGTTTTCGCGCCCCATGTGGAGACATCATCGGGGATGTTGTTACCGGACGATTACCTGCGACAGGTGGCCGACGTAGTACATGCTCACGGCGGCTTGTTTGTTCTTGACTGCATCGCCTCAGGCACGATCTGGATTGACATGAAAAGCATCGGTGTCGACGTGTTGATCAGCGCGCCGCAAAAAGGCTGGAGTGGGTCGCCTTGCTGCGGACTTGTCATGCTAAGCGATGCTGCGCTCGCTGCAATGGAGTCCACGACCAGTAGCAGTTTTGCCTGCGACCTGAAGAAGTGGCTGGAGATAATGCGAGCGTACGAAAGTGGTGGCCATGCCTACCATGCGACGATGCCGACGGACGCTCTCACCGCATTTCGCGATGTAATGAAAGAAACCGAGGCTTACGGATTTGAGAAAGTGCGTGATGAGCAACAGGAACTGGGTGATCGTGTTCGCGCGCTGCTAGCCGATCGGGGCTTTCAGAGTGTCGCGGCGCCCGGGTTCGAGGCACCCGGCGTCGTGGTTTTCTATACCGATGATCCGCAGATAAAGGCGGGCAGCAAATTCGCCCAGCAAGGATTGCAAATAGCGGCCGGTGTGCCGCTGCAATGCGACGAGCCCGATGATTTCCAGACATTCCGTCTCGGCTTGTTCGGCCTCGACAAGTTGCACAACATCGATCGCACCGTTGCCACTCTTGAACATGCCCTGGACAACATTTAGCGAAATAACGACGTCCAGCGGGCGAATCGCCTGTTGAGATTCCTACACTTGGTAGTAACCTCGAATAGGGAGATAATGGCCAGAATGCGTACTGCGAAAAAAGGTCAAAAATGAAGGGCTATACGGGAACACTGCCAAACGGCGAAGCGATTCATTATGTCGATCGTAAGCGCTGGCTCTGGTCGCTTTCGGTTATTTACCCGCTGCAGCCCTTTCTTGGAATCTGGTTGCACGCGGAAACGGGAAACGAGGCATGGCTCTTGCTGCCACTGTTTATCGGTTACGTGATTGCGCCATTTCTGGACTGGCTCCTGGGCGAGGACGAAAACAATCCGCCCGAAGAAGTCGTCATACAACTGGACCGTGACCGCTACTATCGTTTTCTAACCTATGCGGTCGTGCCGCTTCACTTCGTTGCCCTGATTGGGGCTGCATGGTGGGCGGGCACACAGGATTTGAGCTGGTGGGCATTTATTGGTCTGGCGATCGTTGCGGGCATAACCAGCGGTCTCGGTATCAATACCGGCCACGAGCTCGGACACAAAAAATCGAAGCTCGAGCGAAACCTGGCCAAGATCGTACTGGCCGTGCCCGTCTATGGTCATTTCTGGATCGAACACAGTCGTGGCCATCATCGCGATGTGTCAACGCCTGAAGATCCTGCCAGTGCCCGTATGGGAGAGAATATTTACAAATTCGCGCTGCGCGAAGTGCCTGGCGCCTTTAACCGCGCATGGGCCATTGAGAAGGACCGGCTTGAGCGACGCGGGCGATCTGCCTGGAACAGCGACAATCAGATTCTGCAATCCATGGCGTTGTCGCTCGCCTTACAGCTAGGACTTGTTATTGCGTTCGGCTGGTTGATGATTCCGTTCCTGGTGCTGCACAACATTTTTGCCTGGTGGCAATTAACCAGCGCCAACTACGTCGAACACTACGGGCTTTTGCGTCTCAAAGAGCCGAGTGGCAAATACGAACGCTGCCAGCCATGGCACTCCTGGAACAGCAATCACATTTACAGCAACCTGGTGTTGTTTCATCTTGAGCGGCACTCGGATCATCACGCGCATCCCTTGCGGCGATATCAGTCATTACGCAACTTTGATGACTTGCCGACTTTGCCAAGTGGTTATTTCGGCTCCTATCTGTTGGCGTATGTGCCGTGGATCTGGTATCGCGTTATGGATAAACGATTGCTGGCATTGCCGCATATTAAAGGTGAGCTTGATAAGGTGAATGTGGATCCGGACAAGCGTCAGACGCTTTATGAACGATACGGGCAGGCTGCAGCATGAGTGATTTCAAGTGTCCGGAATGCGATTACGTGTTCAGCGAAGAAAAGGGCGATGAGTACGAGGGCTATCCGCCCGGCACAAAGTTCGAATCGCTGCCTGACGATTTTGTCTGCCCCGATTGTTCCGTGCGCTACAAAGAAGACTTTGTCCCTGCGTGACGCCAATGCAATCGCGCCTGCAGAGGCGCTCCAACAAGGCCATCACGACCATAAAAAATCGCGCCTGTAGAGACGCTCCAACAAGGCCTGTTGGAGCGGGTCTATACCCGCGATTAAAGGTTAAGCGAAGATACGATCTATTTCCTGGCGATTTGCCAAAAAACTGCACGGTGCAATCCCAAATCGACACGGCATCATTCGAAGAATGGATGTCACACAAAAAAAGGGAACAAGCAGCCTGAGAAAAGGCCGTTATTCACAACGCAATCAGATCTACCACATCACCAGCACAACATTAGACAGGGAACCATTCCTGCAAGGCTACGAACAAGGCCGATTCGTAGTCAATGCATTTCGTACCGAGGAGAAGTGCGGGCACGCAAGAACACTGGCATTCGTCGTAATGCCGGATCACTTCCACTGGCTTATCGAACAGCGTGACGCATGCATGCTATCGATCGTAGTCGGCAACGTAAAATCTCATGCGGCGAGAAGAATAAATCGAACGCTGGGGCGTACCGGTCCACTGTGGCAGCCAGGTTTCTACGACCGTGCAATTCGGCGGGACGAGGATATTGCGGCTGTCGCTCGATATATTATTGCTAACCCGTTGCGGCTGGATTGGTTGATCGCATCGGCGATTATCCGCTATGGGATGCGGTTTGGTTGTGATCGAAACTCGAATCGCGCCTGTAGAGGCGCTCCAACAAAGCCATCGTGGCTCGAAGAAATTGCACCTGTTGGAGCGGGTCTGTACCGGCGATTAAGGGTCCGGCGAAGCTAGCGCAGATCAAACTCGCCCAAGTGCGGTTGCGCCTTTATTGCCTCAAGTTGCGTCGCCATGTTATTTTCAACTTCTATGATGATCGCCTTGAATTCAGGTTCGTCTCTTAGTGATGCGAGCCCTTCGTCGTTCAGAGACCAATGTGCACCGGCTCTCCAACCCTGGTCGATGGCATCACGAAGTGCTACCAAAGCGGCCTCTTTCTCCGAATTCAATGCGAGCAGCTCAATATAGACGATGTTCAACAAGCCGCCATAAACGCCCGGTACTTGCGTTTTCCGATACCAGGAAAGTCCGGCATCGATAAGTGCATTGGCCGCATCCGGTTCACCGGAGCGCCGTAGCAGTAGCGCGAGGTCAGCAGCGATACCTACGTTATCGACGGAAATAACCGGGTTGGCATCGAAGAGTTCCGGGCGGCGCTGCTGGTAGCGTGCGAGAGCACTCTCATAATCGCCGCCCCGTAATGCGTGGTCACGGATCACGCGCAAGAGAACCATGTCTGAGTTCCAGCGATCGTCTAGGTCGTCATCGAGTGCCCGACTCGCGACGGCGAACGCCTTATCGTGTTGACCGCGATGTGTGAAAATTATTGCGTCGCACTTAAATACCACGGGTTCGTTGGGACCGATTGATCGCGCAAGCTCCATATACCGATCGGCCCATTCCGGCGCGCCAATATTCTCCGCAAGCAGGGCGGTGTGAGCAATGGATTCGAAATCTTCCGGGTCCAATTCCAGTATCTTGATGAACCATGGCCAGCTGAGATCATATCGACCCATCCAAAAATGTGCCTGTAACATGGCCACGTTGCCATAAATAGCGTTAGCGTCAATTTCCAGAGCGCGCTGCGCGTACATTTTTGTGCGCTGCGGGTGACCAATGTACATTTCCGCTTTCCCAACTTCAAAAAGAATTGACAACGACAGCGGATCGGCGTCGAGCGCTCTTTCCAGTACCGCTATTGCTTCTTGCGGCCGGCCTGTTATTCGAAGAAAGGTTCCATACGCGAACAAGCTACTCGAATCACCGGGAGCAAGTTCCAATGCTCGTTTGAATGACGATTCAGCTTTGTCAATATTTCCAGATCGCCAATGCAAGTTGCCCTGTTGCGCATGCGCTTCTGCCAACCGGTCATTGATCTGCAATGCTTTGGAAACAGCCGGCTTGGCGACCTCAATAAACTCGTCAAGGCTGATCATTCCCGTTTGCAACATCGCAGCATGCGCGGCGGCAAGGGCCGCCCATGCGTCCGCGTAGTTCGGATCCAGAGCGACCGCTTGCTCCAGGTATCCAGCTGCCCGTCTTTCCGATTCAAACGAACTATGTCCAGCCAATTGCTGGCTAAGCATATAAAAACGTAAAGCCTCGGTATTTTCAGTTGGAACGGTGTCGAGCAGGTTCTCGTCACTTTCCGAAAGTTCTGCGTGTAGAGAGGCGGCAATCGTTCTGGCAATCTCGCTTTGAACTTCAAAAATATTGCCGGCAGTTAGCTCGCGGTCGTAAGTGGTTGCCCAAAGGTGGTCCTCCTGGGCTGCATTGATCAACTGCACATTGATCCGCAAGGTATTACCGGCACGTTGTACTTGTCCTTCGAGCACGGTGGCAACGCCAAGCAATGCGCCAATCTCCGGAATGCTGAGCCCGTCGCTGAGGCTTTCGACCGACGTTCTGGAAATTACTTTGATGCCGCCGATTTTTGACAGCAGCGTAAGCAACTCATCGTGCACTCCTGCGGCGAAGAACTCGGCATTTTCCTCGGCCGCGCTCCGGTTGGCGAAGGGCAAGACTGCGATGGATTTGTCCCGGATTGCCGGGCTGTTCGACGGTAAGGATTCGTCTCTCAACAACTCCCGGGCGCCGAGAAAAATGACAGTAATGGCGAGGATACCAATAATAAAGTAATTGATCTTGCGCCCGGTTAAATCCGTTATCGACTCGTCTGGCGCGACGTCGCTGGTGCGCTTTATTCCCTCTGGTGTCGCTTCGTATGCCCAGGACAGTATCAGGGCGATCGGAAAACCGAGCAGCAGAAACGCCACCAGCATCGTGGTCGTCCACTCGGGCAAGCGCAGCGCCGGGAACATCACGTCGCCTATTTGCATTAACAGCCAGCTGACGATCAGGTAGATCGCGGCTACGCGAAATACGTTTCGTCTTTTCAGTTCCTTGATGAACGATCCGGCCATGCGACTCTCCCTGGGGCGAAGAATAGCAAGATTGCAGATCAATCGGGCGATAAAGCAATCGCGCCTGTGGAGGCGCTCCAACAGTGAGTAGTGTCTTTTCGAGTACCCTTGGAAAAGCCATGTGCTTAGGCGCCAAATCGAGTAGATAAATGCGACGCACGACGCCATACTCACGCGTTCCTGGACGAGGTGTGGTTCCCGACGAATTTCGATGGCCAGTCGTGAAGTAGAAATCGCAATAATCGGTGCCGGTGTTGCAGGTATCGCTACCGCGTATTATTTGTGTAAGACACACGGCAAGAACTCGGTGCTGTTGATCGACTCAAGGCAACCGATGAGCTTTACGAGTGCGCAATCCGGCGACAACTATCGCAACTGGTGGCCGCACCCGACGATGGCCGAATTTACAAACTACAGCATCGATCTTATGGAGCAGCTGGCGCTCGAATCTGCAAATGTCCTGAACATGACCCGACGCGGATACGTAATGGCAACGCGCCATTCGGATATCGACGATCTGCTTGGCGAACTGCGGTTGTGCTTTGAGGGTGCAGAAAAAAACGGGATTCGATTTCGAAGCGATTCTTCGCCCGGGTCCTACGATCCCCCAATTTCAGCAGACTGGCAGCAAGCGCCGGACGGCGTCGACGTAATCACGAACAAGAGTTTGATCCGCGCTACGTTTCCGTCATTCAGCAAGGACATCGCGAATGTTGTACACATTCGAAGAGCAGGCAGCATAAGCAGCCAACAGATGGGTCAGTACATGCTCGAGCAGACTCGGGAAGCGGGTGGCAAGCGCGTGTCTGCCACGGTCAGAGGCATCGAGCACAACAAAAAATTCACGATCGATCTTGACGGCGGCGAGCAAATTAATGCCGATATCGTTGTAAACGCGGCAGGACCGTTTGCCAAGGAACTGGCCGCGATGCTCGGCAGCGATCTTCCAATTCAAAATGTGTTCCAGCAAAAGATCGCGTTCGACGACGAACTTGGGGCGATCCCCAGAGATCTTCCGTTTTCCATCGACCTGGATCAGCAGACATTGGACTGGGCCCCCGACGAGCGCGAGATGCTTGCCGAAGATCCCGAGATGGCATGGTTGGCCCGGCCGATTCCGGGTGTTACACATTGTCGTCCGGACGGCGGCGACTCCGGCAGTTGGGTGAAACTCGGATGGGCCTACAACAGCGAGATAAGCCAACCGCAACAGGACCTGGCTAATGAGCCACTATTCAATGAACAGTTTCCTGAGATCGTGTTGCGTGGGGCGGCAGCCCTGAATCCGGCATTGAAGCAATACTCGGAGTCTTTTCCGACCCATTGGGCCCACTACGGTGGTTATTACCCGATGACCCGCGAGAACTGGCCGCTCATCGGTCCGTGTGGTCCGCCAGGGTCCTTTGTTGTTGGTGCATTGTCCGGTTTTGGCAGTATGTCGGCTTGTGCCGCCGGTGCCATCGGCGCCGCGTGGATTGCAGGGGGAGACCTGCCCGATTACGCAACTGAACTCAGCCTGGCCCGCTATGACGACAAGGAATTGATGGCTGAGCTCGAATCTGTTGTAAATAAAGGGATTCTATAAGTAATCTGCCCCCGGAACTGCAATGAACGCTGGTGGCGGATTCACTCGCTGGATCGCGATGTGTATACTCGCTGATCAGGCCTGAATAATAATTACATATAGAGAGACCAGACTATGGCAATCGCCGATCTTAGTAGCGTACTGAAAATATTTGGAGAATCTGCACCGGAAGAAGAAGAGCAAAAAGCTCTGTATGGGGAGGCGTTGCTGATGACACTGGCGAGAGCCTCGAGTGCCGACGCAAATATCGACCCCGCCGAGATTTCGACAATTCAGGGCATCGTCAAGCGTGAGACCGGTGAGGAAGTCAGCTCACAAGATGTCCGACGGGCTGCCCGTACCGAGCTGTACGAAACAACGCCACTTCGAAAATATCTGCGCAGCATTCAAGGCAAGTTGCGAGAGGAAGATCGACGCAAGATCGTCAGCGCACTGGCGGAAGTGATCAATAGCGATTGCAAGGTCACCGTATTGGAGATCGACTTCTTCAATCGAGTTGCCGACGCGTTGCGCATTACGCCGGCTGAGCTTGCGGGTTTACACAGCTGATAGACAGGCCAGCCCTTAGGGGCAAATCATGATCGATCTCTACACCGCGCCAACGCCAAACGGCTGGAAAGCATCGGTTGTGCTTGAAGAGCTTAAGCTGCCTTACACCGTCAAGCGTGTAAACATTCTGGAGGGCGAGCAGCGCCATCCGGATTACATCGCACTAAATCCAAATGGTCGCATTCCGACCATCGTCGACAATGATGCCGATGGTTTCGTGGTTTTTGAGTCCGGCGCAATTTTGCTGTATCTCGCTCAAAAAACCGGCAAGTTAATTCCCGACGATGCAAAAGGCGCATCCTTGGTGACGCAGTGGCTCATGTTCCAAATGGGCGGGCTGGGGCCGATGATGGGCCAGGCGAACGTCTACTTTCGGTACGCAAAAGAAAAGTATCAGCCGGCGATCGACCGGTATCAAAACGAGTCAAAGCGATTGATGACGGTGCTTGATACGCGCTTGCAAGAGCACGAGTATCTTGCAGGCGATTTCAGCATCGCCGACATCGCGAACTGGTGTTGGGCCCGAACCCATGCCTGGTCCGGTGTCGATGTCAGCGATTTGCCGAACTTGCAGCGCTGGCTCGATCAACTGGAGCAACGACCGGGCTGTCAAAAAGGTATCGCTGTTCCCGAAGACCTGAGTGCACTGTTGAAAGACGAGAATGATGAGGCTCGTGACAAGTTCATTTCAGGCGCGCAGACTATGGTCACCGACTAAATTCGTAGCTTGATCATTCGTCGTATGACACCAGGAAACAAGCGTTCTTGTGTCGCATGATCTTGTGGCATTGCAGGACTCAGAAATTCCAATACTGAAAGGCGCGATTGCCAAATGACACAAATATCAGCAAATGGACTTGAGATAGAGTACGACGAATTCGGTGCAACTGACGCACCTGCAATCCTGCTCATCATGGGCTTGGGAACGCAGATGACCGCCTGGTCTTTGCCGTTTTGTGAAAGGCTAGCCGGTTATGGCTTCCGGGTTATTCGATTCGACAATCGCGATGTCGGACTGTCGAGCAAGTTTCATGGCGAAAGAGCACCGGGCTTGGCCCGTTTCGCGATTACCAGGCTACTCGGCCTTTCGCTGCGGGTTCCTTACACGCTGGATGATATGGCCGATGATGCAATTGGCGTGCTGGATGCTATTAACGTCGATGAGGCACATATAGTTGGCGCGTCCATGGGCGGCATGATTGCCCAACTAATTGCAGGCCGCTTCCCTGATCGCAGCATGTCGCTGACGTCAATAATGTCAACGAGTGGCGATCCTTCGTTGCCCGCGGCCAGCGCCGAAGTAAGGAAGATGTTGCTCGCGCCACGGCCGGACGCATCCCAGCCAGAAGCCGTTGTGCAACGAATCATGCAAAGCTACAGAACAATCGGTAGCCCGGGGTTTCAACGAAGCGACGAAGAATTGCGTCAGTTGGCCGAGGCCAGCATTGAGCGCAGCTATTACCCGGAAGGATTCATGCGGCAGGTTGCCGCGATAGCCGCAAATGGCAGTCGGGTCGAATTACTCAAGCGGATTCTTGCGCCTACGCTGGTTATCCATGGAAAGGAAGACCCGCTGGTCCCTGTCGAGTGTGGCATACACACCGCCGAGCAGATACGTGGGGCAAAGCTGGAATTGATTGACGGCATGGGTCATGACCTGCCGCCATTGTTGAGCGATCGTATTGCTGACCTGATCGCGGATCACGTCAAAACAGCGAAACCAGTCCAGGCTAGTCAGGAAGATTTTCAAGCAAAAAGCGCTTGACGTTCTCGCCCATCACGCTGCGAATCTCCTGTACCGAAAATCCTTCGTCCATCATCGTCTGTGTGAGAATGGCGAGTTCCGATGTGTCGAACAGGGTTGTAACTGCACCGTCGTAGTCGGAACCAAGGGCGACATGATCGATGCCCATAAGATCAATGGCATATCGAATCGAACGAACAATGCCCAGTGGTGAAGCGTCGCAAATTGCGCCTTCCCAGAAACCGACGCCCAGAATGCCACCCTTATCCGCAATTTCGAGCATCAACGAGTCTTCAAGATTGCGATTTGTGTCGCATACGCCCTTAACGCCGCCGTGCGACAGGATGACCGATCGCTCGGATATCGCAAGCACGTCACGGACCATGGCGGGAGATGCATGGGCGACGTCAATGATCAGCCCTAGTTCGCCGGCGCGCAAAATAACTTGTCTGCCGAACGGCGTCAGGCCCTCACCACTGATGCCGTGCAAAGATCCGCCGAGTTCATTGTCGAAGAAGTGCGTCAGGCCGGATACGCGCAGGCCTTGTTTGAACAACCGATCCAGGTTTTCGATATCGCCTTCCAACGGATGAGCACCTTCGATCAGGTATACGCCTGCAGTTACATTTTCTCCCGCTGCGCGGCGCTCGACGAAAGAGTGCATGTCCGACTTCGACTGGATGACAACGAGTTGACCGTCGCTTTTTTCTGCGAAGGCCCATAGTTTTTGCAGCTGGTAGCGTGCCCGCTCATAAAGGCTGCCCCAACTTGATATGGGCCAGAACTGCACGACTGCAAGCAGCGTAATATTGTCGGAGTCGCCGGTGTTCTTGTCGTAGTTCTGATCTGACGGGCTCTTGGTCGTTGCCGAGAACACCTGTAGTGCGACGTTTCCTTCCTGGAGTCGTGGTAAATCAATCTGGCCAGTAGCAGATCGCTTTAACAGATCGCGCTTCCAGAGCAGTGAATCGGTATGCAAATCGGCGATGAACAGTGACTGGTGGAGGCGTGCCGCGTCCGGCCGTATCTGATAGGCGGGGTGTGGCAGGACGACGTTCATGGAGCTTTCGACGATCGCCGGAAGAAACCAGTGAACAAACGCCAGGCTCAACAGGACTATCGCTGCCAGAATCTTCAAATTCTTTTTACGCATTACGTCTCCGGAATCGCTACATCTCGTGCAGCAAGCATATTATCATCTGTATAATCGCGGAGCCGGGCAGTATCCTCAAAATACGTTTGTAGAAACCCAAGGAAGCATCTATGGAACATCGATTGTCTTTAGTCGTACTGGTTTTGCTGGTTTTTGGTGTGGGCACTGCCGGCTACTGCGAAGACGAAGTCGATAATCCATGGCCCCGGGAAATCCAGACAAAGAAAGGGACTGTTGTGATATATCAGCCCCAGGCGGAATCACTGGAAGGAAATATTGTGACCGCCCGGTCAGCTTTGGCGGTCGAGCTCAACGACGCAGAAGCGCCGATATTTGGCGTCGTCTGGTTCAAGTCGCGGCTCGATACGGACCGGGAAGAGCGTACCGCCACACTTGTGGATATCACAGTGACACAAACACGCTTCCAGGAACAAGATGAAGCGATGGCGGATCAGCTAAAGGCGTTGTTGGAATCTGAAATTCCGAAATGGGGTTTGACCATTTCAATGGACCGCCTGCTCGCATCGCTGGAGCTTCGCGATCAGCAAATCCGAACGAGTAATCAAATCAGCACGGACGCTCCTGTTATCCTTTTCGAGCCGGATCCCGCTGTATTGATCCTGATTGACGGTGAGCCTCGCCTCAAACAAGAAGAGGGCAGCAAGCTCATGCGGGTAATCAATACACCGTTCACGATCCTGCTGGATTCACAAACCTACTACCTTAATGCCGATGCAAAAACGTGGTACAGCGCTGCGGACCTGAAAGGAAGCTGGACAGTAGCGACAACGGTCCCCAAAGAGGTCGCTGCGCTGGCGCCGCAGCCTGAGGAAAGCGATGACGAGGATAGCGACGAAGAGCCGGGTCCGCCGCCGAAGATCATCGTCGCAACCGAACCAACGGAACTGATTTCCAGCACGGGCGCAGCGGAATACACTCCCATATCCGGAACCGAGCTCTTGTACATGAGTAACACGGACAGTGATGTGTTTCTGCACCTTTCAAACCAGCAACATTACGTATTGCTGGCCGGTCGCTGGTATTCGGCGAGTTCAATGGATGGACCCTGGAGCTATGTCGCTGGCGAAGAACTGCCGGACGACTTCGCCGCAATACCCGAAGACAGCCAGATGGGCACGGTTCTTTACGCTGTACCGGGAACGGACCTGGCTAATGAGGCGGTTCTGGATGCCCAGATTCCGCAGACCGCGACGATTGAACGGGACAAGGCCAGCCTCGACGTAGAGTACGACGGCAAGCCGGAATTCGAAGCGATCGAAGAAACAACAATGTCATATGCGAAAAATTCGCCGACGCCGGTCATACAAACGGGAACCAGTTACTACGCTGTCGATGATGCGGTCTGGTTTGTGTCGAGTAACGCGACGGGACCCTGGGTTGTTGCGACCTCCGTCCCGGACATTATCTACACTATCCCGCCGACGTCACCGATGTACAACGTCACCTACGTAAGGATTTATGACTACACACCCGACGTCGTTTATGTTGGCTATTCGCCGGGCTACACAGGCACCTATGTTTACAACACGACCGTTGTATATGGCACTGGCTATTACTACCCGTACTGGTATGGATCCTATTATTATCCACGTCCGGCTACCTGGGGTTTTCATGTGCGTTATAACCCCTACACCGGATGGAATTTTGGCCTGAGTTATTCGAGTGGGCCGTTCACCTTCTATATCGGTCGCGGCAGTTGGTACGGCGGCGGGTTCTGGGGGCCATCTCACTACCGGGGTTACCGGCACGGCTATCGACATGGCTATCGGCATGGTGCCAGAGCAGGGTATCGCGCGGGTTATCGTGCCGGGCAGCGACACTCCGGCAAGCAGAACATGTACAACAATCATCGTAACAAGGCGCGTTCCACGCAAAAAAGTCAGGCAAGAAACAAGGCTACCGCAGCACCTGGCACCGGTCGTGCCAATAATGTTTATTCGGACCGCGATGGCAACGTGCATCGTCGCAACGATCAGGGCGGCTGGGAGCAAAAAACAAAAAATGGCTGGGAAGGTGGTAGTCAGCGAAACCAGACACAGGCGGCACAACGACCGACCAGCCAGACACGCACGCAACCGACCAAGCCGACAACAACCCGGCAACCGGCACAATCGAGTTACGGCGGCAGCAACAGATCGACCAGCCAGCAGTTGAACCACAGCTATAACAATCGGCAGCACGGCAGCCAGCGGACCGGCAATTACAACAGGTCACGCGGCGCCTCGCGTGGAGGGCGCCGGCGCTAACGGCGACAAGCGATCAATCGATTCGTTTCTCCGCAAGCGAGAAACCAGCAAGCAATGCGATCGCTGCCATCGACCACACAATAATCGCGCCTGTCGGCAGGTCGAATATTGACGACAATACGATTCCTGCGAAGTACGAAAGGCCGCCGATGATGTATCCCATGGCCAGTCGATTTCCAAAGCGTAGCTTTGCTGTCGCCAGCGCCGGGATGATCAGGCTCGCGAACACCAGGTAAATGCCGACCACCTGAACGGATGCCGTAATAACAATGGCGAACGTGATGTAGAAGCCCAGTCCCTGGAGTTTGTCCCGAAAACCAAACCAGATGACCAGCACAGCGGTATAGAGCATCGCGATTGGCAATAGTGACGACCAGGTTGACCAGAGAATCTGTCCGACAAGAAGTTCTCTCAGGTGCTCGCTGCCATGAGGATTACCGGACAACAACAAGATGCCGCCGGTCGCGGCGAGAATAAACAGCACGCCAATCAACGGTTCCTGGACGTTTGGCCAGCGCTTTTCGGTCCAGTTCAGTCCCAAAGCGGCTAAAAGAGCGGCGCTGACGGCAAAAAGCTGAACTTCGAGGCCGTTGGGGTCCCATTGCATACCATGCGCGGCGATTACACCAAGACCGGCAACCTGCGCGATGGCGAGATCAATAAAAATGATGCCGCGCTTTAGCACCTCTTGCCCGAGTGGAACATGAGTACTCAAGACGATAAGTCCGGCGACCAGCGCCGGACCGACGATAGTCCAGTCGAGCAACTCACTCATGGCTGTGACACCTCCAGTAGCCGATCGATGATGTCATCGAATAACGTGAAAAGATCTGTGGCGTTGTCGGTGCCTCCCACAGTCAGGGGCAGCATGACGGCTTCGATACCGGTCCGGTCCTCCAGCCAGTTCGAAGGCCTGTCGTCCTGATAGGTAGAACGGATGATAAAATCCGCGCCGCCGTCACTGAATCGTGACACCAGTTTGCTCAGATGGGCGGTTGTCGGGGGCAAGCCCGGCACTGCTTCAAGATTGGCGACTTCTTCGATCCCGAGCCAGCGCTCAAGATAGACCCACGACTTGTGGTGTGTGATTGCTTGCTTGCCGCGAAGCGGGGCCGCTTTTTCTTCCCAGCCTGCAATCGCGTCTTTCCAGCGACTGGAAAAGTCCGCTGCCTGTGCCGCGATTGCGTCTTTGTTTTCAGGGTCCAACTGCTGCATTCGCTTGGCAAGTGCTGCAGCAATTACTGTGAGGTTATGCGGGTTCGTTTGCACATGCGGGTTGCCAAACGGATGTATGTCTCCTTGCGCACGGTCGACATTGCCGGTTGCGTCGAGTCTGAGCACAAAACTGCTGGCTTCGAAATAGCCTAAGCTGCCTGGCATCACGTCGCGATTGTTTGCTTTCTGCAAGAGAACCGGAAGCCAGCCGATTTCCAGTTGAGCGCCGCTGCAAATCACGAGGTCCGCGCGCCGCATCTTTGAAATCAGGCTTGGCTTTGCCTGGATGTAATGCGGGTCTACGAATGCGGTTGTCGCGCTGCTAGCGTCAACAAGGTCGCCACCAATTTCCTGCGCGAGTGACGCCCATTCCGGTTCGCAGGCAAAGATTTTCAGGTCGGCATGAGAGGCGAGCGGTAATGCCAACAAAAGTACCATCGATATTATTCTGGTCATTCTGATTGTCACTCCTAAAAGGTATGTGCGCCGTGCGCGCCGATGCTGAATATGTACTGGAGTCCAAACTGGTTGTCGTTTTCCAGGCCCGCTGCATCATGGGTGTACTGAATGCGCAGTCGGCTGAATTCACTGTTCGACCAGTCTGCCATCAGGCTGTAACGGCGCGGATCCGAATTCGGTGCGGCAAGCAAAGTGCCATCGAAAGCGGCGCCAGGATCGCCGGAAGACAATCCGTCAATTCGCCCGCCAAAACGCCAGCGCGGAAACGGCTGGTAAATCGCCTGAAGATACCAACCGTATTGGTCGTTCTCGTAGGCCAGCGGCAACCCATCCGGCACGGTATACACGCCGTTCTCATCGCGCTGCATGTACTCCGCTTGTATTACCAGGTTTCTTTGCTTCCAGTTGCCACCCGGTATCCACTTCCAGACCAGGTGCGCACCGACTAGCGATGAATCGCCGCTAAAGAGGTAAGGGTTGTCTTCATCGCCCGAGGCACGGTCAACGGCGGATGTATCGAGGTAAGAGACGCCAGCGAGCCAACTGTTAGAAGCGCCCGCATCGCCACCGATATTCGCAAACAGGCTGTAGGCTCCAAATCCTGAGTTGTCGGAGCCCGCGGCGGGGTAACGACTGCCTTGCAGGACTTCTCCGCCAAACTCCATGTAGAGTTCCGTCGGCGCAACCCAGCGAAGCTGGATGCCATCGTCCAGATACTGGTCGCCGAGAAATGCCTGGTAGGGCAAGGGCTGGTCGGCAAAGTCCCAGGTATGCGCATGGCGGTTGTTCTGATATCCGATGTTTGAATAAAAGCGGCCGAATCTGGCGGATAAACCGGCTGGCAGTGCCAGCGTTTCAATCCATGCTTCTTCAACCTCGATTTTCGCCTCACCGTCTTCGATGACAATGGGTGTCGTCAGCCAGGCCGTAAATTTGTCGTCGACATTTGCACTGATATTGATCTCGGTCTCGCCGATGGACAGCCCTTGCTGTATCGGGCCCGCTTCGCCGCCCAGCGGAAATCCCTGGATGACATAGTTGTCCGGGTTCTGGTCGTAATGCCATGCGTTGCCCAGAAAAATTACGCCGATTGCAGGGTTAAACGCGGAATTAGCTGAAGCGATGGCAGGCGCCATACTTGCCTGCTGCGCCGCGAAACTGGCCTGAGTCGAATTCTGCTCTGCGACCGCGAGTCGCTGTTCAAGTGCAGAAATACGAGCGTCGTAGTCGGCACGCAATTCATCGATGGCTTCACGCAAAGACTCGATTTCCGGATCCTGCGCATGAGCGCTGCCGGCCAGTGAAAGAATGAGTACTAACGAATGGAACTTTGGAGAATTGACACGCATTGCGCCGCCTCCTTAACAAATCTGAAATACTGATACTGTCGCGTTGAGTCGCGCAGCAACCAAAGAGTCAGATTTGCAGCGGGGGCCCGCGTTGGCGGTGATCGAACACCGGCGCGGCTGATTCCTGGGACTGGGCAGGTATAAGCCGTTCCAGAAAGTTGGGGACGGGGTCAAACGATGCTAGCGATGGTGGCGCAGCGTGAATCGGATCTCCATGACCCGTGCACATTTCGCAACTACTCTGGATGTCAGCACCGTGTGTCGCAACATGCGCGGACAGCGCCAAATGGCTGACGACAAGCACCAGCAGCACCGCAATACAATTTTTTCTGTTTATGAACTG
>Ga0209987_10000456_pt1 | contig 21274 bp, 16 predicted proteins | sample N074metaG_FD_182134 | JGI IMG/M metagenome (GOLD analysis project Ga0209987, IMG submission 182134) | Deep subsurface microbial communities from Kermadec Trench to uncover new lineages of life (NeLLi) - N074 metaG (SPAdes) (version 2) | ecosystem: Environmental > Aquatic > Marine > Ocean trench...
GACGCCAACTCCGACAGCTCCGGCCGGAGCGACGCGTTGAGGTCGGTCCGCAGATCGGTGAACGCGCGATCCAACTCCTGGTGGAGCAGCAGATCGCGCTTGGCCGTATCGATGCCGGCCAACATTTGGGTGCGTTCTTCCCGTCGCCGGGTCACGCCGGCGAGGGCGTCGGTGGCCGCCGCCAACTCCGCCCGCGCGCGTACCACGCGTTTCTCGGCTTCGTGTTTGCCGGCGCGGGCCCGCTCCACGGCCTGCTCGGCCTGGACATACGCTTCGTCGGTGAACCCCAGCTCAGCCAGCTGCTGCCGCAGCGACGCGGCCTCACGCTCCAACTGGGACAGCTCCCGTTCCACTCGCTCCGCTTCGCCGACCAGCGACTGTGCCTGATCCGCCAGGGCCCGCTGCCGTTCCGCCCGCAGCACTACCGGCTCGAGCGCTTGGACCTGCCGCTTGACTTCCTCGTGCCGGTCCTGGTCGTAGACGGTATCGGATTCCACGAGATGTTTCTCGAGATCCCCAAGGCGCTCCTCCGTGGCCTCGCGCTCCTTCAGCAGACTCGGCCGCTTTTGGACCAACTCCTGCAGCCGTCGCGCCTCGACCTCAGCCTCGCGCGCGGCCCGCTCCCGCCGCCCTCGTTCCGCCTCAGCCTGGCGGAGTTCATTGGGTTCGTCCTGCAGTTGCTGGATGCGCTTCTTGTAGAAACTGCCGTTGAACTCCACTTCCTGGAGCTGCTGATCGAGAAGTTCGATGACGCCGTCTAGATCGTCCCCCAGAGGCCGACCGCAGGTCGGACAATCGCCATCGGCTCCCGCGGCCGACACCCGGTCGCGCTGCCCCTTGAGATCGAGATACTGTTCCGCCAGGGTGGCCCGCTTGGTTTGCGCGTCCTGGGCGTCCCGCACCCACGCGGTCCGCAGTTCTTCCGCGGCCGTCTCCGCCGCGTGACGGGCTTCCCGCCCGGTTTGCGCCAGCGTCATCGCCTGCGACACGGCGCCGTCATCGGGTACCTGCGCCAGCCGCTCACCAATGGAGTCCAGGGTCCGCCGCATCTCCGTGGCCTGCGCCAGATAGCCGCGCCGGGCCAGGTGGATTTCGGCCTGCCGGTCGAGGGCAACTCGCTCCTCCTGCAACCCCGGGAGCGGGGCCAGTTCCTTATCGAGACCATCGAGTTGATCCTTGGCGCCCAACGCTTCGGCCAGCTGCCGGTCGAGCACGGTGAACCGCTCTCGCGTGTCACTCACCTTGTGGTCCGCCACCCGGCGATCGCCATCGAGCTTGACGACCTTGTCGCGCACTTGTTTGATCGCCTGCCATTCCGGCTCCACCCGCGCCAAGTCCGCGACGGCCACGTCGAGCGCCTGCTGTCCCTTCGTTGCACTTTCGCCGGCAAGTGCGCTCCGGTGCTCGGCCGTTTCCTGTTCGGCGTCGAGTACCGTTTCGTCGACCAGGCTTCGCTGCAACGCCTCGACCGTGGCCTTGAGGGCCGACCGCTTCACCTTCAGCTGATCCTGCACCAGGCGCAGCCGCTCGTAGCCCAGCACCCGGGACAGGAACCGGGCTCGCTCGGGCGCCGACATCGCCGCCATCACCGCCAGTTCCTTCTGGCCGGTAAAATAGGTGTTGTAGAACTCATCCCGCGTCATCCCCAGCAGGCGGGACACCGTGTCGGTCACGGCACCCAGGCTGTTGGCGATCGGGGACACGTCGCCGTCCCTGTACAACTCCGCCTGGCTCAGCCCCCGCAGCAGCCGGTACTGGTGAGGGCCCAGGGTGAACTCGAGTTCCACATTGACGGGCGAACGCGGCGGCGCCCCACGCCGACGAATCGAATCGCGGGTACCGCGCGCGGCCGACGTCCCGTACAAGGCAAAACCGATCGCCTCCAGCAGCGTCGTCTTGCCGGCGCCATTGGGACCGATGATCCCGGTGAGACCGGCACCAAAATCGATCACCGTGTCCTCGTGCTGCCGGAAGTTCCGCAGATGCAGCCGGGTGATCTGCACTATCCCTCCACCGGGTCGTGCGACACCGAGGCGATCAACTCGGTGCCGACACGGACGAACGTCTCACGGTCGACCTCCTGGGGGAGCGGCCGGCGGCCGAGGTACTCCGTCACCACTTCGGGCAGGGTCTGCCGTCGGCCGGGAGCCCCGACCCCGACGGTCCGCTGCCCTTGGGGCCGCCTGATGTCTAGCTGAAAGTGCAGGGCCTCCGTCTTGTAGGCCCGGATGGCAGCGTGATCGAGTTCGCGCGCCACGTGGCGAGGAACGTCGTGGACCACCAGACGCACGATGTGATCGGTCAGCCCGTCCGCCAGCGTGTGTACCCGATCGCCGATCAATCGGTCCAGTTCCGCAGGGGAAAGATCGGTCCCTTCGATCGCCGGGAGATCGATCAGCCGCCGAGTGTGCGGCACCGGCTGGCGGGTGACCTCGCCGGTTGCCAGATCGGCCAGCAGCCAAGCCTTCCCCCGCACGCCACGTTCGGCCTCGTCCAACAGTTCGCCCCACGGGTTGGTGCTGGTGTATTCCAGGGCCCCACAATACCACATGTTCGGCGCCAGCTGGGACTGCACGTGGTAGTGCCCCAACGCCACGTAAGACCAGGCGGCCGGATCGAGGTCCTCCCGTTTGACCAGCGCGCCGCCGTATTCGGCCGTACTGCTGTCGGAGGGGAAGCTGCCCTCGATCTCCGCGTGCATGGCCAGCACTTCGAAGCGGGTGCCTCCGTCGGGGCTCAAGTCCGGCGGCATCTCGCCCACCAGGGCCTGGTGGGGGACGGCCAGCACGGACAGGTCGAGTTCCGGGTACACCAACCGCTTGGCGTCCGCCACGACGACCTCGATGTCGATCTCGGTGAACAGGGTGATGATCTCTCCCGTTTCACGCGACCGGGGCGTGTCGTGGTTGCCTGCCAGCAGAATGATCGGCGTCTCGGGGAGCGCGGCGCGTATCCGTTGGAGTTGCTGGAAGGCAAAGATGATCGCCTGGTTGGTAGGCCGAACCGAGTGGAAGAAATCGCCCGCGATGATCACCGCGCTCGGCTGGGCCACCAGAATGGCGTCCACCGACCCGCGGAAGGCGTTGGCGACGTCTGCCTCCCGCTGGTTGATGCCTGCCGGGGTGTGCCGGTGGTAGCGCCGGAACCCCAGGTGGACGTCGGCCAGGTGAGCGATCTTCACGGCAGGAGAATGGGCCGGACGGTCAGGCTACGCAAGCGCTCAGGGCGCGTACGGGTCGTCGTGCCGCATGACCGAGGGGATGGCCCGGCGGGGCCGGACCACCTCCGGTTCGACCACCCGGCCCAGACACGACAGGAAAAAGGGCCACGCCTCGTCGGGCCGGGCCCGGCGGGTGGCGTGAACCGCCTGGCGCACGTCCGACTCCCGGCGACCGTCGATCCGGTCGGCCACGGCATCGTCGTTGACCTTGGCGCCCAATTGGCGCAGTTGGCGCCCGATAGCCTTGGCGAACGGCAGATCGGGCTCCGGCGGAAACCGCTCGACCCCGTCCCGGCCGGCCATGACGGCCGGCCGGGGGAATCGCACGAAAATCGGTTGGGTAAAGTGGGGGTGCCGAACCATCAATTCCCCCTTGGGCAGCGTGGCCAGCTTGATCTTGATGGCGGGCGACAGGGTACTGTACCCGGGCGTGGCCAACTCGTCCATGTCCATCCGCCCGAACAGCGTCGTACCGGCGTTGCCCACGACCCGCCGGTGCACCTGCGAGCGGAACTGTTGCGCCGAAAACAGCACCAAGCCGAGGTAGCGGCCTCGCTCGGACAGGTCGAGCAGCATCTTGCGGACGTACGACTCGGGCCCATCGGCCGGGGCGTACTTGTTCAGTTCGTCGACGAACACGATCACGTGATCGACACCGAGGTCACGCCGCTCCAGGTGCTCGCGCAACTGGGACACCACGCGGGCGAACACCAGATCCTGGGCCAGGGGATCGAGCCCGGCCACGTCGACCACCAGCACGCTCCGATCCTCGAACTCCCCCCACGGGAGGTCGTTCACCGCCCCGTCGTCGATCACCAGGCCCTTGCTCCGGGTGCTGATGTTCCCCAACCGGTTGCGCACCTTGCGGATCGTTGCCAGGTGATGGGTCTTCCACACTTCACCCCGGCCCAACGCCTCCATGAAATCGAAGATCGCCCGGAAGAATTCCTCGAGATCGGCGAACGTCTGAACCTGGAACGGCGCGTCCCTTAGGCTCGGGTCGTGGTATTCCCGCCCCACCACCCGCTCCCCCAGAAAATCGATGAAGGCATCCGCCTTGGCGTCGAGGTCGTCCCGGTTCAGCAGGACTTCAGCGTAGTCCAGCACTTCCCGCAGGCCCCAAACCAGCGGCTCGGTATTGTGGGCCAGGTCGGCGTGGGTTCGCAGGGTGTTGAGATTGACCCCGTCCGGCTTGAACGGCGCGTAGTAGCGGACGTTGGCAAACGGCTCAGCCGTCAATCCCAGCCGCTGGTACAGCGCCCGGTCTTCGTCGGTCAGGTCTCCCGGCTGGTCGAGGAAACACAGGTCGGACCCCTTCACGTTGAAGCACACCGCCGCCACGGACCCCTTGTGGGCCGGGAACGTCTGGAAAATGCTGGTCAGCATGAACTCGACGGCACTGGTCTTGGTGGCCAGGCCCGACACACCGGTGATGCTCAGATGGGCCGCTTCCGGTCCCAGCAGAAAGTCGGCGTCGAGATACACCGGCGCTTCCAGGCCGCCGGCGGAGTAGACGCCGACCGGAATCGCGGTCGGCCGCTCACCCGAGGTGTACAGGTCCATCCGCAGCGCGGCGACCACGTCGGCATCGTCGGCTTGGTATACCGACGACAACGGCACCGCCTGCAGTGGTTCCTCCGGCTGCTGGCGCAGCACCGACGCCAGGAACAGACGAATCTCGGCCCGCTCGGTCGGCAGTTGCCCGGCTAGCACCGGATCGCCGTCGGCGCCGATGACGTCGTGCAGCGGCGTCATCAGATCGGAGTAGGCGAACGCTTCCGTCACCACCCCGTAGACCACCCTCGCCTCGTCCTCCACCCGTACGATGGTACCGATCCCGACGGGCGCCTCCCGACTGGTCCAGAAATAGAACTGGTGGGGGGTGGACGGCTTGAGTTCCGTCGCCACCACTCGGCCGATCGGGTCGGCCTTGGGGTTGGTCATGTCGATCATCGGGTTCCCATCCGGGCTCGCAGATACACTTCGACATCGTGAATGCCATAGAGCAGTCGGTCCCAGCGCGGGTCGGGGGTGCTGACCGGAGCCCGTTCCGCCAGCAACCATCGTGACAGTTGGTCGACCCGGGAGAGGGTGTCGTCCCCGGCACGGGTCTCGATCCGTACTAGACCGTGAAACAGGTCTTCCCCTTCCCAGGGCCACAGCCTGAGCGCCCACGAGTGGACCGGCGCCAGCGATCTCGTGGCGGGCGCGAACACCGACGACCGGTGGGCGTAGGGTGTCCTCAGGTAAGTGACCTGGTCGGCTCCGCCAAACGGCAGCGTGCTGTGACTCTTGACGACCCCGATCATCCGCGGGTCGGACACCCAGTCGATTCCTTCCGACAGCGCTCCATCGATGACCAGCCACGCGTCCGACTTGGCCCGGAACTGCCGGCCAACTTCGAGCTCCAGCGCCCCCCGCTCCCGGTCGACCACCTTGCGGGCTGCCTGCACCTCGCGGACGGGGTGACCCGCCACCTTGTCGTCGAGCGGTATGAGCTGGGTGCCATCGAACAGGTCGGCGACCCGATCGAGGACCTCCGGCCGCCCGATCGCCAAGCGGCGTTCCAACGCCACGGCCAGCCGCGGCCGGCAACCGGGACCGGATCGCTCCCTGACCGCCGCCGCGACCCGGGCCACCACCAACGGGGCGGCGTCGAGGTAGCCGACGATCTGGTATCGCTGAATCCCGTCCAGAAACGCCACCGGGTCGGGCCACGGCTCGGCCGCGCCCACCGGGTGGGCCGCCACCACCTCACCCTCGACCAGACGGGCCGGCCTGATGGTGGCCTCCTCGGCCCGACCCTCGCTGGCTTCCGGGATCCACGTGGCGGGGGTCAGCCCGCGCTGACCCAGGAGCCGGCGCAGGCCGACGGTACTGACGGCTGGCATGCAGGAAATGTAAGCCCACCGGCGGTGGGGCCGGACACCGGCTCAGGCGTAGGCCGCCCGGGTGGACGCCAGCTCCTGGATGAAGGGGATGATCCGGTCCATCGCGTCACGCAGCTCCGCGAGCGACACGGCGTAGCTCAACCGTACCCACCGGTCGTCTCCGAACGCGGCCCCCGGGACCAGCGCGACCCCGGTCTGGTCCATCAAGTCGTGACAGAACCGCTGGCTACCGCCGTCGGCCACCAGGGTGTCGATCCTGAAGAAGAAGTAGAACGCTCCGTGCGGCTCGACGAACTCGACGCCCGGCATCTCTTCCCGGAATCGCTCGACCAGATAGTCACGCCGCTCGCGGAACGCCGCCACCATCTTCACCACGTCTGCCTGAACCTCGTCGCTGGTAAACGCCTCCAACGCGGCCCACTGGGACGGCTGTGATGCGGCGCTGGTCGTGTGCGACTGTATCGCCGACATGGCCTGGAACAATTCCGTCGGCGCCAGCGCCGCCCCGAGGCGCCATCCGGTCATGGCGTAGGCCTTGCTAGCCCCGTAGATGACGACGGTGCGCTCGAGAAGCTCGTCTTCGAGGTCGAGCATCGACGCCGCCGGCTTCGATCCATAGGAAATCAGCCGGTAGATCTCATCCGAGATGACCCAGATGCCGTGGCCATGGGCCCACTCCGCCAACGCCTTCAACTCCGAATAGGTGTACACCGATCCCGTCGGATTGCACGGCGAATTGAGGATGAGTCCCTTGGTCAGCTTGTCGACCCGGCGCTCGAGATCGTCGACGCTCACCTTGAGACCCCACTCGGGATCGCCCGGCACCGGCACCGGTTCCGCGCGGGCCAGCCGCACGATCTGGGGATAGGACACCCACGCAGGTGTCGGAATGAGCACCTTGTCGTGCGGTCCGAACAGGGCGAAGCAGGCGTTGAACACCGCCTGCTTGGCCCCGGTGGTGACGATGATGTTGTCGGGATTGACCGCCCGCCCGTTGCTCAGGCGTGACAGGTTCGCCGCGATGGCGGTGCGCAACTCGGGAACGCCCGCGTTGGGCGCGTAGTGGGTCTTTCCGCGATTGATGGCCGCGATCCCCGCCTGGGAAGCCCGCGCCGGCGTCACGAAGTCTGGCTCGCCCACTCCCAGATCGATGACGTCCTCCCCGGCCGCCTTGCGGCGCTTGGCCTCGTTCGAGATCGCCACCGTCTGGGACGGTTCCAGATACGCGAGATTTTCCGACAGTCCTTCGGCCATCCTGGCCTCCTGGTCCGGTGCGTGGTCGGGGAAAGCTCCCCTCGTCGCCAGAGCCTGTCAACACCGCCGCGACCGCCGCGGAGTGGCCTGGCCCGGTGAATTGCGGTAGCTTCCCCACCCTTCACCGAACAGCTATTTGACAATCGAGGGTGTGTCTTGGAAAAAGAACTGTCGCGGGATGCTACCCGCGCCGCAGACATCGAACCGACCGTGGCCAGAGGCGGCAACGTGGTGGCCGTCATGCCACCATCGGCGGTATACCTGAAACCGGCGCTGGCCGCCCTGTCACATCGCGCGGAGGGGGAGGGCCTACAGCTACTCGTCCTGGCGAGCGACGCCATGCTCCCTTCGGTGGAACACGTGCTCAACGAGGCGTGGCGCGATGCCGGCGGGACCGTTCTCGCCGCCCGGGCCGCAGGCCGGGCCCTGAATCTCCTCAACCAGGAACGGGTGACCGCGCTCGTCTGCAGCCCGGACACGGCGCTCGCCCTCCTGGCCCGTTCGTCGCTCCCCCTCGACTCGGCTCCCACGGTCCTGCTGGCCTGGCCGGAAACGTGGGACGACGACAGTGCCCTCATCGGACTGATGCAGGATCTCCCCGCCGAGGCGCAGCGAATCCTCTACACGGCTGCGCCCCGCCAGGCCGAGCGGTTGGCGGAGCGCTACCTGCGCAAGGCCTTCGTCCTCGGTGCACCCCCACACGGGACGTCGTTGCCCGTCATCGAGCAATCCATCACCGTGGTTTCCGTTTCGGGGATCGACATCGGGACCGCGGTGCGGCAGGCCCTCGATCTCCTGCAACCGACCTCGGGAGTGGTATGGACCGCCGTAGCCGAGACCAAATCGGCCGTGGTGGACGCCCTGGCCAAGTCGCCAAACGATGTGCCGGTCACCTGCGGTGAGGTGGCGCCAGCCAAGCTGATCGTCGCGGCCGACCTCCCGATTCCCGAGGACCTCCGCCGGCTGGCCGCCGCCGCAGACCGCCTGGTCGTCCTGACCCCTCCCTGGGGACTCCCCTATCTCGTCGGCCAGGCAAGTGCGCTGGCAACGCTCCAGCTCCCCGGGGCCGCCGACGAGGTCGACCGGACGCTCGCCAAACAGCGGTCCCGGATCGAGGGAGTGCTCGAGGCGGGCGGCAGTGACCTCGATCGCGCGATCAACGCCCTTACCCCGCTATTCGAGCACCGCGACCCCGCCCTGGTGGCCGGAGCCCTCTACCGGCTGTGGACCACCGAATCGCTCCCCGAGCCCAAACCGATGCCAGGGCCACCCTCCCCGCCAGCCCCCAGGAAGGGACGGCCGGCCGGCCACGGACGCTCCACCAAGGTGTTCGTCACGGCCGGAAAGAAGGACGGGGCCACCCCGGCAGACTTCGTGGCCATGCTGACACGCGACCTCAAGGTCCCACCGGAACACATCGGGAAGATCGAGTTGCGCGAGACCTTCTCGCTCATCGAGCTCCCCGCCGACGAAGCGCAGGCGGTGGCCGATGCGCTCACCGGCCGCACTATCCGGCGTCGCAAGATCATCGCCCGCCTGGAGCGGCAGCGCTGAGGGATCCTCCGGAAACGCTTACGGGCCACCCAGCGGGGTGGCCCGTGTAGCACAATGAAGCAGGTGACGCCAATCGGCGCCTGACGACCTAAATCGTTTACTACTACTTGTTTACCAGCTCCTTCAGTGCCTTGGCGGGACGGAATGCCGCAACCTTGGACGCCTTGATCTGGATCGTCGCACCAGTCTGCGGATTACGGCCCTGCCGGGCGGCGCGCTTGCGGACCTCGAAATTGCCGAACCCGGCGATCTGGACCTTGTTGCCCTTCTTGAGGGCTTTGGGGATGACGCCGTCGGTCGCGAAGATCGCGTCGATGATCTCCGAAGCCTGGGCCTTGGACGTATCCAGGCTGACAGCGAGCGCGTCCACCATCTCTTGCTTGTTCACGAAACTCTCCTTGAATGAGGAATGCGGGAACGTACCAAATCTCCTCGGCGCTGGTCGTGGGTGCCAGCCGGACTCCCAAGACCACGATCGCCGGAAGTGCCCTGTTTGCGGCCTCAATATCGGTACAAACACCAGAAAACCGCAAGAGATGGGCTTTGCGGGCTTCTTGACCCTCCTCCACCCGTGGGCTATCCTCCCGCGGCTCGACGGGAGGCAGGGAGATGTACTACGGTCGCCAGGCCGGATGGATCGAAGTCATTAGCGGCGTGATGTTCAGTGGCAAGAGCGAAGAACTCATCCGGCGCGTGCGTCGGGCCATCATCGCTCGCCAGCGCGTTCAGGTGTTCAAATCACATCTCGACGCCCGGTACGCCGGGCTCTACAGCGTGTCCAGCCACGACGGCGCGGAGCTGCAAGCCATTCCGATCGACGGGGCGGACGAAGTCCTCCGGCACCTGGAGGCCGACATAGAAATGGTCGCCATCGACGAGGTCCAGTTCCTGGACGAGGGCGTGATCGACGTCGTCACCGACTTGGCGGGTCGCGGAATTCGTGTCGCCGTGGCCGGCACGGACACCGACTTCCGGGGGGAGCCGTTCGGCACCATGGGACACCTGATGGCCATCGCCGAGCAGGTGACCAAGCTTCAAGCCATTTGCGTACGATGCGGCGACCTCGCCTGCCGCAACCAGCGCCTCATCGACGGCCGCCCGGCGCGATACGACTCTCCCACCATCATGGTCGGCGGACAGGAGACCTACGAAGCCCGCTGCCGCCACTGTCACGAGGTTCCGCGCGAGGACGAGGACCAGACGGCGCTGCTGTAGCGAACGCGCTCTCGGATCACCTTGTCATGTTGAACGTCGCACTCACCGGAAACGTCGCCGCGGGCAAGTCGATCGTCGCGCAGCTGTTCAAGAAATGGGGCGCCACCCTGATCGACAGCGACGTCATCGTCCGGGAACTGCAACAGCCCGGGAGCGAGGTCCTCGACCAGATCGTGCAAACGTTCGGGCCCGACATCCTGCTGCATGACGGGACGCTCGATCGGGCATCCCTCAGACACCGTGTCATGAGCGACGCGGCCGCCCGCAGGTCACTCAACGCCATCGTCCACCCAGCGGTGCTGGCCCGTCGCCAGATCCTGGAGGAGGCGGCTCGGGCTCGAGGCGACGCCATTCTGGTGAGCGACATCCCCCTCCTGTTCGAAGCGGCCGATCCGGAGGCGTTCGACGTGATCGTCCTGGTCGACGCTCCACCCATGACGCGCAAGGCGCGGCTGGTGGAGAAGCGCGGCCTCGACCCCCTCGAAGCGGATCGGCTGCTGGCGGCCCAGGACCCCACGGAGAACAAGCGCGAGCGCAGCGATTACCTCATCGACAACGACGGAACGCCGGCCGAACTCGAGCGTGCGGCGCGAGCCGTCTGGCAGGCTCTGGAGGCCCGGGCCGACTAACCGAAACCGCTTGATTTCGAGCCTCTCAGCGGGTATCCTCCCTGCCCAAACGCTACCCCTCTACCGCAACAGGGAGTCCTGGTGTCCAACGTTCCCGACAGTCTGCGCTACACCAGCGAACACGAATACCTCAAGCAGACCGACGACCCGGCCATCGTGGAAATCGGCATCACCGATTACGCCCAAGGCGAACTCGGCGACATCGTTTTCGTCAGCCTCCCGAACGTCGGCGACACGTTCGAGGAGGGGGATTCGTTCGGAACCATCGAGGCGGTCAAAGCCGTGTCGGAGCTTTATTCTCCCTTGGGGGGAGAGGTGGTAGAGGTCAACGTGGAACTCGATGCCGATCCGGCAGCGATCAACCGGGACGCCTACGGCGAAGGCTGGATGGTCAGGCTCAAGATGACCGAGCCGGCCGACTTCGAGCGCCTCATGGACACCGACGCCTACAAGATGCACATCGGGGAAGATTGAGCCCCTTGGTGGACATCAGCCAATCATGCAACGCATCGCCCCGTGGACGTCCTCGGGGCGTTTCACCATTCGGGCGCATAGAAGAGACAGGACCATGACGGATACTGCCGGGCAGGTGCAGGACCGAGAGGAGTTCAGGTACCGGCACAACGGACCACGGGACGCCGACGTCGAAGACATGCTCGAGGTCTTGGGCTACGACTCGCTGGACGCCTTGATGGACGCCGTGGTCCCGGAGTCCATCCGTCTGCGGACACCGCTCGACCTCCCGCCGGCCCAACCGGAGGAGGTCGTCTTGGCGAGTATGCGTGCGTTGGCCGCCAAGAACTTGGTGTTCCGCAGCTACATCGGGATGGGCTACGCCGACACCATCACCCCGCCAGTCATTCTTCGCAACATCCTGGAGAACCCGGGATGGTACACCGCCTACACCCCCTATCAGGCCGAGATCTCCCAGGGCCGCATGGAAGCGCTCCTCAACTTCCAGACAGTGATTGCCGACCTGACCGGCCTCCCCTGCGCCAACGCGTCCCTGCTCGATGAAGGCACCGCCGCCGCCGAAGCGATGCACATGACCGCGGCCGTGACACGCAAGCGCGGCGATCTTCGATTCCTGGTCGACGAGAATTGCCACCCACAAACTATCGCCATCGTCGATACCCGGGCACGAACACGGGGCATCACCATCGAGGTCGCCGACCCCGCCACGTTCACCTTCGACGACACCACCATCGGCGCCCTCCTGCAATATCCGGCAAGCGATGGACACATCGCCGACTACCGATCACTGTGCCATGCTGCCCACGAGGCCAACGCCATGGTCACGGTCGCCGCCGACATCCTGAGCCTCACCCTGTTGCAGCCACCCGGCGAATGGGGTGCCGACATCGTCGTAGGCAATTCGCAGCGCTTCGGTGTCCCGATGGGCTACGGCGGACCGCACGCCGCGTTCTTCGCCACTCACGACCAATACAAGCGCAGCATGCCCGGTCGGATCATTGGCATATCGAAAGATGCCCAGGGGCGTCCGGCATTGCGCATGGCACTGCAGACGCGCGAACAACACATCCGCCGCGACAAGGCCACCAGCAACATTTGCACGGCGCAGGTGCTCCTGGCGGTCATGGCTGGGATGTACGCCGTGTACCATGGCCCCGAGGGACTGCGGCGTATCGCCCTGCGGGTGCACGGCTTGGCCAAGACCCTGGCGCACGGGTTGCGGGAGCGCGGCCTGACGGTGGTACACGGAGCGTTTTTCGATACCATCGCGGTGGAACTGTCCGAGGGAAGCGCTACCGAGGTGCACGCGGCTGCCGTGGCCCGGCGCATCAACCTGCGCCCGCTCTCCCCGACGCGCATCGGTATTGCGCTGGATGAGCGGACCACCACGGCGGACGTGGCCGAGTTGCTGTCCATCTTCGGCGCCGACACCAGCGAGGACGAGGTCGTGCGGCTGGCAGGCGAGGCCCCGGCAGCCATCCCCAGCGAACTCGAGCGCACTAGCGGCTACCTCGAGCACCCCGTGTTCCACCGCTACCGCTCTGAAACGGAGATGCTCCGGTATCTCAAGCGGCTGGAGAACAAGGACCTGTCGCTCACCGCGGCGATGATCCCGCTGGGATCGTGCACCATGAAACTCAATGCCACCACCGAGATGATTCCCATAACGTGGCCCGAGTTCGCCGAACCGCACCCGTTCGCGCCCCGCGATCAGATGCAGGGCTATACCGAGTTGTTCGAACGGCTCGAGTCACAGTTGGCGGTGATCACCGGATTCGACGCCGTGTCCCTGCAACCAAACGCGGGGTCCCAGGGGGAATTCGCCGGACTCCTCACAATTCGGGCGTACCACGAGCACCGGGGCCAATCACAGCGGACGACGTGCCTCATCCCCATGTCCGCGCACGGCACCAACCCCGCCAGCGCCGTCATGGCCGGCATGAAGGTCGTCCCGGTCAAGACCGATCCCCACGGCAACATCGACGTCGACGATCTCCGCGCCAAGGCGGAGGCCAACAAGGACACCCTCGGCGCCCTGATGGTGACCTACCCGTCCACCCACGGTGTCTTCGAGGCGAGCATCAAGGAGGTTTGCGACATCGTCCACCAGTTCGGTGGCCAAGTGTACATGGACGGCGCCAACATGAACGCCCAGGTGGGCCTGTGCCGGCCCGGCGACATGGGGGCCGACGTGTGCCACCTGAACCTGCACAAGACGTTCTGCATTCCGCACGGCGGCGGCGGTCCCGGCATGGGGCCGATCGGGGTGAAGGCCCACCTGGCTCCCCACCTCCCCAACCACCCGGTCATCAATGGGGGAGTGGGTGGAAACCAACCGTGCGGTACCGTATCCGCGGCACCTTGGGGAAGCTCGGCCATCCTGCCGATCTCACAGACCTACCTGGAGCTGATGGGCCCGGACGGCCTGACCGAGGCGACCCGCATCGCCATCCTCAACGCCAACTACATTGCCCACCGGTTGAAGGACCACTTCCCGTTGTTGTATGCCGGGGCCAACGGTCTGGTGGCCCACGAATGCATCCTAGACGTACGGCCGTTCAAGAGCACCGCCGGCATAGAGGTGGAGGACGTCGCCAAACGGATCATCGACTACAGCTTCCACCCGCCTACGATCTCATTCCCGGTGCCCGGCACCATGATGGTCGAACCCACCGAGAGCGAATCGAAAGAAGAGCTCGACCGATTCTGCGACGCCTTGATCGCCATCCGCGAGGAGATCCGCGAAATCGAAAACGGCACCGCCGACCGCGAGGACAACCTCCTCAAGAACGCGCCCCACACCCTGGACACCGTGGCAGCCGACGAGTGGACCCATCCCTACTCACGCGAGCGCGCCGGCTTCCCCATTCCGGAAACCCGCATCGCCAAACTGTGGCCCGCGGTCGGTCGGGTGGACGGCGCCTACGGTGATCGCAATCTCGTGTGCGTGTGCCAGCCGATGGAGGCCTACGCCGAGGCCTAGGGGGAACGAGCAAACCGTGCGGTGGACCCTGGTACAGGAGGAGGAGGCCCGTCCCGGCTGGTACAACATGGCCGTCGACATGGCCTTGCTCGAACTCAGCGCCCGACACGGTGAAGGATTCCTTCGGCTGTACCAGTGGACGCCGCACTGCCTCTCCTTCGGCCGCCACGAGCCGGCCGTCAAACGCTACGACCGAGACACTATCGCGGCCCTGGGCCTGGACGTGGTCCGCCGACCGACCGGTGGCCGGGCCGTGTGGCACGGCCGCGAGCTGACCTACGCGGTCACGGCCCCCACGGAAGCGTTCGGCCCCTTGCCGGCCGCCTACCGCACCATTCACCAAACACTGCGCCGGGCCCTGGCCGATCTCGGTGCCGACGCCACCCTCGCCCCATCCCCCCCGCGTGGACGGCAACATCGACTCGACGCCGGCGCCTGTTTCGCCCAGCCGGTTGGCGGGGAGATCATGGTCGGCGGACGCAAGGTGGTGGGCAGCGCGCAGATGCGCCGGGGCAACGTGTTTCTGCAACACGGCTCCGTCCTCCTCGACGACGATCAACGCATGGTTGCCCGGGTGACACGAGGCGACCCGCCGGATGGAACGGAAGCCCCACTCAACCGGCTCCTCGGCACCCCGGTCGCCGCCGGCGACCTGGCCGATGCCATCGCGGCCACCGCCCGCCACTGGACCGGCGAGTGGCTTGAGGACGACCGCAAGGACGAACGTGCCGAGGTGGCCGCGGTACACAGCGGCCGTTTTCGCAGCAGCGAGTGGACCTGGCACCGCTGACGCGACTTGGCCCGGTGCCCCTTGTGTGTGATATTGCTGCATCCTCCCATCGGAGCTTCCTCACTTGCGCGTGCATCTGGCTCTCGCAACCAGCGCCCTCTGGCTCGCCGCCGGATGCGCTCCCGAACGTCCAGCGGACACGTCGATGGTCATTCCCGTCGGCGTCCTCGGGACGTCGCCCGTTCCCACCCTGACCCGCGGCCGAGCCCAGAACACCCGGCCACGGGACATGCTGTTCCTCAGGTTGGCCGAGCTGGGGCCCGCGTTGGCGACGGTGGGAGACGAGAGCTTCGTCCCGGTCCTCGCCGAGTCGTGGGAGCGGCGGGATTCCGTCACCCTGGTGTTCCACCTCGACGCCCGCGCCCGGTGGCACGATGGGGTGCCTGTCACTGCCGCGGACGTGCTGTTCGCCTTCGAGCGCGCGCGCGATCCGGCCATCAGCGCGCAACTCGCAACGGTGTTGTCCACCATCCAGGAGGTAACTGCCGAGGATGACCTCACCGTGGTGTTCCGCTTCGACCGGCCGTTCCCCGAGCAGTTCTACACGGCCGTCTACCATGTACAGCCCCTTCCGGCTCACCTGCTGGCGCAGCTCGACCCGGATTCCATCGCCGGCTCACCGTACATGCAGGCGCCGGTAGGAAACGGCCCCTACCGGTTCGGCCGGCTGGTGCCCGGACAGCAACTGACTCTCACCGCCAACGAGGATTTCTTTCTCGGGCGACCGGGCATCGAGCGCGTCATCTTCCTGTTGGCCAGTGACGCCGACGCCCGGCTCAACCTCCTCCTGAGTGGCGAGGCCGACATCCTGCAATCGGCGGCCGCAGCCGACGTGCCGCGGATCGAAGCGGAGCCGTCCCTCCGGGTTATGGCCATCGCCGGCAACCTGGTCGGCTACCTCCTCTTCAACCAGCGCAACCCTGACGACCTCGACCAGCCCCACCCGGTCCTGGCGGACCGGCGGGTGCGCACGGCCATCATCCACGCCCTCGACCGGGACGCCATGGTGCGCGCCATTTTCGATGAATACGCCGACGTGCCGCATGGACCCGTGGCACAATTGCACTGGATTCGGGACACCACCGAGCGGGGCATACCCTACGACCCCCGCGAGGCCAAGACGCTCCTGCGCCAAGCCGGGTGGCAGGAAACGGCGGACGGATGGCAACGCAACGGTGAGCCACTCACGCTCAGCCTCAACTACCCGACAACGAGTCGGGCCCGCAGCCAGTTTGCCCAGCTCATCCAGGAACAGCTTCGCCAAGTCGGGATCTCCCTCGAGCTGGTAGGCCTGGACGGGGCCATCTGGTTTGAGCGCCGCGGCCAGCGAAACTTCGACATCGATTTCTCATCTGCCGTCATGGACCCGTCCCCGTCCGGCATGCAGCAGAGTTGGACCTGCGCCGGCATCGGCGGCTCCAACGTCGGGTACTATTGCAACCCGGAGGTCGACTCCCTCATCGCCCGCGCCATCTACCAAACCGGTGACGGCCTGGCCACTTGGCGCGCGGCGCTCGAGACCATCGAGTATGACGCACCGGCCGCGTTCATCTACTCGCCACGGGTGATCTTCGGCATCGACCGCCGGTTCGGCAACGTTGAACTGGTTCCCTACAGCTACTGGCTCGATCTGTGGCGCTGGACCGTTCACGACGGTCCCGCACCCGACGCAGCGCCCTGACGCATGGCCCGATGGCTGCTGGGACGCACCGCGCAGGCTGGTGGTACGTTCGTCGTCGCTGTGGTGCTGATGTTCTTCATCATGCGGCTGAGCCCAGGAGACCCGCTGGCCCGCATCGCCGGGGACCGGCACCTCAGCGACGTCGAGTACCAGCAACTCCAGGAGCGGTTCGGCCTCGACCAGCCGTTGACCACCCAGTTCCGGGCATTCGTCTCCGGTCTCGCGCGCGGCGACCTCGGCACCTCCATCAGCCTCACCCCGTTCAGCGTCACCAGCCTCATCAAGGCCCGGATCCCCGCCTCGCTCCTCCTCGGCGGGACCGTGTTGCTGATCAACTTCACGGTGGGGATTCTGCTGGGAGTGTGGCAGGCGGTCCACCGGGGCGAGCGCCTGGACCGGTGGCTCTCCGTTGTGTCCCTGACGGCGTACGCCATCCCGTCATTCTGGCTCGGGCTGGTGCTCGCCTGGCTGTTCGGCGTTCACTGGCATGTCCTCCCGGTCGCCGGAATGCACACGCTGACCCTGGCGCCCGATACCCCCTGGCTGGCACGCGCAGCCGACGTCTTGCGCCACCTGGTGCTCCCGGCCACCACGCTGTCGATCGTCACCATCGCCGCTACCATACGCTATCAACGCACGGCCATGATCGAAGCCCTGGGCCAGGACTATGTTCGCAGCGCCCGGGCCAAGGGCCTGAGCGTCAGACAAGTCGTGTGGCGCCACGCCTGGCGCAACGCCCTGTTCCCGGTGCTCACCCTGTTCGGCCTGTGGCTCCCGCTGTTCGTCACCGGGTCCGTCTTCGTGGAGGCCGTGTTCGGGTGGCCCGGCCTCGGCGGCCTCACCTACGAGGCCATCAGCGGTCGCGACTACCCGTTGATCATGGGCACCGCCATCCTGGTCTCGGCCTCGGTGGTAGTGGGTACCTGGTTCAGCGACGTCGTGCACATGCTCCTCGATCCCAGGGTACGCCTGCAATGATCGCCCGCCCGGAAGCCCCGTTCGATCGCTGGCGACGCAGCGGCGGGTGGCTGGGTGTCGTCGTGCTCGTGGGCATGATCGCCGTCGCCCTGGTGGGGCCGTTGGCACTGCCGGACCCGGCCAGCCAACCGGATATCGTCGCCGGCGCCCAACCACCGTCCCTGGCCCATCCCTTCGGCACCGATGTACTGAGCCGGGACGTGTTGAGCCGGGTGGTATCCGGAGCCAGAATCTCGCTGGCGATCGCAGCGCTGGCGGTCACGCTGTCGCTGGTGCTCGGAGCCACCTTCGGCCTGGTGGCGGGCTATTGGGGTGGTTGGGTCGATACCGTGCTCATGCGCCTAGTCGACGGGGCGTTGGCCATCCCCCGGCTGTTCCTACTACTCCTGCTGGTGACCGTGTGGGACCGACTCACCATCGTACCGTTCGTGCTGGTCATCGGCGCCACCGGATGGTTCGGTACCAGCCGGCTGGTGCGGGCCGAGGTTCTGCGCATCAAGAGCGAGCCCTTCGTCCAGGCGGCCCAGGCCCTGGGAGCCAAACCCGCCCGCATCGTGCGGCGCCATCTCCTCCCCAACACCGCGGGACCGTTGCTGGTCGCCGCCACCCTCGGTGTGGGCAACGTCATTCTCCTCGAAGCGGGCTTGTCGTTCCTTGGCGTCGGCGGCGTGCGACCCCCCACACCGTCGTGGGGACGGATGATCTTCGAGGGCAAAAGCGTGTTGGCCACGGCGCCCTGGACCAGCATCTTCCCGGGAGTGGCGATCGTGGTGACCGTCCTGGCCGTTAACCTCATCGGGGAAGCCCTGCGGGACCACCTCGACCCAAAGAACGCATGACCACCTTGCTCGATGTGCGCCGGTTGACGGTAAACTTCTTCAGCGAAGCCGGCACGGTGACGCCCGTCGATGACGTCTCCTTCCAGTTGGCCAAGGGAGAGACGCTGGCACTGGTGGGGGAGTCCGGTTGCGGCAAGAGTTTGACGGCCCTGAGTATTCTGCAACTGCTCCCGCGGGCCGCCAGCATCGGACCCGGAAGCACCATCGAACTCGACGGCCAAGATCTGGTCCCGCTGGATGAAGCGGCACTGCGCGCCGTGCGTGGAGCGCGCATCGCCATGATCTTCCAGGACCCGATGACCAGTCTCGACCCGGTGTACACCGCCGGGAGCCAGATCACCGAAGCCATCCGGGCCCACCGGAACGTCGGCAAGCGCCAGGCCCGCGAGCGAGCCCTCGAGTTGTTGGAGGAAGTCGGCATCCCCGACCCGCTATCTCGCTTCGACCAGTACCCCCACGAACTGAGCGGCGGGATGCGGCAGCGGGTCATGATCGCCATCGCGCTCTCGTGCGAACCCCAGGTGCTCATCGCCGACGAACCCACTACCGCCCTCGACGTCACCGTCCAGGCGCAGATCCTGGAGATCCTAGACCGGCTGCGGCGATCCCATGACATGGCCGTGCTCCTCATTACCCACGACCTCGGCATCGTGGCCGGCCGCGCCGACCGTGTGGCCGTGATGTACGCCGGCCGCATCGTCGAGACGGCCCCGACCGACCGGCTGTTCCAGCACCCGGCTCATCCGTATACCCAGGCACTCCTCGCGTCGGTGCCCCGCCTCACCGGCCCGCTGCAGCGCCTCACTCCCATCCAGGGCACCGTCCCCAATCCCGATGCCTGGCCCGCCGGCTGCCGGTTCCACCCACGGTGTCCCTACGCCTTCGACCGGTGCCAACAGCAACCCCCCGTCCGGGCCGTGGCGGACGGGCACGAAACCGCCTGCTGGTTGGAAAGTCCCCAATGACCGCCCCTTCCTCCCCCCCGCCGCTGGTGCGCGTTAGCAACCTGGTCAAGCACTATCACCGCCGTGGCATCCTGCGCACGTCGACCGAGCGCGTTCAGGCGGTGGACGGGGTGTCGTTTACCATCCCGGCGGGAGAGACCCTGGGCCTGGTGGGTGAGTCGGGCTGTGGCAAGACCACGGTCGCGCGCACCGTTCTGCGGTTGGAGGAACCGACCTCGGGCTCCGTCCGCTTCGGCGAGGTCGACGTGCTCGCCCTCCGCGCGAACGACCTCCGCACCTTCCGGCGCCGCATGCAGATCATCTTCCAGGACCCGTACGGATCCCTCAACCCACGGATGCGGGTGGGCCAGGCCATCGGGGAAGGGCTGCGCATCCACCGTGTGGTCCCCAAGCGTGACATCCCGGAACGGGTGGCCACCCTCCTTGCCGAAGTCGGCCTCGACGCCTCCGCGGCCCGGCGATATCCCCATGAATTCTCGGGTGGGCAGCGGCAACGAATCGGTATCGCGCGCAGCCTCGCGGTTGAACCCGACTTCATCGTCTGTGACGAACCGGTCTCGGCGCTCGACGTCTCGGTTCAGGCGCAGGTGATCAACTTGTTGACCGATCTGCAGCAGCGCCGCGGCCTGTCCTACCTGTTCATTGCCCACGACCTCGCGGTCATCCGCCAGGTAGCGCAGCACACCGCGGTCATGTACCTGGGTCACTTCGTGGAAACCGGCCCCACCACTGAGATCCTCTCCCGGCCGCACCACCCCTACACCCAGGCGCTTCTCTCCGCGGTCCCCGAACCCGATCCATCCTCGCAACGACAACGCATCGTCCTCAGGGGAGAACTCCCCAGCCCGGCCCACCCGCCGGCCGGCTGCCCGTTTCATACCCGGTGCTTCCATCCGCTCAAAGACAGCCGGTGCTCCACCGAGCGACCCGCCCTCCGAGCGGTCGGCGCCACGAAGACCGCCTGCCACTACGCCGAGGACTAGGGTCCACCACCTGAGGCGGGGTGGCTTACCTTGCCAGGCGACCCAGTTATCATTCAGCGACTCCAGCCAGTGACGACATGCCGGCCTCAGACGTCATCCACATCCATCAAGTCGACGCCTTCACGGACACGCCCTTCAGCGGCAACCCTGCGGTCGTGTGTTTTCTTCCCGACGAGCGAGACCCCGCTTGGATGCAGCAAGTCGCCCGGGAGATGAACCTGAGCGAGACGGCGTTTCTCGTGCCTAACGCCGACGGCTATGACTTGCGTTGGTTCACCCCGGAAGTCGAGGTCGATCTGTGCGGGCACGCCACCCTGGCCGCCGCCCACGCGCTGTGGGAGACCGACGCGCTCGACGCCGCGACGCCGGCGCGGTTTCACACCCGGAGCGGCCTCCTCACCGCCACCAAACACGGGGAGTGGATCGAACTCGATTTCCCGGCGCTGCCCGACCAGGCCATCGCCCCACCTCCGGGACTGGCGGACGCCCTCGGCGTCTCTCCCACTTACGTGGGCCAGAACAAATTCGACCTGTTGGTGGAAGTCGCCTCGGAAGAGGAGCTCCGGGCCCTGACACCCAACGCCAATCTCCTCCGCACCCTGGCGACCAGGGGCATCATCGTCACCTGCCGGTCATCCACCGACGGGTACGACTTCGTGTCACGATTCTTCGGCCCGGCCCTCGGCATTGCCGAAGACCCGGTGACCGGTTCGGCACATTGTTGTTTGGGGCCCTACTGGAGCAAGCGGCTCGGCAAGAACGAGTTCGTGGCCCTGCAGGCGTCGGAGCGCAGTGGCGTTATTCGCGTTCGCACCAAC
>Ga0209987_10000459_pt1 | contig 21242 bp, 16 predicted proteins | sample N074metaG_FD_182134 | JGI IMG/M metagenome (GOLD analysis project Ga0209987, IMG submission 182134) | Deep subsurface microbial communities from Kermadec Trench to uncover new lineages of life (NeLLi) - N074 metaG (SPAdes) (version 2) | ecosystem: Environmental > Aquatic > Marine > Ocean trench...
TCAACTACCGGATCCTGATTACTCTGGTATAAATAAACCTCGGCATCGATATGGACTGGATGCGTTTTAATATGCTCGACCAGGAGCTGCAATTGATACAGGGCACGTATCGGAATATGTTGATAATTAACTTCCGGGTGTTCCGGTGTATTTGGCCGGAATGGAACCAGGCCTTCGGACTTTACCCAGCGGACGATTCTGTTGGCATGATGCAACAAAGGAACAAATATCATATTTTTGTTTTTAAATTCGATTGGCGCCGATATACAGCTAACAGACTTTATTTTGTGTCCGGGATAGTTTGACGCCTGCAATAGCGCAAGTAATCCTCCGGTCGAAAATCCGACGATGTGCACCGACTGACTAAAGGCCTTGATAATATTAAATCCACGGGTTACCGATCCGAGCCAGTCTTGCCAGTTGCGGCTACGTAAATCCCAGGGGGAGGTACCATGGCCCTTGAGTCGGACACCCAGCACATGATGACCCTGCTCATGTAAACGTTCACCCAGGCTGCGCATTTCAGCAGGACCGGCGAGAAAGCCATGTATCAGCAATACCGCGCACGCCGATTTTTTGGTCGATTTCAGAAAAAACCAGTTAGCATCGGCGCTGGCAGTTTGCTGGGCATTAATCTCGCTGTGTTTCTCCTCGTTGAACTGCTTGAGATCCCATTGTAAAGCCAGTGATTGGTCGTCAAGTCTATTCAGGGCAAATTGCTGGGCACCCAGGTCCTTAACCTCGATCATCGCCGAGTCTATGACCGAGGTAACATTTTTCAGAGGTGCAATTTCATTGGCGTAAACACTGATCAGGTTTTCAGTGCGGATTTCATCAATTTCGAATTCCTCGATCAATTTTTCCTGCAGGACATAATAGCCGTGCTCGATTTTCACCAGCTCTAAAGACTGCACCGTGCTCAGGAACTGGTCGAGACGACCGCTACCCTCATTTACTATGACGCCGTATTCTTCAGGATTCAACAAACTACGATGCAGGTGATAGTCCATCTTTTGCAGTTTCTTTATCGCCAGATAAAGCATTTTATGGAAGCCAACACAGCGTAGTCGCCTTAAGCCGTCCTGGTACAGGGACAGGATCAGGTAGGAGGCTATATGGCTTAAATTGATCGTGATCGCATTGTACATAGAGTGCATATAGTCGTCGCGCACCCGGGAACTTTTTGCCTGCATACCGAGGGAGTGCAGACGCCCCCCTAGATGACCCTTACTGGCTTTAAGGTTGAACAGGTCGTCCAGCGAATCGAAGCTATGGACGACATTAGGCAATAGCAATTTTTCCCACCAACGCCAGTATTCGCCGGCAACAATGGGTTTGGAGAAACGGATATCCATATCGGTATTCTTGAACAGCAGATTGCCTTCTATAATTAATTCTTCTGCAAGACGTTTGTTAATGCCCCCGGAGAACAGGCCTACCGCCTGGCTGAGAATATTGTCATCGACGCGAATCGGGTAAAACGTAATGTGGCCGGGTACGATAACCGTCGGCTTCAGGGCCTTGATCATTAAGTCCTCTGACGAGTCAAATTCAAGTTGTTCGGCCCAGCGATCGACCCTGGTGTAATCACCCTTGGAAAAATCTCTCAGTAATGCTGTTTTAAAAGCATCGAGCGCGAGTGCGATGACCGCAGCGCCTCGATGGTGTTTGCGCCTTTCATTTGCAGTCCTCGAATAAATACTGAACCGGCCCTTTTGATCGACGACCCGCTTATCCTTGACCATGCCCCCTTCAGGAAATATCACCAGTTTCTTACCGTGCAAAATCTCCCGCGCGAGGAATGGGAATAGATTGGGTAAATCGTTGGGAACAACACCGACAGAATAAAGAAACTGGCTGAATCGATCGTCCTCCTCGAAAAATTCACTGGAAGCAATAGAGCGACAATAATCACCGGTGGCTTCATGGATCAGGTACTGTGGAATGAAGGTTTCAAACCGGGCGAAATGATTGAATAAAAAGATATCGCCCAGTTCCACCGAATCATTATTTTCATCTTCCTGCTGGTGTAACTTGATATTTAGCTTCAGAAGTTTCCTGGTCGTTCTAAAAGCCTTCACACACCAGTTATAGGTTGTCGTATTGATCGAAATGTCGTCGGGGATATAAGAATGATCAGGCATAATAATATTTTTTCGGTTTTACTCCTATACTCAGTAATAGCGCCGTTTGCATACCCGAATACTGACAGGTTGATAGGCAAATATTGCGCGATCCAGACACGCTATGAATTATCTAATGACCCTTATAATGGCCGCTAGTTGGTGAATAATAGTGGAATTACTCTAGTCCGTATATTGCATAAAGGCGGCAGCATATTTTTAATTGGGTAGATAAATTTAAAAGCTTACCCGGATTCACATCGAATTGGAGAAAATACATATTGCGCCTGAACGAACACAGAAAAAATCTGACTGTCAATCCTGGGCGATCCCCCTTGATGCGTAGCCATGGCTATGCATCGGCGGCCGATAGCCCGGGCTTGCTTGCCAGATTTTCCCTGTGCATCGTTCCCTTCATACAATATGCGGACTAGCTATGCAGAAATACAGTCGTATCCTGATTACTGTTTTATTCGTTGGACTTGTCTCCAAGGTTATTGCTGCACCGAAAACGGACGATATCAGAATTCTGATCGACGTGTCAGCTAGTATGAAAATAAACGACCCCTTAGATCATCGCATATCGGCCCTGAAGCTGTTAAATGGGCTGATCCCGGATGGCTCCAAAGCAGGTGTCTGGACCCTGGACCCTTATGCCGGTATGACCGTAGTATGGGGAACGGTAAATGACCAGTGGCGTGAAGCGGCCGATACCGGTGCATCGACAATACATTCGAATGGAATATTTACCGATATTGAAAGCGGCCTGTCCCGGGTGAGCCGTGGCTGGGAAATACCAGATCCAGATACACGGCGCAGCATTATACTGCTCACCGACGGGCAGGTAGATATTTCCAGCGATGCTGCTACCAACGAAATATCGCGGCAGAATATCCTGGCAAAAAGTATCCCGGCCCTGAAGCAGTCGGGTGTTGTCATACATACCATTGCATTGTCTGGGAATTCGGACGAAGTGCTATTGAAGCAACTGGCACTGGAAACCGGTGGTTCGTATCAAAAAATCGAATCCGCACAGGATTTACAAAGAATATTTTTCAGGGCGTTTGAGCGTGCAACTCAACCGGACACGATAAAACTGACTAAAAATCGGTTTACCATAGACAAAAATGTCAGGGAAATGACCTTATTAATATTTCGCCAGAAGCATAGTGCGCCAACTCTTCTATACCCACCGGGAAGCAGCCCGATGAGTTCGAAAAAACCTGGAAATTCAATATGGCGAAACGATTCCGGATATGACCTTATCACGATAAAAAATCCGCCGACCGGAGTGTGGACTATCGATGCCGAGATAGATGCGGGTAACCGGTTGATGGTGGAGACTGATTTCAAACTAAGTGTTGGTGGGTTCTTGCCCTATGTGATGCCGGGTCAGCCAATCAGGATAAACGTCGAACTGTACAATTTGGGAAACAAAATCACAGAAGATAACCTCCTGCAATTTGTTGACTTCAGTATCGCACATACTGGAATTGACAAGATCGAGAACTTTTCAAAACTTGAACATGCCAGTATCGGAGCAGACAAGGGTCGTTATTCATACGATATAGCGAACGGACTTGAGGAAGGTACCCACAGTTTCGTAATTTCTGCCGATAGTCAGATTTTCAATCGCAGCAAGCGTTTCGATATCGAAGTGCAGTGGCCGGTTATAGTTAATATCGACGAGGGAAATAAACCTGGTAGTTACCAATTGTCGATTAAGCCTCGTAAAGAGTATCTAGATTTGGCCAGCTTGCGACCGGGCGTTATTCTTCAGGCACCCGATGGTAACAAACAGGATCTAGTGTTAATACGACTCGATAACGAATGGAGCGTAGCAATAGAGACCAACCAAGATGGTGTGTACCAGGCGTCTATCACCATTGACACCAGCTTGGCTACAAATGGGACACAATCTTTCGATTTAGGCTTGTTTCCGATGATCGGAATCTCCAGCCCGGCAATGCCACAGGATCAGAAAATTGAAACCTCCTCGCGGTTTGTTCCAGTCTCGAGATCGGTTATCAAACTGGATTCAATCCCAGAATCAATTTCAAAGGCAGCGACAGAAGTGGTACAGGATAAGCCGAAGCACAACAGGCAACCCGACTGGACCAGGATTTCAATCACGCTGGCCCTGGTGAATCTATTGATGATCATCGTAGCGGCGGTCGTCTGGTTACTATTACGCAGGAAAAAAGATGAACCCGGATTAACCCTGGTTCGGGCAGGCGAATATGCTTGAAGTCAGCGCGATACTGCTTATTCTGCTGATCGAAGGGTTTGTTATCCTGCTGTCGATTATGCTGCTGGTAATTGTATTGCGAGTACGCAAAGATCAGTACGATCGTAATTCGGTTAGGCAACTTGTATCGCAGATTAATCATTTCTCCGAAGTCAGGATGAAAGAAACCGCTACTTATTTACACGATATCTATGAGTTAGAGGGCTCCGAGTTAAGCCAGACGGTCAATGAGATCGATACCAGGGAGAAGAAATTTATCCAAAAAGTCATTAATTTGTTCCTGCATGGTGAGACTAGCCGATTGGCTGAAATAAACACGGCGATGACTGAATTAATCGAACCTTATAAAAATTTAAGGCCAAAAATTCCAGCGCCAGTAGTTTCTGATGGTGAACAAAGCGCTTTGATGAAACTCGAGACGATGGGTGCACAAAACGAAAAACTAACCCAGGAGCTGAAGAGCACCAAGGACAGGATGATGAGTATTATTGCCAGGTTTTACAATAGGCCTGGTGGAGGTGATGATCACTGGCCCGTCGAGCAAGAAGTGGGGGACAATCCAATGGTCGATGTAAAAAAGAATCAGGAGACGGGGTAAACAACCCGGTTAAAAGAAGTACCTTTATAAGTAATGTGGTTCGTTACCAGCACGCCATTTAATATTGCAGCCCATACTGGGTAACTGCTGGGCAGAAATGGTTTTGTCTTCCAGCAAAGCCTGGCAGGCAGACTTTAAATCAACACCGGTTATTTCCTCGTCCTTGCCCGGCCTGGAGGCATCGTACTGTCCCCGGTAAACCAGTCTATGTTGACTATCAAACAGGAAAAAATCAGGTGTACAGGCTGCACGATAGGCCATTGCTACCTGTTGCGACTCGTCATAAAGGTATGGAAAATCTAATTCGTACTGCTTGGCCAGGTCGATCATTTTTTGAGGACTGTCAGCAGGATAATTATCGATATCGTTAGCGTTTATCATAACCACCGATAATCCCGATTTTTGGGCTTCTCTGGCATATTCGGCAAATGACTTCAGCAGGTGTAATACATAGGGACAATGGTTGCAGGAAAATACTATCAACAGGGGCATATCCCGGTAGCCGGAAAGCGACACCGAGCCACCGCTTAGTGGGTCAGGCAGGTCGAAATCGGGGGCCCTGGTACCCAGTTCGAGCATAGTAGAGGGGGTTCTGGACATGAGTTCTAGTACTCTATTAGTAAGAACCCCAGGATTCCTGTTTTCGCCAACGAATCCGGGTAACCAGTATACCCAGCACAAATGCGGCCAACGACACCCCGGCGCCACGAATAAACCAGTCCATATTGCTATTATCTTTCAGGGTCGCGTTTTTCTTGTTTAGGGTCGCGTTATTTTTCACCAGGTTGTCTACAATGGTTTTTAATTCATCATTTTCGTCAACGATACTGAGCGTATTCCGGGCTGCCTTTCTCACCCTCGCCAATTCGTTCTCGGTAGCGAGCAATGCAGCCTTCGAACTGCTACTAGCGGACTGTTCCTTTTCGAGGTCAGTCTGCAGATTTTTTATCTCGAACTGTAATACCGTGTTTACTTCCTGTTGCCCAGTCGCCTTTACCTGCAATTGTGCGAGCCGGTGTTTTGCCGAGCGGGAGTCGACCAGGTAGCGGTTGAGTATATAACCCTTTTTACCGTCTTCGAGTTCTACCAGTGAATACTTTGTATCCAGATCTTCTTCGAGAACCATCACCCCCTCACCACTTTTCAGTAAGCGTAATATGTCGTTGGCGGTACTGGTACCGCTCCGCATGGTTACCTCGAATTCGTCGGTGATATACCTTTGCGTGGCCGCGAGCACACTATTAGAAGTAACAATCGCAATTACGAGCAAAAGGCTTAAATTGATTATATTAAGTTTCATAGGCAAAAAACTGGTGGAATTTTATCCGAGAAAAGATATTTCAGAAATAGACTGGCCCGAGTAGAAATCATCTTCACGCCAATGATTCGAAAAATCAAATGTATTTTACATATCTTGGGCAAAAACCACACCAACAGTGTAATTTTTCACAAAATACGATCGTCTAGACCAGAAAAATAACATTTAGTCTGTTTCGGATCCGAATTAACTGGAGTTACAGGAGGAGGTACGGGCAGCAGCAGGCATCGAGCAGGGTTTAACTCGGGAGCCAGGAACAACCCTAATCCTGCAAAACCCTATTGATGAATATCACTGATCTCGTTCCTCACCAATAGCATGTCGAGGGGCGATATACTGGTGGTCTGGTCGACTTCAGGTGCCTCGTAAGGCGTGATCAAGATCAGCATTGAAAACTCCGGATTGTCCAGGTAGTGCAGTTTATTGCTTCGCATCCGGCGACGTTCCTTGAGACTGTGATTATTCAGAATTCGAGTATCGGGCAGATTTTCGATCACCGATTGCTCCAGACCAGATACCTCTATCGAGGGATCGATTGTCAAACGAGGTTTACGTAGTACGAGATCTGCGTAGGTGTGCAGATAGCGGGATAAACCGATGGTAATTTTACCTTCGAGTTCATACAGGCTGGTATCTGATTCATATTCGGAATCCTGGCTATCCGGCGACTCGATGGTAGAAAAAGCTGAATCATGTTCCGAGCCCAGGTATTCGGTCTTTGCCAGTAATTCTATGTCAATCTGGTTATCGATTGATATGAATTCTTCGCCGAATATCCGGCCACCCTTGATCCAGATCGGTAGTGCCAGATCCTTTTCGAGGCCGGGCTGGCGCCAGGCCACATGCGCCAGCAGGCTGTAACGCGTTGAATTAACGATTCTTAACACGGTCTCGGTCAATCGCATTTCCTCGATCGGGATAATTTCATAAGATTTTTCCCGGGCAGCTTCAATGCTGGCTGAAGACGATAGATCAAGAATCTCGCCGTCTTTACGCGGAGAGCTATTGGGCAGGATATATTCCTGGCCCTTGGGACCCAGATTATTCTTAAAGATGACCACTTCGACATCGTAATATCGAATTTCATCTTCAGTGGCGGCATGGGCCTGGATACTGACGAGCAGAATGAGACCTAGCAGGTAGCTTGTATTTTTCATAATCAGGGCGTTGAAAATTCCTCTAGCAACAATTCTGTTTGCTTGAATCGTTGTTCAAGTTCATCACTTTGACAGACAATACGCAAGGTTTGTTTGCCGTCAAAGCGATAATTTTCGGGGTCTGACTGGATCAGCCGAATTATTTTCATCGGCTCAATATTCGGGCTGGGGTTAAACACAATTTTACCGTTTTGTTCACCCATATCAATTTTCTCGATTCCCAGTTCCAGTGTCAGCAGCTTGATATGAGTAATACGCAGTAAATGCTTTAACGGCTCGGGTAAGACGCCAAATCGATCTACCAACTCAACTTGCAATTCTCTCAATGCCTCGTCGCTTTTGGCGGCCGAGATTCGTTTATACTCGATCAGACGGTTATGGATATCGGCAATATAGGTTTCAGGAATCAGCGCAGGAATGTGGAAATCGACCTCCGAAGCCCGCATCAACGGTGCATCGAATTCAATCGGTAGATTTGATTTTAACGATTGAACCGTCCGGTCGAGCAGTTCCGAGTATAAGGTGAAACCAATCTCGGTAATCTGACCGCTTTGTTCGTCGCCCAGAATTTCCCCAGCACCGCGAATCTCCAGGTCGTGGGTAGCCAGGGTAAACCCGACACCCAGTTCTTCCAGGGATTCAATCGCCTGCAAGCGCTTACTCGCCTCCACCGTCATCGAGCGCTGGGGGGGGGCAATCAAATAGGCGTAGGCACGATGGTGCGAGCGACCGACCCGCCCCCTGATCTGATGCAACTGGGCAAGTCCAAGCTTGTCGGCACGATTGATGAAAATAGTATTAGCAGTGGGGACGTCGATACCGCTTTCGATGATCGTGGTACACACCAGCAGGTTGCAACGATGGTGATAAAAATCCAGCATCACCTGTTCGAGATCTTTTTCCTTCATTTGTCCGTGGACGATACCTATCCGCGCATCGGGCACCAGGGCCTGTAAATCATTCGCGATTCGCTCTATGGTCCTGATTTCATTGTGCAAAAAATAAATTTGTCCTCCACGTTTAAGCTCACGCGCACAACCTTCAATGATTGTTTCGTTGTTCCATTGTGCTACGAACGTCTTGATCGCAAGCCGCTGCAAAGGTGGTGTCGCGATAATGGACAAATCGCGCATGCCGGATAGCGACATATTCAGGGTTCGCGGAATCGGTGTTGCGGTCATGGTTAACAGGTCGACCTGGGCTCGCAGGGCTTTTAATTTTTCTTTATGGCGAACGCCAAATCGGTGCTCCTCATCGATAATCACAAGGCCCAGGTCCCTGTATTTAATCGCGTCGGACAATAATTTGTGTGTCCCGATCAAAATATCGATTCTACCGTCTGCCAGTTGCGCAAGGGTTTCGTTAAGCGATTTTTTTTTGGTAAAACGGGTCAAGATAGCAATACGAATCGGCCAGTCGGCGAATCGATCGAGGAAATTCTGGTAGTGTTGTTGTGCCAGTAATGTGGTTGGCACGAGGACCGCTACCTGTTTGCCGGAATGGGCTGCAATGAAGGCGGCACGCATGCTAACCTCGGTTTTACCGAATCCGACATCACCGCAGACAATTCGGTCCATCGGTCGTGGGGACTGCATATCATCGATGACCGCCTGGATGGTATTTTCCTGATCCGGTGTCTCTTCGAACGGAAATCCGCTGACAAAACTCTGATATTCATCGAGTACCAGTTGGTGTCTGAATCCCCTCGAAGCTTCGCGACGAGCCTGAATCTCGAGCAGTTCCACCGCAATGTCATGTATTTTCTGCTGGGCTTTTTTGCGAGTTCGTTGCCAGCGATCGCTTCCGAGCCGATGCAATGGCGCATTTTCATCGCTTGCTCCCGCATATCGGCTTATCAAGTGCAGCGAAGAAACCGGAACATAGAGCTTGTCCTGGTTGGCATATTCGATACACAGAAATTCAGTTTCAATACCCGATACTGTCAGTGTTTTTAACCCCTGGTAACGCCCGATACCATGGTCTTCGTGAACCACCGCGGCGCCCGCATGAAGATCAGCGAGGCTTTGAATGGTGCTTTCGGCATCCCTGGTCTTTTTGTACTTCCGACGTCTCTGTTGCCTGGCACGATCACCAAACAACTGGTTTTCGGCAATAATCGCAAGTCCGGCGCTCTCCAGCGTCAGACCGCTCAGTAGTGGTGATGCAGTTATGAATAATCGATTGGTCTGGTTTGAGCGAAAATCTTCCCAGTCCTCAATCAGCGTCGGGCGAATGCCATAGTGTTGCAAGACCTCGGAGAGAAACTCACGTCGTCCGGGTGACTCGGTACTGAACAGTATTTTATCGAAGCATGTTTTCTTGATAAAAGCCTGTAACGCCGCATCAGGTTTATCTGCCTGGTTCTTAAAGGTTAATTGTGGGATCGCCTGGGTATCACTATTGATTACTAGATCAGTTTCATCGCTGTATTTGAACAGGCTGTAAAAAGTACAGGCGTAACCGTCGAGGATCGACTCGAGCTCTTCGACTGGCAAATATAACTCCTCCGGGGCTAACAGCGGTCTCTCCAGGTTATGTCGTCTACTCTCGTATCGTTCCGCTACCTGCTGGTGAAATAACTCGCTGGATTCGAAGGCAGCCTGATCGAATAAAAATTGTGAGCTTTCGGGCAGATAGTCAAACAGGCTTACCAGGTGGTCAAAAAATAAAGGCAGGTAGTATTCAACGCCCGGAGACGACAGCCCCTGCGATATGTCGCTATAAATCAGGCAGCTATTAGGGTCGATGTCGAATCGTTCCCTGAAGTTCTGGCGGAATTTTTTGATGCCAGGTTCGTCGAGCGGAAATTCCTGCGCGGGCAACAGGCTAATCCTGTCGATCTTTTCCAGGGAGCACTGATTTTCGACATCGAAACTGCGAATCGATTCTACCTCGTCGTCGAAAAACTCGACCCTGAACGGTGTTTTGCTTCCCATCGGGTACAGATCCAGGATCGACCCCCGGGTAGCAAATTCACCGTGTTCTTCGACCTGTGAAACCGCACGGTAGCCATAAAGTACCAATTTTTCTCGCAGCCCAGTGAGTTCGGCAATATCTCCGACTTTCAACGATAACGAGCGTTGCCGTATGAACTCCGGTGGAGTTACCTTTTGCAACAGGGTACTGATCGGTAATATTAATAATCCAGCTGTTGCATCTGAAATTGTCGCCAGGCATTTGATACGTTCGGAGATAATATCCTGATGGGGCGAAAACTGATCGTAGGGCAGGGTCTCGAGGTCGGGGAATCGAAATATTTTCGGGGTGCGATGACTAAAAAACAGGATTTCCTGCTCTACCTGTTCGGCGTCAGCCATATCGCTGCAAACAATCACTGACAGTCCCCGGAAACTACTCACCTGTTCAGCTAGTAGCAGGCTACGGCTGCACCCATAAAGCCGACCTATACGCAGCGGTTTCCCCGGACAGGACTGCGGTATATTCAGGATTGCCTGGGTCATGTTGAATCTGGATGTCGAACCAAACCGCGATTGTACAGAGTGATGTAGAAAAGAAAAGGAATCGCTTGCCCGGATGTACTACACTCATTCGACGGTGGATTGTTTATCATGGAAACCTCAATAATCACAGTTGCAGAACCGGGATTTCACGCCATTGTCGTTATGATTATGGTAGGAGTAGCGCTGGTTTTTTTCGCCAACGAAAGAATTCCACTGGCCTCAACCAGCCTGCTGATTTTGGTAAGCCTATCGTTATTTTTCGAATTAATACCATTTACTGGCGATGCCGGGCCACTGAGAGCCTCGCACTTATTGACCGGATTTGGGCACCAGGCCCTGATCGCGGTCTGTTCATTAATGATAGCCGGCCACGCGTTAGTGCGTACCGGTGCACTCGAACCCGTCGGTCGTGAACTCGCGCGGTTATGGTCGGTCAGCCCGGTATTATCTTTTCTCGCGACACTGGTGATAGCCGCCGTGCTTAGCGCCTTCGTCAACAATACCCCTATTGTTATCTTGCTGTTACCGATACTGATCAGCGTGTCGCTGAAAACCGCCACGCCGGCATCGGAATTATTGATGCCGCTTGGCTTTGCAACTTCTATCGGTGGTATGTCTACCAGTATAGGTACCTCGACCAACCTGCTGGTAGTTGCAATTGCGGCCGATCTCGGGCTAGCGCAGTTCGGCATGTTTGACTTCGCACCTCCGGCGATCATCGCCGGTGCTATCGGACTATTATATTTATGGTTGATTGCACCGAGATTAATACCCGCACGTGAGGCGCGACTGCCGACCACATCACCGCGCCATTTCACCGCTCAACTTCGAATCCATGATGATAGTGTTGCGAACCAGAAACGGGTTTCCGAAGTTATCGAGATGACTGGCGGGAAAATGGACGTCAAGCAAATATTGCGTGGGCCTGAAGATACTCGACTGGTTGCATTACCCGACGTTTTATTAAGAAGCGGTGACCGAATTCTGGTCAAGAGTACCCGGGAGAACCTAAAGGAATTCGAGACGCTGCTGGGCGCGAGCCTGTTCTCGGGTGATGAACCGGTAGACGATGATCATCCATTGCGTGATGCCACCCAGCAAATTGCCGAAGTCGTTGTCGTGCCCGGTTCGACCCTGGATGGCAGAACGCTGAATAGCGCGCGCTTCAAGGACCGCTATCAGCTGATGGTTCTGGCCCTGTTTCGATCCACAAAATGGGTCAGTCAACCCGGCACTGAACATACCGACGATACGCGGTTGCATTCAGGCGATGTATTGCTGGTACAGGGTGCGGTGCGCAGTATCGAACGCCTTAAGTCGAGTCGAAACCTGCTGGTGCTCGATGCCAAATCGGCTTTACCAATTTCATCAAAAGCGCCCATTGCGATGTTGATCATGTTGTACATTATTATTACTGCTGCACTTGGAATATTACCGATTGCGGTTAGCGCGCTGAGCGGTGTATTTTTCATGTTATTTACCGGTTGTCTGAAATGGTATGACGCCACGCGCGCGTTAAGTGCACCGATAATATTAATCATAGCCTCGAGCCTGGCGCTTGGGACCGCCCTGGTAGAAACCGGTGGCGCAACCTTTCTTGCCCAGACTTACGTCGCCGCTACAGAAGGGCTATCACCAGCCTTAATTCTGAGTGGATTGCTATTCATGATGGCGATGCTGACCAACGTCGTTTCGAATAATGCCGCTGCGGTTATTGGCACTCCAATAGCCATAGGTATAGCCAATCAGTTGGGGCTACCGGCCGAACCTTTTGTGCTGGCAGTCCTGTTTGGTGCCAATATGAGCTTCGCCACGCCGATGGCTTATCAAACCAATCTACTGGTGATGAACGCTGGCAACTATACTTTTGGCGATTTTGTTCGCGTGGGCCTGCCATTGGTTTTACTGATGTGGGCCGTACTAAGCCTGGTGCTACCCTGGATGTACTCGATTCCTTTTTAATTACCAATTCAGCCCGTTGTAGCAGACATCTCGTCATCTAAATCAAGTACACTTCGCGATTTGCGGAAATTGGTAATAATGAAAAACAAGTTACTGACCATGCTTGAGTTACAGGACGCGATGAACGCGCGGGTGAATCCTGCCTGGCGCGAGGCAAACAACGAGTGGTATCGCGCTATCTGGACCGAGTGTGCAGAAATGCTCGACCATTACGGCTGGAAGTGGTGGAAGCATCAACAACCCGACCTGGACCAGGTTCGCCTAGAACTGGTCGATATTATCCACTTTGCGATGAGTGACTATCTGCTACAGGATAAGAATAACCAGGCGGTGGCGTCCCGTATACTCGACGAAATTGCCAAACCTGGTTCGATCAGGGATATACGGCTCGCTATCGAATCGATGGCGCAGTCGACGATCGCCAATCGCTCGATGCATTTTTCAGGATTTGCCAATATCATGCAGTTGATCGATATGGATTTTGACCAGCTGTATCGTATGTATGTTGGCAAGAACGTATTGAACTTTTTTCGCCAGGACCATGGTTACAAGGATGGCAGCTATATCAAGGTCTGGCAGGGCAGGGAAGACAATGAACACCTGACCGAACTATTGAGCCAGCTTGATAGTGAAAGTGCCAGTTTTAAAGACCAGGTTTACCAGGGATTACAGGCTCGCTATACCGATTAGCCAAATATGCCTTTAAAAAAGTAAAAAAAGAATATAGACAGCAGTGCGCCCACTGGTAGCGTTATTATCCACGACATAAAGATGTTACCTACCACTCCGAGGTTCAGTGCGCCGATTCCACGCGCAAGGCCAACACCCAATACAGCACCTACCAGCGTATGTGTCGTCGATATCGGTAAACCGGTGCCCGAGGCTACGACGACGGTAGTGGCGGCGGCGAGCTGGCAGGCAAATCCACGGCTCGGCGTCAATTCGGTAATTTTATTGCCGATCGTGGCGATCACTTTCTTACCGTACATCGCGAGTCCCAGCACAATACCGATTCCACCCACCAGCAATATCCAGGCAGGCATCGGAGAATTTTGGGTGACGACGCCTTCATTGGCAATGCTGATAACAGCCGCCATCGGTCCAATCGCATTGGCAACATCGTTTGATCCGTGGGCAAATGCGATCGCGCAGGCGGTAATGACCATCAAGATGCTGAAAATTTTCTCCACGTTAGCAAAGTGGAAGTCCTTATCATCGGAAGGATCGAATCTAATCCGTGAAATAAAGTACATACCGCAACCCATGATCACCAGCCCGACAACGACCGCAATGCCATAGTTCTGTACTGGTGAAAATTCAAGACCCACATGCTTCAAACCCTTGAACAGGGTAACCAGTGCAATCATGAAACCAGTCAGAAATATATAGATCGGCACATATTTTTTCGCCATCGCCAGCGGATTGTCGGCATTTAAAATCAGTTTCTGCACACTGCGAAATAGAAAGAATGCCAGTATGCCGGATAAAAAAGGCGAGACCACCCAACTTATTACAATGTTAGCAACCTTGCTCCAGTTCACCGCGTCCGGGCCTATGCCAACGATGGCGAAGCCTACAATGGCGCCAACAATAGTGTGGGTTGTCGATACCGGCCAGCCTGCACGGGACGCAATTAACAACCAGATACCCGCTGCCATTAGTGAGGCGAGCATGCCATATATTAGTAGTTCCGGTGTATGAGCCACGCTGGAGCTGTCTATGATGCCTTTTCTTATCGTCGAGGTTACCTGGCCACCGGCGAGGAAGGCACCGGAAAACTCGAATATAGCAGCTATAATCACGGCCTGTTTAATCGTTAATGCCTTGGCGCCGATCGACGTGCCCATTGCATTAGCCACATCGTTGGCACCGATACCCCAGGCCATGAATAGTCCGAGTACACCGGCGAGAATAATGTATATGGTTACGTGATCCATTAGAAATTCAACGGCGTTGTTAGTTAGGGAATCTCTGATTAATTCTGGGTGAATCGGGTTGTGATTCAAAATGCCGAAGCGTCGGACCGTTCAGTTCAAGGCGTGGAACGTAAGGCCGCTCATCGACATCCTGTCGCCGCGGCACTGGCACTTCCCTGCGCGGCGTAATAGCAGGGCTATTGCTAAGTTTCACAACATGGGAATTGGTCATTTTGGGCATAACGCGTTCATTCATGAATTAATCAGAGGTTCCTTAAGAATTACTTCGCCAACATCAGTTCGACCCGGCTTCCAACGCGTTGCGCAATATCGGCGACTTCACCGATTCCTTCGATGATTTTGTAATAAAAGATCACGTCTACCGGTGGCAGGTCTGTTTCGATTTTCATCAGCGCCGCACGTATTTTTATCTGCATCTTATCGGTATCTTTTTCTATACGGTCCAGCTCATGGATGATGGACATGACTATTTTGATTTCCTTCCCAGCAAAACCGGTTTCAACCAACTCGTCGAGCTCGTCGATCACGGTTTCTGCCTGCGCACAGGCATCTACGCAACGTGCGACATAATCAGGCAACATTTCGGCGACCTTTTCCGGAAATATCATCTTGCGGCCAACGGTGAGTCCTGCAATATCCTTGGCCTGGTTCGCTGCCTTGTCTTGCACCAGTAGTAGTTCGAGTAGATCACGACGCTCGACTGGCATAAATAAACCCTTCGGCATCTGCAGGCGTAGTTTTTTCTTTAAGGCGTCGGCGCTGTTTTCGAGCTTCCCGATTTCCCGGTAAACATCCTTTGCGTTGGCATGGTCCTGCTTCAGCACCGCCACGAAAAAAGGGTTTAACAGGTGAACGCACCGCGTGACAATATCCATATGCTCCTGCATTGCAGTGAACGGGGAGTGGCCAAATATTTTGGAAAAATAATTACTCGCCATGGTCCTGATTTCAGGTCAATTTGGTGCGTATTTTGCTTGGTATCATTTTGAATTCAACTACCATCTGTTTATGTGAGTTATAATTCACTTCAATTAATTACCATAACTCATTAATTTTAATACAATTTAACATGCAATAATTTTACTCATCTGGGGTAAAATCCGCATGGATTTGCTGCCTGGTATCGCCCTCCGCGAGTAGTTGGAGTAATGTGATCTGGTGTTTTTCAATTTTTATTTGCCTGTTTTTGTAGAGTGCTCCCAATGCTTTTTTGTAACTGGCCTTACTGACGCCGAAAGTATTATAAATGCTATCGGGTGGGCTTTTATCGGTCAGCGTCGATACGCCTTCATTTTCATTTAAATGCCGTAGAATCGATTCCGCTAGGCTATTTCGAGCCAGGGATGGGGCTTGCTGCAGGATTAAATCAATTTTACCATCGGTTCTTATGGTTTTGATAAATCCCTGTAACCTCTCACCATAATGCAATGGGCGAAACACTTCGTTTTCAAATAGCTGTCCCAGGTACCTGCCATCCACTACCGCCTTAAAACCGAGATCGCTTTTTGCATAGATCAGCAAATCAACAGCCTGTTCAGGCTTTAGCTGGCCGGGGTCATCGCTCAAATAATCTTCCAGCCGGCTTGAAGCAGCAATGCGCCAGGATAATTCATCCACGTACAGGTACACGGTATAAGAATATCCTTTTTGCATTGGTTTTTGCTGCTGGTTAAAGGGTACCAACAAATCCTTGGGTAAACCCCAGTCCATGAAGGCACCAATGCGGTTAACCTCTATTACCTTCAAATAGGCGCATTCACCGACGACCGCTTTTGGCTTTAGCGTGGTTGCTACTATCCGGTCCTCCGAGTCGAGATAGATAAATACTTCGACCGAGTCGCCGATAGCAGTATTCTTGTGCACGTACTGGCGTGGTAACAAAATGTCCCCATAATTTCCGCCATCGAGAAAAATTCCGAATTCAACTTTTTTGATCGCGCTAAGCGAGTTGTGTCGTCCGAGTTTAACCATGGGCTGGGGATGTGTCATCGCTGAATAATAATCATGCTTTTACCGGTCCCGCAATTTTGAGCAATTCGGATGGGTAATTGGTAAATATACCGTCAATTCCGGAATTTTTCAGGCTCAGCGCCTGGTCGACATCATTCACCGTAAAGACCATAACCCGAACACCCTGACGTTTAACCTGGTCGATAAAGGCTAAATCCACGAATTCATGTTTCAGGTGCATCGAATAGGGTTCGATCTCATCGATCAATTGCCCGGAATTGATCGGGACACCGGATATTATCGGTGCCAGCTCCCAAGGACAGGACTGATGCCTTAAATCGAGTATCTGTCGGTGATCAAAGGATGAAATCAAAATCCAGGGAAATGCGGACCCGGGTTCAATGACGGGATATTGAGCGAGTAAATCGAGCAGCAGGCCAGTCGTATCAAACGACTTGATTTCTATATTGACTGGCATTTTACCCCACATCAAATCAAGCACCTGGCGTAGTCTGGGTATCGGCTCACCATTTAACAGGCGCAGACTAGCTGGGTCCTCCAGTGTATCGAATCTGCCGCTGGAACCGGTTAAACGTTCCAGGTCGAGATCGTGAATTACCCAGAGCTCACCTGAATGCGCACGAATATCTAGTTCAATAGCGTCTATTTCGAGCGTCAGGGCGTATTCGAAGCCGCTGAGGCTGTTTTCAAATTTTTCACCCGCGGCTCCGCGGTGTCCAATTATAAAAAAATCATGCATGGGCTTTATTTTGTTATTTTGAATTTAAATCCTGAAACTTCGGGATAGGATATTCTAACACCAGATAGTGACTATAGTAGCGCAGACTAAACTGAAACCCAGGTGAAAATATCGCCGAAATTTTCTGTAGCTACCGGGGATTATTTAGATAATATAACTGGTCTATTCATCTTCTCTGTAGAGTTTCTATGCATTACCTGTTGTTCGTGGGTTTATTCCTGCTGCTGGTTTACGGACCACAATGGTGGGTGCAGTGGGTGCTGAATCGATATAACCGCAAAACAGAACAAAACTTTCCCGGTACCGGTGGCGAATTCGCTCGCCATTTACTTGATCGTTATCAACTCACCCGGATTAAGGTTGAAGCTACTGATCTGGGCGACCATTACGATCCAATCAGCTACACGGTTCGGCTCACGCCTGATAAATTCGAAGGCAAGACAATGACCGCGATTACCGTAGCGGCTCACGAGTGTGGCCACGCCCTCCAGCATGCGGCGGCCGAGCCCATGTTTTTATGGCGCACGAGGCTCGCCTATAGCGCGGCCTGGGCTCAAAGGCTCGGTTCCTTTTTATTATTTGCCGCACCGGTACTGGTGATTCTTTTTCGCCTACCGTCAATCGCGGTAATCAATATTTTAGGCGCTTTTTTGATGATCGGTTTTGCGGTTGTGATCCAGTTACTGACCTTACCAGTAGAAATTGACGCCAGTTTCAACAAGGCCATGCCGATTCTGAAATCAGGTTATCTGACTCAAAAACAGGTTCCCGCTGCCCGGGCTATTCTACGCGCAGCAGCCTGGACTTATGTCGCGGGATCGCTCGCCGGATTGCTTAACTTCTGGCGTTGGCTTGCTGTACTGAGGCGTTAACTCATTATGTCAACAGTAAACCATTTTTTTGCCGATCTCGGGGAGGCCGGGTGGAACCAGCTGCTTCCTGCCCGGCAACCGCAGCCAATACTAGAAAACGATATTGACGCTGATTACCTAATAATAGGAGCCGGGTTTGCCGGCCTCTCTGCAGCGAGGAGATTGATGCAATTGGAGAAAGGTGCAAAAATTGTTTTGCTCGAAGCCCGACAGGTTGGCGAGGGTCCGTCGGGTCGAAATTCCGGTTTTATGATTGATCTGCCACATGAAGTGTCTTCGAGTCACTACGCCGGTCAGGCAAGCCGCGATCAGATACAAATCAGGATGAATCGGACCGCAATCGAATTTGCCCGGAAAATGGTTGATTCATATCATTTGCCCGAAGAAGCCTACCTGCCAGCCGGCAAGATTAACGCGGCCGCCACTAAGGCAGGGCTGGATCATAACGAGAGTTACGCCAGGCATCTAGATGCCCTTGGGGAACCTTGTCGCATGCTCGATGCCGCAGAAATGCAGTCATTAACCGGGTCGGATTATTACCAGGGCGGCTTGTGGACGCCAGGTACGGCGATTATCCAACCCGCTATGTATATACGGGGTATAGCCGATGGCCTTGTTGATGCAGGTTGCCATCTATTCGAACAGTCTCCTGTGATCGACCTGAAAGTGCAGGGTCAATATTGGCGAATTTCCACTGAGTCCGGTTTGGTGAAAGCTGCAAAAACCATTCTGGCTGTGAACGGACTTATCCAGAACTTTGGTTATTATCGCCGTCGTTTAATGCATTTTAATTTGTATGCGTCGATGACACGAGAACTGAGTGAACAGGAAGTCAACCAGCTTGGAGGGGGATCGAAATGGGCTTTCACACCCGCTGATCCGTTAGGATCGACAGTACGCCGAATCAGCGGTACCGGTGGTCACCGACTATTGATTCGAAATCGCTGCACTTATGAACCAGGCTTGAGACTACCAGACGGCCGCCTAGATCGTATCTCTGCCGATCATGATCGTGCTTTTTACTCGCGTTTTCCGATGCTGAAGCATGTCTCGATGGAATACCGCTGGTCAGGTCGATTATGCCTGAGCCGAAACAGCGTCTGGGCGATTGGTGAAGTTGAAAAAAACCTGTTTAGCGCCTGTTGCCAGAACGGCCTGGGGAGCACAAAAGGGACTATTGCCGGAATAGTCGCGGCTGAAATGGCCTGCGAAAAGCCTGCTGAATCCCTGGTACCTGAATTTATCCACGAGGCGCCCCCAAAGAAATTATTCCCTGAACCATTGATGTCGCTAGGGGTGAGAAACTACCTGAAATACAGGGAATGGCGCGCGGGCAGGGAACTGTAGTTTCAATATTAACCTGGCAAGCTGATAGCCTGCGGTGTAACTAAATTATTCTCCTTATGGTAGGTTAGGGAACCCCTGATCAATTCATGAATGAACGCGTTGTGCCCAAAATGACCAATTCCCATGTTGTGAAACTTAGCAATGGCCCTGCTATTACGCCGCACAGGGAAGTGCCAGTGCCGCGGCGACAGGATGTCGATGAGCGGCCTTGCGTTCCACGCCTTGAACTTGGTCATTTTGAATCACAACCCGCATCACCCATAATTAATCAGAGGTTCCTTAATTTTATTTGAAACAAGTCACTGAAGCGAACGCACGAAAAATTTATTAAATATATGATTCCATCTAGTAAATATCTGGAGATCCTACAGCAATCCGGATTTGTAGCCGACCAGGCACAGCAAAACACGCTCGCACTGTTTGATCGGTTGCAAAATGAGTTGTTACAACATCCAGGCACGCGATGGTGGCAAAAATTTATACCGGTAAAAAATTCTTCCCGGTCACTGCGCGGCATTTATCTGTGGGGCGGGGTGGGGCGGGGTAAGACATTTATAATGGATCTATTTTTCCAGTGCCTGCCGATCGAATCCAAAACCCGTACTCACTTCCACCAGTTCATGAATGACATACATCAATCCCTGAAACAATCTGCGAACCTCGAAAATCCTTTGCAACATATTGCCCGTCAATATTCTAAAACGACCAGGGTTCTCTGCCTCGACGAGTTCGTGATCATCGACATCGCCGACGCGATGATCATGTCAGGATTGCTTGAGGCCCTGTTTAAAGAGGGCGTGGTACTCATTACTACCTCAAATAGTCCGCCGCAGAAGCTATATCATGACGGGTTGCAGCGTGCTCGTTTTTTACCTGCTATCGACCTCATTGGGCGACACTGCGAAATAGTTAATCTCGATGGGGAGAAAGATTACAGACTGGAGGGCCTGCAGCAAACGAATTTATATATGGTTCCGCATTCGCAGGCTGTACTGGGCGAAATCAAAACCTACTTGTCTGATCATGTGACACTCTATCAATCCCAGACTGCCAGGCTATGCATCAACAACCGCTATCTCGACTTTCAACACTGTGCGGAGGATATCGTCTGGTTTAGTTTCGAAGAGCTGTGTAAATCCACTCGAAGCCAGAGCGACTACCTGGAGCTAGCTCGCCTGTTCAACACGCTGATTTTGACCGATATAGAGGTCATGTCGAGCCAGACAGACGATATCGCGCGACGTTTCGTATTATTGATCGACATATTGTACGACCATCACGTGGTATTGATTTGCAGTGCACCGGTGCCTCCAGAGCTTCTTTATCAGGGTAAACGCCTGGCCTTTGAATTCGAAAGGACAGCGAGCCGTTTGATAGAAATGCAGTCAGCGCAGTACCTGGCCCAGGCGCACAGTTCCCAGTAAACTTAGATTACCATTCGAGGTCTACCAACAATCCAGCATGGTCCGAAAAGTCATAATTTATCAGGCTAAATGAAACATTTATCAG